>Ga0326728_10006071_pt1 | contig 33068 bp, 23 predicted proteins | sample MB3enrmetagenome_FD_207602 | JGI IMG/M metagenome (GOLD analysis project Ga0326728, IMG submission 207602) | Lab enriched peat soil microbial communities from McLean, Ithaca, NY, United States - MB31MN | ecosystem: Environmental > Terrestrial > Soil > Wetlands > Peat | place: USA: New York... | reverse complement strand
CCGGCGTCGCCGCCCCAAAGCGTTCCGTCGCAATCGAAGACCGCGACCTTCGGCTTGCACTCGAACACCAGGCGCTCAAACTCTTCAGTTGTCCATTTGCGAACTTCGATATGTGTAGCTGTCAATCGTTCCTCGGTCGTATCTCAAAAGAATCAGTCCTATTCTATTTTCATCGAAATCGCCGGCAATTGCACGCGCCGGAGCGGCTGCCTGTGTGAATGCGGGATCAATTGAGCAACTGGCGATTGCAGGATGGCGATCGATCCGTTCCGCTTGCGTGGACCGCGCATTCCCACCCTTTCCGCTCAGCCACCCCACGGACGAAGACCTGTCCGCGGGGGCCCCGGCGTACGCGGAGAGGATGGGGCACGGAAACAGTCGTTTTGCCCCGGATCAATGTTCGGCTGGCGAAGGCGCGTTCTCCACCTTTTCCACGCGGATCTTGGCGATGCGCCGCGCATCCATCTCCAGAACCGTCAGCCGCCGGTCTTCATACTCGACCGACTCGCCAGGCTCGGGAAGATGCCCGAGGCGCGCGAGCACGAATCCCGCGAGGGTTTCCACGCCGCTATCGCGGGGCAGGCTCCAGTGCATCTGCGTTTCCAGATCGCGCAGGTTTACGCTTCCGTCCATGAGCACCGCTCCGCCGGCCAGGCCCAGCACGGGATGCGAGGGCGCGTCGAATTCATCCTCAAGCTCGCCGACCAGCTGTTCGATCGCATCCTCTGCGGTCACCAGGCCCACGGTCGAGCCGTACTCGTCTACCACGATGGCCAGATGCCGGCGGTTTTGCTTGAAGTCGCGCAGCAGCTCGAGCGCCGATTTGCTTTCCGGCACAACGAGGGCCTCGTGCATGATCTGCGCGAGATGCATGGCGGCGGGCGGCGCCGCCGTGGGTGAAGACGCGGTGGCGCGCTGAAAGAACAGCCGCGCCAGGTCGCGCGCATAGACCGCGCCGACGATGTGTTCCACGCCGCGCGTCTCATCGTAAACAGGAATGCGCGAGTGATTGCGGCTGAACATTCGTGCACAGGCTTCCTCAAGCGGCATGTTCGAAGGCAGAGAAAAAATCTTTTGCCGCGGAGTCATGATCTCGCGCACCAGCACGTCGCCGAGTTCCAGAGATCGGTGCAGCAGCGTCTCCTCGAACTCGGGAAGAAGGCCCAGCCGCCGCGCGGCGGTTGCTATGAGTTTCAGCTCCTCGGCGGAGTGAATGGATGCGGCGCGCTCGGTCTTGGGAATGTCGAAGGCGCGGAGCACCGCCGACGCCGAGCGGCTGAGCAGCCGGACCGCGGGACGGGCCACGGCCATAAAAACCAGCATCGGCGGCGCAATGGCGACAGCCAGCGCCTCGGCGCGGCGCAGGGCCAGGCCTTTGGGCACCAACTCGCCGGCCACCACGTGTAAATACGTGATCAGGCAAAAGCCGAGCACCAGGGAGACTGCGCCGGCAAAGATCTGCGCGTGCGGCAGTGCGCCGAGCCACCCGCTCAGCATTTGCGCGGCCAGCGGCTCGCCCAGCCAGCCCAGAGCCAGCGAACAAAGCGTTACGCCCAATTGCACGGCGGGAAGCAGTTCGTCGAGGTTGTGCTGCAGGCGGCGCACGGCGCGCGCGCCCGGAACCCGCGCCTCAAGAAGCTGATCCACGCGCGTCTCGCGGATGGAGACGAGCGCGAACTCGGCCGCGACAAAGTAAGCGTTGGCCAGAATCAGCATGGCCACAGCCACGGGTTTGAAAAGGAGAAAGCCGTGCATCTGGCTGTGAGCATAGCATCCGGCGGGAGCCGGGAAACAGGAGCCGGGAAGCGGGAAATAGGGAGTAGGCAGGTTTGGCCGATATTCACAGGGTTTTTCCGGAACCGGAGGCCGCCCGATGCCGTATCTTGATGAGGACTGAGGATTACTATGAGAAATTCTCTTCGAGCAACAACGTTCTTGATTGTCTTGACGGCCCTGGGCGCAAGTTTGGCGCGGGCCGAGGAAGCGACCTTTACACGCGACCTTACAGTGAGCGGCAGAGTCGATCTCACGGTGGCAACGGGATCGGGTTCCATTCACCTCACAAGCGGACCTGCAGGCCGCATCCACATCTTCGGGCGCGTCAAGTCGAGCTGGGGCGGTAGCGATGCGAAGGTGCACGAAATCGCCGACCATCCTCCCATCGAGCAGACCGGCAACATCGTCGAGATCGGCACCAGGCACGAGAACTTCCACAATATCAGCATCGACTACGAAGTTCAGGTCCCGCCGGATGCATTTTTGATTGCGGAAACGGGCTCAGGCAATCTCACCGACGACGGCGTAGGCGCCAATGCAAAACTCAACACCGGCTCAGGCTCCATTCACGCCACGGGATTGCGGGGCGGATTCACCCTCGAAACCGGCTCGGGCAGCATTTATGCCGAGCAGTCCGGCACGGGCGATGTGAAAGCGGAAACAGGCTCAGGATCGATCGAACTCAGGAATCTGCAAGGCGGGCTGCACGCCCACACCGGCTCGGGCAGCATCAAGGCGGGCGGGACGCCCTCCGAATCGTGGCGGCTCGAAACGGGCTCGGGAAGCGTCGAAATCTGGACAGGGACCGCGGCGTTCACGCTCGATGCCGAAACCGGCTCGGGCAGCGTTCGCTGCGATCGAGAAATTGCGTCCCAGGGAACGATGGAGCATCACCACATGACTGGAAAGGCCGGCGGCGGAGGGCCAACCGTGCGCATCGAGACCGGCTCAGGCAGCATTCACATCCATTAGGATCGCCGGAGATGTAGCGCCGGTCTCCAGACCGGCTGTAGTGCGGGCGTCCACGCCCGCACCGATCCGAGGGCGATTACGAATTCATGCGGTCAAAGCCCGAATGCGGCTCTACGGAATGAAATAGTACGGATCGGGGTACTTCACCGAGTACTCGGCTTCCGGCTTGCCTTTCAGGTCGCTCCACTGGTCGCCGACACTCAGCGCCAGCGTGTAGCCTTTGGCGACCAACTGGCCGCGGGCCGCCTGCTTGTACGTGCTCGCGGTCTCGGATTCCTGATCGGCGCGGCGCATCATCAGCTCCTGCCAATGGTCAAAACCCTGCGCGCGCAGATTACGCTCTGTGGCATCGCGTTGGGTTTCGGACCGGCCGGTAATGAAGAGGACATTCACGCCCAGCCGCTCGGCTTCCTTAAAGAGCCGCAGAGTGCCGGGAATCGCCGGCGCCTGCGCCGACTCGACCCACGCGTTGAAGACCGGCGCGTTGTAAGCGAAATCTGCGCCAGCCAACTCCTGGTAATTCGACAGCGTGGTCTCGTCAATATCGAGAATCAGGGCCAGATTCTCCTGCGCGCGGCGATGCGCGGCCCGCTGGCGCAGAAATGCAATGGCGCGATCGGCCTGCGTGTCCAGGTCGCGCGCGTAGCAGCCGCACGCGCAGGCGCAGTCGTGATACTGCCTGAGTTCTTTCTTGAGCGAGTCAAGGTTGGGAATGCGCTCGGCCTGCGCGTCGGCGCTGAATGCCGGTTGCGGCGATTGCTGCGCGACAAGCCAGCCCGGCGCGCATTCCGCAGTGAACAGCACCGCTGCGATGATTACAAGCTTTTTCCAGACCTGCATGTTCTCTCCAACACTTTTCGTGCCAAGTGTAAACGATCGCGGCCCTTCGCGGGCGAAGGACTGCCCCATTACACTTGAGTTATGATTCGCGTTTTCCGCCCCATTCCCGCCGCGCAATTGAAGTTGCTCGTCTTCGATCTGGACGGGACGCTGATCGACTCGGCGCAGGACCTTTGCAACAGCGTGAATGCCGCGCTCGCGGAATTTGGCATGAACCCGCTCCCCGATCCAACCATTGCCGGCTTTGTGGGCAACGGGGCGCCGCTGCTCATGCGCCGCTCGTTGGCGATGGCCTCGAATTCCACCATCGAACAGGTGAACGAAGACCTGTTCAACAAGGCCTACGCATTCTTTCTGCAGTACTATCGCGAGCACAAACTGGATTTCACTTACGCCTACGACGGCGTGCTCGATGCCCTCAGGGCGCTCAATGAACTCCACGACGCTCCGGAAGGCGCCGCGAGAAAAATGGCCGTGCTCACCAATAAGCCGGTGCGCCCGGCGCGCGGCATCTGCGAGGGGCTCGGCCTGGCCGATTACTTCCTGCACATCTACGGTGGCGACAGCTTTCCGGTGAAGAAACCCGATCCCTTCGGCCTGCGCAGCTTGATGGAAGAGACCGGCGCGCGTCCTGAAGAGACGGTGATGATCGGCGACAGCAAGGTCGACGTCGAGACCGCGCGCAACGCCGGAACCTGGTCGCTGGGCTGCACCTTCGGCTTCGGTCTCTACACTCTCGACGATCATCCGCCGGACGTCCTGGTCGACACGGCGTCGGAATGGACGCAGGCGCTCACTCCCGCTGCGATAGGCTGATGGCATGAGCGAATCAGGCGCGCGTCCGTTGCGCATTGTGCTTCCCGGCGGCAGCGGCCAGGTGGGCCGGATGCTGGCGCGGTTCTTTCAGGAGCGCGGGCATCACGTCACCGTGCTCACGCGTGGACCTTACACAGCGCCGTGGCCCACGGTGCACTGGGACGGGAAGACTCTGGGCCCATGGGTGGAAACGCTCGAGGGCGCCGATGTCTGCATTCATCTCTCCGGCCGCAGCATCGATTGCCGGTACACGGCGCGCAACCGCCGCGAGCTCCACGATTCGCGCATCGGCCCCACTCGCCTTCTGCATCAGGCGATCGCCTGTCTCCAAAATCCGCCGCGCCTGTGGATGAACGCCTCTACGGCAACCATCTACCGGCACTCGCTCGACGTGCCGATGGACGAGGCGACCGGCGAGATCGGCGGCAACGAACTGATTTCTCGCGGCCGCCGCGCTCCGGAGAAATGGAACTGGACGGTCCGACTCGCGAAGGACTGGGAGGCTGCGTTCTTCTCGACGGAAACGCCGCGCACACGCAGGATTGCCCTGCGCACCTCGCTCGTCTTCAGCCCCGCGCGAGGCAGCGTCTTCGCGGTCCTCTCCAACCTCGTTCGCGCCGGATTGGGCGGCAAACAGGGCAACGGCCGCCAGGTCGTTTCCTGGATGCACGAGGCCGATTACGCGCGAGCCCTCGAGTTTTTAATCGAGCACGAAGAGATCGACGGTCCAGTGAATCTTGCCGCGCCCCATCCGCTGCCCAATCGCGAGTTCATGGCTGCGCTGCGCGAAGCGTGGGAGATGCCGAACGGCCTACCCGCGCCTGCGGCACTTCTCGCCATCGGCATGTTCTTCCTGCGCACGGAGCCGGAACTGGTTCTCAAAAGCCGCTACGTCGTTCCCGGACGTCTCCTCGACGCCGGCTTTCAGTTTGAGTTTCCCACCTGGCCCGAGGCTGCGGCGGATCTGGTGCGGCAATGGCGGAATCGAGAATAGGGAACAGGGAACAGGGAACAGAAAAGCCCCCTCCGCAAGCAACTCAAAACTGACCGCTAACAACTGAGACCTGAGACCTGTCCACTGTTACTTCGGCGTCACATCCGTCACCGGTAAATCAATATGTCCCAGCAGAATCTCGAACCGCCGCTGCTCCTCTTTCTTGTACGTCTCCTGGTCCGGCCAAAGCTCCTTGATCATCGCCTCTTCGTCCGGATTTGCCGTCGTCGCCACCGTTGAATTCTTGTAGACAATCGTCACCCGGTAGTCCCAGCGCAGTTCCTCTGACGTGTGGTAAGCGGGCTGCTCGATTTTCACTGAGAGAATGCGTCCCGTCGACTGGATCTTCTTGAGCAGCGGCCAATGGTTCTTCAAAAACAGATTGAGGAACTCCTGCTGATGGCCCCACTGGCACTTGTAGTAGTACTCGATGGTGTAGGGCTGGCCCGCGGCCGTCTGTGTCGGCGCGCCTTGCGCCATGAGCGGACGCGAGAAGCCCGCGGCAAACGCCAGAACCACCAGAGCGAAAAGAATTCTGCGCAACGCATTCTGCATAAAAACCTCCACCGAAGAGTTCGATGAGGCTCCAGAATACTACGGAAGCGCCGGGGAGGGGCCGGATGGTTCTGGCCGTGCTCTCTTGGAAAGCGGAAAACCTGCCGATGAAATGGGATGCGGGCTGGCAGGCGCGGCCATCCATTGCCAGAGCGCGGCCTTCTGTTGCGCAAACGGGCGCCGGCGGAGTCCTCGCGGGCCGAAGCCCGACCGCCGCATATCCGGCGCAGCAGCCGGTGGCCGACAAGGAAGCCAGTCATGAAACGCCGCACTCCCGCTCTCATGAAGACACTCTCCGGGCCGATCCGGTACAGCATCCTCGTGGTCGTGCTGGGCGCAATCGTGCTCCTCGGGTTCATGGAGTGGACCGATGATGCGGTGCAAATTGTGGTGCTCGCCGGCATCATGGTGGCGCTGTTTTTCAGCATTCGCGCCCTGATAAGGGACACCCTTCACGTGCGGGAAGGCGAACTCTTGCGAGAGGCTCAATTGGCGCAGGAAACCGACCGCAATATGCTTCGCGCCTTGATCGACAACGTTCCCGATTTCATGTATGTGAAGGACCTCGAGGGCAGATTTGTGGTGGCCAATGCCCACGTGGCTCGCGTGGCCGGAGTCAAAACTGCGGAAGAGTTGCTGGGCAGGACCGACTTCGATTTCTACCCTCGAGAGATGGCCGCCGCCTTCTATGAAGACGAGCAAGACGTGATTCGTTCGGGGCAGCCTCTGTTCAACCGCGAAGAGAGAGCCATCGACCGCGCGGGCAACGAGTCCATCATCCTCACCACCAAGGCGCCGGTGCGGGACGAAAGTGGCGCGGTGACCGGGATCGCAGGCCTGGGCCACGACATCACCGCGCGCAAGAAGATGGAGGATGCGCTCCGTGAGGCGGAACAGAATTATCGCGGTATCTTCGACAAAGCTATCGTGGGCATCTTTCAAAGCACGCCGGACGGCCGCCTGCTGAGCGTCAATCAATCCATGGCTTTCACCTTAGGCTACGATTCCCCGGAAGAAATGATCGCGAGCGTCACCGGCATCGCCCGGCAGTTTTTCGTCGACCGCAAGCGCGGCGTGGAATTCATGCTGGTCGTGGACAAAGTCGGAGGCGTGAAGAACTTTGAATGCGAAGCCTTTCGCAAAGACGGCAGCAAGGTTTGGCTGGCCATAAGCGCACGCGCCTTCCGCCAGAACGGCGTGGTGATTCGCATTGAAGGCATGTGCGACGACATCACCGAGCGCAAGCATTTGCGCGAGCAGCTTCTGCAGGCGCAGAAGCTGGAATCGGTGGGACAGCTTGCGGCCGGCATCGCTCACGAAATCAATACGCCCACCCAGTACATCGGGGACAACGTGCGCTTCCTGAAGGATGGTTTCCAGGAGCTGAAGGGCCTGCTGGCGGAATATGAGCGGTTGTTGCAGGCGGTCAAGGACGGCACATTGTCAGGTGAAGCCATCGCAAGAGTCGCGGCGGCGGCCGAACGCGCCGATCTCGGCTATCTGCTGGAGGAGATTCCCAGAGCCGTCGACCAGGCGCTCGAGGGCATATCCAGGGTGTCGAAGATCGTGGGCGCGATGCGGGAGTTTTCCCACCCAGGAACCAAGGAAAAGGTTCTGCTCAACCTGAATCAAGCCATTGAAAACACGATTGTCGTGTCGCGGAACGAGTGGAAATACGTCGCCGAGCTGGAAACCGATCTCGACCCGTCGCTACCGCCGGTCTTTTGTCTTCCCGGCGAATTCAATCAGGTGATTCTAAACCTGATCGTGAATGCCGCGAATGCCATTGGCGACGTGGCCAGCAAGGGCGGTCCGGAAATGGGAACCATCCGGGTGCAAACCCGGAGTTGTCCCGAGTGGGCCGAGATCCGCATCGAGGACACCGGCACGGGCATCCCGGAAAGCGCACGATCGCGTGTCTTCGATCCCTTCTTCACCACCAAGGAAATCGGCAAAGGAACCGGCCAGGGCCTGGCCATCGCGCGCTCCGTGATTGTCGACCGGCACGGCGGAAGCATTGGCTTTGAAACCGAGGAAGGAAAGGGGACAACCTTTATCGTTCGCCTTCCTTACGACGGCAAGACTCTTGGCGCTAAGGCGGTGGCAGCATGAGGAAACGCGTCTTGTTCGTGGACGACGAAAGCAAGATTCTCGACGGCATTCGCCGCATGATGCACGCGGAGCGGGAACGCTGGGACATGGAGTTTGCTATCGGCGGCCAGGCCGCCCTGCGGGCCTGCGAGGCGGGCAGCTTCGACGTCGTGGTCTCAGACATGCGCATGCCGGGAATGGATGGCGCCACCCTGCTGGGCCTCATTCGCGACCGCTATCCGGAGACCGCGCGCATTGTGCTCTCCGGTTACTCCGAGACCGAGCTGTCCTTGCGCGCCATTCCCGTGGCCCAGCGCTTTCTGGCCAAACCGTGCAGCGCCTCCGAACTTCAATCCACCATCGAACAGGTCTGCGCGCTGCAGGAATTGTTGAACAAGCCCGCGGTTCGCGGAGTCGTGGGCAGCGTCGGCCAACTGCCCTCGCTCTCCAGAACCTACACCTCGCTGGAGAAGGCTTTGACCGACCCCGAGGTATCCATGAACGAGGTGGCCGGAATCATCGAGGAAGACGTGGGGATGTCGGCCAAGGTCCTGCAACTCGTCAACAGCGCCTTCTTTGGGTTGGGGCGGTCCGTCACCAGCGTGCCCAACGCCGCCGCATACCTGGGACTGGACACGATCAAGAACCTGGCTCTGGGTTCGGAGGTCTTCAGGATCTTTGTTCCCGACAAGCGGATCTCGCAGTCGGTTTGCGAGTCGATTCAGAAATGCGCAAATCGCGCCGCCGCCATTGCCAGCGGCCTTCCCGTGGACCCAAAGCTTCGCGAAGTCGCGGTGGTGGCCGCTCTTCTTCACGATGCCGGGAGCCTGGTCCTGGCCAGCAAGATGCCCGACGAGTTCTGCGCGGCGCATTCTATCGCGGCCGAGCGGGGATGCAAGGTTTACGAAGCGGAAGAGGAACTGCTGGGAACTTCCCACGCCGAAATCGGCGCTTACCTGCTCGGATTGTGGGGTCTGCGTCATCAGGCCGTTGAGGCCATTGCCCACCACCACCGTCCCACCCGCGTAGCGCACTCCGATTTCGATTGCACCGTGGCCGTCTATGTCGCCAGCCTCCTGGCCGGGAAGCTTGAGGCTGATCCCACGAGGGCAAAGGGACTTGAAATCGAGGAGCCTGAGCGGGTTTGCCTTGAGAAACTGGGGATCTTGTCCCAGTTTCCAGCATTCTACGAAGGGATTTGTATCGAGGCATGACCTGCGATTCAGCTGCTGGATAGATAGATTGGCCATGAACATACGCCCCTTTCAGAAGGTTGCGTACAGTTTTGCCGGTGGGCGCTCGCTGGCGGCGATCGCAGACTTCGCTCTCTTAAGAGACAACAGGTCCACGGCGGACCTGGCCATCTCGACCGAAGTTGGGAGGCTGACGCGGCCGGTGTGAAAAAGAGCGCCCGAGAAGACGATTCAGATGGCCCTTATTTCAGGGGAATGAAGTAGGATAGTTGCGATCCGGATTCTCACTGCAAAGTGAACGTGAACGCCAATTCGCCGATGGGCCGAGCGGCGGCAAGCAGCCGGCCAGAATTGAGAATTGTGCCCGCAGCGCTGGCAAGCCTCGGCCTTGCAGCTCTCCTTCTGTTGGGCGCGGGGCCGGCTGGGCGGAGACTCGCTGGTTCTCTCACGCGGCTTTGGGGCGCGCCGGCCCAGCGGGTCATGGCCCAATCGCGACCGCAACCTGATTGGGGCGACCGCTTTGGCGATGGAACGCCGGACTTCCTGCGCTTGAGCGATCCGGCGGACCAGGCCGCTTTTCGCCGTTGGTTTACGCTGATTGCGGAGTTCCAGGCGGCTCGACCGAAGGCCGAGGTTCCGGCCGAGATCACCGACTGCGCCAGCCTGCTGCGTTACGCTTATCGCGAGGCGCTGAAGCGCCACGATGCAGTCTGGTTTGAAACCACCGGGATTGAGGTAACAGCGCCTCCGGGCGAGATTCGCGCCTGGAGCTATCCGCACACGCCGATGGGCGCGGAGTTGTTCCGCGTTAAACCGGGAGCCTTCGATTCCGCCGACGTGAATGACGGCGCCTTTGCGCAGTTCGCCGACGCCAAGACGCTGGTGGAGCGCAATGCGTACTTTGTGAGCCGCGATGCGCGCGCCGCGCTGCCCGGCGATCTGCTCTTCTACCGCCAGTTCGGGCAATCGTCGCCGTGGCACTCCATGATTGTGGTTCGCGCGGGCGCCGCTGCTCAAGTGGTTTACGATACGGGCCCCGGCCACGGACAACCGGGCGATCTCTCACCCCATGGACGAAGACCTGTCCATGGGGACCCCGGGGAACTACGTCGCGTCGCTCTCGGCGAACTGCTTGACCACCCTGAGCCGCAATGGCGGCCGCTGCCCGGCAATCCCAACTTTCTCGGCGTCTACCGCTGGAACATTCTGCGAGGAACTCCATGAGCTACCGGAATCCCACGCTTCGCAAGTTGCTGCCCGCTGCGCTTCTAATCTTGCTTTTGGCTGCGGGCGCCGCGCGCGCCGCAAGTCAGGACCCGCCGCGGTCGTTCTCACTCTCAACTTCCCGGACCTTCGCGCCGGGAGAGAGCGTGAAGATCCAGCTTTATGCCAAGAACGTGCCGGAACTGGAGTTTCGCGTGTACAAGGTGCGCGACGCCGACAAGTTTTTTGCCGGGCTCAAGGACGTGCACAGCTTTGGCGTGCACAGCTATTCGCCTTCTGAACAGATCGACCAGCGCACCCTGCTTGAGCGGATTCACGACTTCAAGGCGCATCTCTGGTGGCTGGTCCGGCGCTTCTTCCGCGGCCAGTTTACCGACGATGCGCGCGACAGCTTCCGCGAGAGCCAGGGCAAGCTGGGAAAACGCAGCCGCGTGGTGGGCGCTTCGCAGTTCGCGCGGATTCCGTTGCTGAACGAGAGCCAGCTTGTGGCGCGATGGAAGCTGGAGACTCCGCCGGCGATTGTGAGCGAGACGCAACAACTGCCCATCGATGGCCTGGGCGCGGGCGTTTACCTGATTGAAGCCACCGATGGGACCTACAAGGCGTATACCGTCGCGATTGTGACGAAGATTGCCGTTGTGGAGCGGACGCTGAACGGGCAGGCCTACTTGTTTGTGGCCGATCGCAAGACCGGCGCGCCGGTTGACGGCGCCGATGTCGCGCTATGGGCCGATGGCAAGCAGCAATCGTCGGGCAAGAGCGACGTGGACGGCCTGGCAACGCTCGCGTCGAATCTGCGCGGCGGCGCGCAGGCCGCGGAGCCGGAAAATGTCTGGATCCTGGCGCGGCATGGCGCGGATGCGGCGATGGTGACGCCCTTCGGCTACGCCTTTGCCTCGACGGGTGGTGAGCAGAAGCGCGCCTATATCTATACCGACCGGCCTGTTTACCGGCCGGGGCACAAGGTATACATCAAGGCAATTGTGCGCAAGGAGCAAAACGACACCCTCGTGCTGCCCGACGAACGCACCCTCACGATGCGCGTTACCGGGCCCGATGAAAAGGTGGTCTTCAACAAAGAGCTTCCCGTTTCCGCGCACGGGACTCTGGCGGCTGATTTCGATTTGGCGGCGGATGCGGCGCTGGGCTACTACAACATCGACTTCAGCGGGAAGGCCAATGGCAGCGACGACGACGAGTACGAGGGTGGCGGCGGAGGCAGCTTCTACGTCGAGGAGTACAAGAAGCCGGAGTACCAGGTGACGGTGAAACCGGCGACGCCGCGCGTGCTCCAGGGCAACGCGATTCAGGCGAGCATTGAAGCACGGTACTTCTTCGGCGAACCGGTGGCCGGCGCGAAGGTGACCTACGTGGTGCACACGGCGCAGCACTGGTGGTGGGACGAGGACGAGGCAGACGAAAACGGCGAGGGCGACGAGTCGGCCGAAGCAAACGATGAGGACGAATCCGGCTACGAATATGGCGAGAGCGAGCAGCAGGAGCACCAGGGCGTGCTGGATGCGAATGGCCGGCTGACGGTAACGCTGCCCACTGCGATCGATGACAAGCACAACGACCAGGACTACCGCATTGAGGCGCGTGTGACCGACGCCGCCAATCGCGAAGTGAGCGGCCACTCCACGGTGCTGGCTACTTATGGATCGTTCCGCGTAAGCGTGGAACCGGTGAGCTACATCTTTGAAGCAGGCAAACCTGCGCGCGTGAAGGTGACAGCGCAGGATTACGATTCGAAGCCGATTGAGACGCGGGTGCATATAGCCGCGGTCGAGACCTGGGATTCGAACACGCATCAGAAGGCGCAGACCAGCGCCGCCAGCCAGGACGCGACCACGGGGGCCGATGGAACGGTTCTCGTGGATCTTCCGCTGAGCGGCAGCGGAGATTTTGAGATTACGGCGAGCGCGCAGACGCCGGAGAATCGCACCGTGCAAGGGCAGACTTGGGTCTGGGTCTGGAATGGCGCGGGCGCCTGGTACCAGCCCAACGCGCAGGCGCAGATCGTGGCCGACAAGAAGAGTTATCAGGTGGGCGACATCGCGCACTTGTTGCTGGTGACCGGATTGCCTGAGTGCTGGGCAGTGGTGGGGACCGAGGGCGACAGCGTGCAATCGCGCAGGGTCATTCACGTGGTGGGCACGAGCGCCGCGTTCGATGTGCCGATTACGAAGGAGGCGCAGCCGAACCTGGTCGTAACGGCGATCGTCGTCCACGACGATCAGATCATGACGGCCGACAAGAGCCTGAAAGTTCCGCTCGTGGAGCGGACGCTGACCATAACGGCCACTCCCGCAAAGACGCAGTACGAGCCCGGCGATAAGGCGAGCTTCGATGTGCTGGCCGTGGATTCCGCGGGCAAGCCGGTTGAGGCTGACTTGAGCTTTGGCGAGGTGGATGAGGCGCTCTATTCTGTGCGGCCCGACACCACCTGGAACATCGTCAATTCGTTTTATCCCGCGCGCGAGGTTGACCTCGAGCCGCAGACTTCGTTCGAGTTCTTCTTCTCGGGCGAGGCGGGCACAAAGAGCCCGCTGCTGGCCGCGCTCGACAAGGGCCTCTACCATCCGCGCATGGCGCAGGTAAAACCGGGATCGGACCTGGTGGTGCCGAAGGTGCGCAAGGCATTTCCTGACACGGCGTACTGGAACCCGAGCGTGCGCACCGGACCGGATGGTCATGCGCGCGTGGAGTTCAACTGGCCCGATGCACTGACCACATGGCGGACGACGATTCGTGGCATGACCGACGACGGCAAGGCAGGCAGCGTGGTGACACGCGTGCTGGTGCGCAAGAACCTGATTGTGCGATTGGCTGCGCCGCGGTTCTTCCGCCAGGGCGACGAGACGGTGCTGCGCGTGATTGCGCACAACTATCTTGAGAGCACCAAGGACGTAACCTTCGCGCTGGATGTAAGCGGCGTGGACATGATGAGCGGGCAGACAAAGAAGGTCAGCATTCCCGCAAAGGCTGAGAGCTACGTTGACTGGCGCGTGAAGGCGCGCGTGTCGGGTAACGCTGTGCTGACGGCCAAGGCGCTGACGAACGAAGAGTCGGACGCGCTGGAGATGACGCTTCCGGTGCTGCCCTACGGCGTGAAGCAGCGGGCCGCGGGCGTGGGTCAATTGTATTCGGGCGCGGGGCAGAACCAGTGGTCGTTCAGCTATCCTGCCGGATCGGATGCAGCCTCGCACGGACTTACGATCACTGTATCGCCGTCGGTGGCCGGCACGGTATTCGACGCGCTCGACTATCTCACCAGCTATCCGTGGGGTTGCACCGAGCAGACGATGTCGAGTTTCCTGCCCGACCTGATTGTGGCGCAGGCTGTGGACAAGCTGCATCTCAAATCTCCCATCGATCCGAAGACGCTGAACGACATGGTGGACGCTGGCATCGAGCGGCTCTCGAGCTACCAGCACGACAATGGCGGCTGGGGATGGTGGCCCGACGACCAGAGCAAAGTCTTCATGACTGCGTACGTGGTGAGCGGGCTCGGGCAGGCGCAAGACGCCGGCTACAAAGTCGATGGCGAACGCGCCAACAAGGCGCGGAACTGGCTCGCGTCTCAACTGGCCGCGCACCCCAACATGATTCCCGACCTGCGCGCGTATGCAGTGTATGCGCTGGCCACAACCGGCGCCGCGCCTCAGGACGCCGTCGAAAAAACCTGGTCGGATCGCGAGAAACTTAGCGACGAAGGTTTGGCGCTGACCGGACTGGCGCTGGCGGCGGCCCACGACAGCCGCGCCAAGCAAGTCGCTCAGCTGCTCGAGAAAAAGGCGCACCAGACCGGCGTCGATGCCTACTGGGCGGGCAATTACGATGAGCTGCTCGACTTCTGGGGCGATACGTCGCCCGAGACTACGGCCTTCGCGCTCAAATTGCTCATTGCGGAAGATCGCTCCAGCGGGCTGATGCCGAAGGCGGCGCGGTGGCTCGCCGAGAATCGCAATGGCGACTACTGGTACTCGACCAAGCAGACGTCGATGGTGATTCAGGGATTGACTGACTACCTGAGCGTAAGCGGCGAGCTCGCCAACAGCAGCGACGTTGAGGTGCTGGTGAACGGCGTGAGCGTGGGCAAGCATCACTTTGGTCCCGACGACACATTCGCGCCACCGTGGCAGTTGAAGGTTCCTGCGGCGCAGGCCGCAAACGGCGGGCAGGTGACGATTCGCAAAAGCGGCAACGGCATCACCTATTGGTCCACCGAGAACAATTGGTACACTGCCGACCACAGGTCATTCCAGCAAGGCCAGTTCGCGCTGAATATCACGCGCGATTATTATCTGTTGCAAAAGCGGCAGGACAAGCCTACCGATCCCATCACCTACGATTTGGTTCCGCTCAATGGGCCGGTGCGTGTGGGTGACATTGTGGCCGTGCGGCTGTCGATCAGCGGCACCAGCTGGAAATATCTGCTGGCCGAGGACCCGATTCCTGCGGGCGCGGAGTTTCTGCCGGAGACCGGGCTCTACCAACTGAACAGCAAACCCGCGTGGTGGAACGACTGGTTTACGCGCAAGGAGTTCCACGACGATCGCGCGGCATTCTTCAACACCGACTTCGGACCGCGCACCGAATACGTGTATCTGCTCAAGGTCGACAATCCCGGCAAGTTCCAGATCAGCCCGGCGCAGGCCGGACCCATGTACCAGCCGGAGACGCAGACCACAACCGATCCCGCAACGCTGGAGGTGCTGCCGTGAAAAAGCAGGGACTAGGGACTAGGGACTAGGGACCAGGGACTCGCGAGAGAGGTGCATTCGTGAACGATTTGAAAGAAATGCTTCGGCGTCTAGGCCGCGTCCGGGGCTGGATCGCGGCGCAGTACTGGGCAACGCCGTTGATCGTCCTGGCAGGAATTGCCTGGACGCGCCTGCCCGACAAACACGTGTGGCAGGTGGGGCTCACGCTGCTGATTCCGCTGGTGCTGCTTGCGGCATTCCTACTGCTCGAAGCCGGAACCATGTGCCGGCTGGTGCACGACGACGAGCGGCGCGTGCGGATGGTTTACGGCGCGCTCACACTGCTGGTGTGGATCGCGATAGTGATTGTGGCGTGGGCCATCCTGGACTGGTGCGACGATCAAACCATTTTGTGGGCGGGGTATTTGAACTCGCGCGCCCCCGCGCATCTTCGGGCCAGGTTGTTTACGTACGCGCACATTCAGCTTTGGATCACGATTCTGATCTGGATCTTCCGATGGGTTGTTGTGCCGGCGAAGGCGATTCCGCATGCAGTCGCGTCGGCGCAGTGGGGATGGAGGCTACCGTGGAGACGATCGCTCCGCCTTGTGCTGGACTGGCGGTGGTGGGTCGCCGTGGCAGTTGCGGCGTTGGTGGGAGTGGCGCTACCGGGCCACTTCTTTAAAGCAGAACCCTCAGGAACGGTCTCGCACCAGATTTGGGTGGTCATTCTCAAGCTGGTCGGCGCGTATCTGCTGGCGATCACGAGCTGGGTGCTGGTGCTGGCGTGGGCCGCGGTGCTGTTGGAGCGAACACAGATAGGAGCGGCTGGGGCCGGTGCAAACACAGTCGGCTCACTGCTGCCTGAGGCCAGCGACAACGCTCGCGGGAACGCCTGAGCGCAACCATTCGATCACCTGCTCTCGTCCGTAACGAGCCAGCAGTTGCGCGGCGTACCACTCGGCAGCGCGATGCGCTTGCTCTGACCCGGCCTCCGTCGACGCGTGAGCCAGCGCCAAATCGACGGCGTCAGGCGTGAGAGCCGGCGCGGGTTTTTTCGCGATTACTCCCGCTGCCGCACCGTCCGGCTCGCTCCACACTTCCACCAGGCCTTCGCGCAGCCAGAGCGGCGCGCGCGCTCCCGCCTCATGCTCAACAAGCGCATGCAAGAACTCGTGGCGCATTGTGTCCGCGAGCAAATGCCGCGCGGCCAAGACCCGGAGGGGTTGTGTCCCGATCCAGTCGCCTTCAGTAAACGCGGCAACCCAACCGGGCGCGAGCGTTGCGGCGCGAAAGGCCGGCGTGGAAGCGAAGGCGCGAACCGTGATCGGCGCGGAGACATTGAGGCCCGAGCGTTGCGCCGCCTCGGCGCGCGCGCGATTCAAATCGGGCATCCATGCGGCGTCGGAGGCATCGAGAGTTTCGAGGACAAATCCGCTGCCCGCGACACTCGCCCACGCGCGTCCGCTGGCTTCATCGGCTGCAACAGCGCCGGGGAAGTACTGTTCAAGAATCTCGCGCGCCGTGCGCCCTTCGGCCGCCATCGTCGCCGCGCCCTTCTGGCACAGGCCCACGCCGTGCCCCCATCCGCGGCCGTGAAAGGCAAACCGGTCGCCCTGGCGGCTCACCTCAAACCATGCGCTCGGAATCTTGTTCCATCCCAGCGACTCGCCGACGGCAAGGCGAAAATCTTCCGCCGAAATCTCTTGCGCATCGAGCCGCAGAACGATCGCGCGCCCTGACTCGCCTCGCCGCGCGACGGCCAGATCCCGCCAGCCTGCAGGGGCCAATCCATGCGCGGCCAACGCGGCCGTCAAGTCGGCTCGAGAAATCTCCGAGGCCCACTCTCTTCCGCCGTCCCGCGTGCAGAACGCATCGGGCAGCGATGGCAGATACGGAGCGGCGCGCGCGTGCGGCCAGACCTCGGCCGGCGAGGCGGTTCTCCCGCCGCAGTCTTTGCCGAAGTAAGCCAGAGCACGCTGCCCGTGGAACCACAGCGTCTCGCCGGCAGTGGCCAGCACCGCGGCGTGCGCCGCTGCCGTGCGGCCGCCGTCTGCGCCCCAATGCAGAAGTTGGCAGTGCGTTGAGTCGCACAGATCGTAGTCGGCGTGGCCATGCGCCTCGTGCAGGGCAAAACTTCTCACCACGATGGCAAGCGCCTTGAGCGATTCCGCGCTGTCGGCCGAACTGCTCTCGCTCGCGACCACGCGCTCAACGTAGCTCTCGATGGGCAGAGTGACCGCAATGACCAGCACACCAGAGCGAGAGGAAATCGAGACCGGATACGGCAGCGTCACCGACTCACCGTGCGCGTCTAAGGTGACTCCACCTGAAATCTCCAGGCGTTGCGCATTTCCGGTTCTTCCTGCGCCGCTGAGCGTCAAACCGTCTCCAGCAGCCTTAACGAGAATTGGTTCTGCAAAAGCCAGAGTCGCGCAATCGGCGCATGCGCGCAGCGTGGTTTTGTGCGCGCCGCCCGCAGGCGAAAGCGTAACTTCGCGATCGCGCCACAGGGTCCACATGCCGACGCGGAGCGTTTCCCGCGGTTGAGCGGCAGACGAGACGGCGGCAGCCGAATGGGTTGGAGCGGGCTTCGCGCCCAGCCACATCACGCAGCCCGCAACAAGCAGGCTCGTGAGCGCCCGTGTCACTCCTCTTCCGCTCATGGCCGCTCCAAAGGTGCATCAGCCAGAATCGCTCCTGCAATGCGCGCCGCATCTCTTCCGCGGCCGGCCGGCAGATACACCACAATCACGACCTTCGGCTTTAGCGCGGGCGCCAGGCCAACAAACCAGCCATGTGACTGGCTCGATCGAATTCCCTCCGCTGTCCCAGTCTTGCCCAGCACCGCAACGCCGCCCAGGTTCGCTGCGCCGGCCATGCCGAAGCTCGCCGAGTCAGCGAGCCCGTCGCGCACAACCTCGGCCGCTTCAGAGTCAGGATGCGCGGCCATTTCAACTGCCAGCCAACGGTAGGCAACGGCCAACTCCAGCGGTGTGATGCGGATGCTATCGACGCCAAGCAGCGCCAACTGTTCGGTATCGGTTGACTGCGGCTCATGAAATTCCGCGGCTGCTTCAGCACGAGCAAGGCCGGTTGTGCCGAGCAGTCCCGTGGGACGAAGCAAGCGCCCCAATTCTCCAGGCCGGAGCGTACGCGCCACTGCGGCAAAATAACTGTTGCACGACCAGGTGAGTGCCTCGCGGGCATCGAATGGCGGAGCAGCCGGGTGCGTACACGCCAGCCGGTGGCCAGCGATTGCCAACTTGCGATCGCAGGCTTCGCGGCGCGCAGGATTCCAGCGGCCTGCTGCGACGAGCTGATAAAGCACCAAAGGCTTAAGCGTCGAACCCGGCGATGCAAGGGTACGCGAGGCGTCGCTGAGTTGGTGCGACGCCAGCAACCTCGCGCTGGCAGTGTCGATGACCACTACTCGTGCTTCCGGCGCTGCGCTCGTCGCGCGGCTCACCGCAGCCGGCCAGGATTGACCACTTGCCTGGCCGCTTGCCTGGCAAGCGGCGCTCAGATTGCCCCATGCAATCGCCAAGGCGATTAATCCGCGGATTCCTTGCACCGAACAAGTATGACGCACGCACGCAAGAAAGAGGAATACACCGATTGCAGAGAGTGTCGTCGCGTCGTCATCGCGAAAGATGCAAGTCAAAATTCTCGGTGATGGCTCCCGCTGCAAGCCTCTCGCGTTCCGCAGCTGCCTGGCCGTAGTCGATGAAGAGAGCGTACACATCGTGGCGCCGATCCAGCAAGAACTGGAGACACGCGCTTGAGTCTATGCCGCCACTGAGAAGGACCGTCGAACTCGGCAGGTTGATTTCCTCAAGACTGAAAACGCGTTGCCTCACTTTATCGCTTCCGGCAATCCATGCGAAAGGTTCTTGGGCGTTCGCGGAGGATGATGTTCTGCTACTAAAAAAAAGGAACTTGAGGGGATGAGCCATGACTTGAACCGTGGAAAATTTGGTTGTAATTCCGCGGAATTGCCTCGTAGGCGGTGACAGCTAAAGAATCGACTACAGTGCTGTAGCGAAAAAAGGCAGATGCGTGGCCAGAACCGGTGATGTCGCTTGAAATATCTATACTTTGTAATGGTCGGGGCGGAGGGATTCGAACCCCCGACCCTCTGCTCCCAAAACAGCTTCAGCGAGCTATTGAAAACTGTTGAAATCACGCGTTTCTAACCGTTTTCCATTGAATTATTTGCAGCCTCACTGTTGAAAGCTGTGGTTCTATGCTGCTCTTGGGTGCTTTGACAGCTACAAAATCGACTACACCCAATAGCCGCGGATCAGTATGTGACAAACCGACGCCTGCTTGCCAGCTGTGCAGAACTCAGGGCGCTCCGCGCTCAAATCAACCCGCACTTTCTCTTTAACGCCCTCAGGGCTATCGCCGGACTTATTCCGTCGCAGCCCGAGCTCGCCCATCAGACGATGGAGAATCTCGCTCAGGTCTTTCGCTATACGCTGCGGGGTTCTGAGAGATGGGTCCGGGTCGAAGAGGAGGTGGAATTCATCTCCGGGTATCTGCGTGTAGAGCAGGCCAAATTCGGCGACCGCCTGGTCGTTGAAGCTTCCATGGAGCGAGACGCTGCCGCGATCGCCTAGCCGGCCATGTGTATCCAACCGTTGGTGGAGAACGCGGTTCGCCATGGGGTATCGAATCTGACAGGTCGCGGCTTCGTGACCGTCGCCGCGTCCGCACGTGTTGTTCTTGACGGACTTCGACGAGCATGAGGTCGACGCGTTCGAGCTGGCTGCCGTCGACTACCGCTTGAAACCGGTCAATCGCGCGCGGCTCGCGCAAGCCCTGGAGCGCATTCGGTCGATGGGTGGAACGACCAGCGAGGAGCCCATCAACGCTGTGTCACGCAATCCGCACACTCGCCTGAAACGCTTTTTCGTGCGGCACGGCAAAAGTTAGATTGTTCTGGACGAATCGCATGTCCTGTCATTCCTCTCCCAGGACGGCCTCACTCGCCTGATCGGCGACTTCGGAATCTTCGTCTGAGAGCCGCGCGACCATAGTGGGTGATCTGAGTCACATACGAAATTCTCTGTCACACAAACCCTAGTCCTATCCGTTCTCTATACGTAGACATCCTGCGGTTCGCCGCGAACCACGGTGTCTGCCGTGAGGACGAGAGGATGCAGCTATGGGCCGAGGTCGCGGAGCAAGACGGCGCCGCTTCCCAGTCTGCGATGCTGCTCCTGGTACAGCCCTCCATGGACGTTGAGCAGGAAGTCATTCGCGCCTACGAATCGCTGCGGCTGCCGGTGCACCTCTACCTTGCCGCCGTGTTGGGCGATACATCGGAAGCCGAAGACATCTGCCAAGAGGTTTTCCTGCGTCTCTTTGTCTACTGTTGCGGCCGCGGCATGGTCGCGCCCGAGCGCGTGCGGTCCTGGGTCTTTCGGGTTGGCCACAACCTGGCTATCGATCGCGTTCGCACGCGGAAGTTCAGGCGGGAACTGGATGGGGACGATCCGCTTCCGGAGCTGCTCCAGTTGCCGGATGCCGGCCTGACGCCGGAAGAGGCCGTGCTGGAAGGCGAGCGATTGCAAGCCGTCCAGAGGAGGCTCGCCCAACTGTCGAGCCAGGAACGACACTGCCTTTATCTCCGGGCAGAGGGATTTCGCTATCGGGAGATAGCGGAGATTCTCGGCATCACAAACTCGAGCGTTGCGGAGTTTCTCCGCCGCGCGATTCGTAAGCTCACGCGAGACAGTCATGCGTAACCTATTCCAATCCGCCGACCGGCAGCGACCGTGGCATCCGCGCGAGGATGACCTGCTGCTCTACATCGATGGTGAGCTGCCGGTGCGGCGTCATGCGCGTATCGGCGCGCACCTGAAAGCCTGCTGGGCGTGCCGGGTGAAGGCTGAGAAGTTGGAATCGACGATCGCCGCGTTCATGGACTACCGCAGCCGCGCGTCTGCCGGGCTGGGCGGAAGCACGGTCGACGACGCATTCCGCCTGCGCTTGCGCACACTGGCGCGGCAGCAGAGTTCGAGGCAATCGAGGCGGAGATTTGTTGCGGGAGCGTGGCGACTCGCAGCCTTGGCGAACGTCCGGGTTCCCGCGATGGCTGCCGCGGGCGTGCTGATGGTTGCGCTGCTGGTTTTGGCGTGGAAGTATTTTGCGCCGGTTCCGGTCAGCGCCGGGGAGTTGCTGGCCAACGCCACGCTCGCTGAATCCGCGAGAGCCAATGATGCATCGGTGGTCCTGCATCGCTCGCTGCTCCTGGAAAAGCGCAGAAGCGGTGACGCAAAGCCGATCGAGCGGCGGCGCATCGATGTGTGGCACGCGGGCAAATCGGGAGTGACGGTGCGGCGTCTCTACGACGAATCCGGACATCTTCTTGCCGCGGAGTGGCGCCGCCGCGACGGAAGCGCTGAGATTCTCAGCCCACAGATGCAGCCTCGGCTCGAGCCGCAGACGGAGTCGCCACTCGCGATGCTGAACCGCCCCGAAGATCTCTGGCGGCTGGACCCCTCGGCCGCCAGTTTCGCTCAACTGGCCCGCGAAGCTTCAGGCGCGAAGGTGGCGCGTCAGGGAGAAAACTTTCGCGTCAGCCTCGGCCCTGAGCTTGCGATGGGACATTTCCTGAAGGCCGCACTCACGATTCGCAGGAACGGCCTGCGCGCCACAGGCATTGACCTCAGGCTCGCCGAACCGGCTGCGCCGGCGCAGCCCGGAGTGAGTACGCAGGAGGTGGTCTACGACTACTCCATTGCGGAGGATAGCTACCAGCAGGAACCATGGGAGCAAGCGCAGGCCGGCGTATTTGCGCCCGACGCCTCGCTCTTGCCGCCTGAACAAAGCCCGACTCCCATTGCAACGCCGGACTTACAGATTGAAACCACCTGGCTCCTCGATCGAATTGGCGCCACGCTCGGCGGCGAGATCACAGTCAGCATGGGTTCCGATGGGAGGCTGCATGTCGAGGGCATCGTGCAAAACGAAGTGCGCAAACGGGAGATCCTCACAGCGCTCAAGCCCGTGCGCTCCAATCCCGCGATCCAGATCGACATCCTGAGCTACTCCCAAGCGTTGCGCCGCACCGTCGCCACCGCGCACGGCGTCACGTCAGGAACATCGGGCGTCCCCGGCGGTAACTCCAACCTCTCCGCGCTGGCGGATATCAGCGAGTTCCTGGCAAGCCAGTCTCCGCCGCCGCCCGAATCGGAACTGCGCGGACGAGTCATGCGATTTTCGGCGGAGATCTCCGCAAACTCCAGCAACGCCGCACGCCATGCCTGGGTGCTCAAGCACCTCGCGGAGATGGCCAGCCCGGGCAGTGGCGAGAATCTCTCGGCGGAGGCGCGGCGCCGGTACCTTTCGATGGCGGCCGAGCATGCGCGGGAAGTGGAGCAAAGCACAAGACGGCTCAAGCTCGAGCTTGACCCGATCTTCTTCGCGGGACTTCCGCCGCCTGGTGAAAGTCCGCCGCCGCCGGAACTTTCTCCGGCCATCGACCGGCTTCTTGACGCGGCTTTGCGCAATGACAAGGCGATTCAGTCTGCCTTTGGCATCAGCATGGGCGTCGAATCACCGGTCTCCATCCGCACCGCGGAGTTTCGCGAGTCAGTTCTGGAAACAGAAGAGCTTGCCTGCGGGATTGAGAAGCAGGCCGGCGGTGAGTGCCTGGAACCCGGGCCGAATGCAAAGACGAGCCCATAAGAGGCGGACGCCGGTTGCGATCCGGACTGGCGCGCAAACCTGGACAAGCTGCGTTTTACGGCAAGGAGCGAACCATGTTGTCAAGAGAGGGAGAAGTTCGCGGCGTAGTAGCTCATTTCCTGGTCGTTGTCTGCATGCTGCTCGTGTGTCCTCCAGCGCGCGCGCAGGATGGACAGGCGCCCGCGGATCTGTCTGGAACAGTCACCGATGCCCACGGCTCCGCAGTGCCGCATGCCAGGGTGTCAGCGGCTAATGAGGGCACCGGCCTTGAGCGTTGGGTCAACGTTGACGCCAAGGGAGACTTCCTCATCCCTCTTCTCCCGCCTGGCATCTACGCCATCACCGTCGAAGCCGCCGGGTACGCGTCTTTCCACGTTGCCGGGGTCGAGTTGCGCGCGGGAATGAATGTTCGCGTTCCGCTCCGCTTGCCTCCGGCCGCCAGTATCCGTGGCAAGGTCATCGATCTCAAGTCCGGCGAGCCCATCGTCAAGGCTATGGTGGCTATCCGGAGCCAGCATCTGCAAACGGTCACGTCGGCAACCGGCGAGTTCCAAATCGATAACGTTCTTCCCGGCAGAGCCGATCTCTACGTCAGCGCGGTGGGATTCGAGCTGCTGCGCCAGACGCTCGACATTCAGCCGGGCGTTGCAAATGACGTGGATCTGTTATTGGGCCAGGACGCGTTGAAACGAACAGAGAGCGTACGCGTAAATGCCGGCCCCTTTTCTCAGGTGCACACTGAAGCGCCAGTCGAACAGTCCCTCACCAACACAGAACTCAAAAACCTGGCGTCGGTGCTCTTCGACGACCCGATGCGCTCGGTCGAATCGTTGCCGGGCGTCGCCGCCAACAACGACGCCTACTCGCAATTCGCGGTGCGCGGAGCCGGTCCCTCGGAGATCGGCGTCTTCGTTGACGGCGCGCTGCTTACCAATCCCTTTCACGACATCCTCGACGACCGCGGCAACGCCTTCTCCATCGGCCTGCTGCAAAGCGGATTTCTGGACACGGTGGCGCTCCTCAGCAGCAATGTTCCCGCGCAATATGGCGACTTCACCGGGTCCGTTCTCGACATCGATACTCGCGAAGGCGACTCCAGCCGCACTTCGTATCGCGCCGATGTCAGCATGGTTGCGGCAACCGCGAGTGCCGAAGGTCCGATCGGCACGGGCAAGAAAGCCACGTGGCTGGCTTCGGCGCGCAAGGATTACGTGGGTCTCCTGGTGGGCAGAAACGATGGCTTCGGACTGAGTTTTTACGACACTCACGGTACACTCTCCTACGCTCCCGATGCGCACAACAAGATTCTCCTCAGCGGTATCTACGGCGAAACCAGTGTATCCTTGGACGACTCAAGCATTTTGGGTTACGATCAGCTCAAGGACGCCACCAGCAGCAGCGCCCTCGTCAGCGCGCGCTGGTTATGGTCTAACCCGGTGGCGATTTCACGGGCGCAGTTCTATGCCTCCATCGATTCGGCGAACGACACGGATATCGGCCAGGAATTGCTCGAGCGGTCCAACGGCATGGAGACCGGCTATCGCGAGGACTTCACGGGCCAACTCGGCAAACACAATGTCTTCGAGGCCGGCGGCATCTACCGCCTCCTCAATCGCGATTACGTGAAGAATGAGCCGTGGAATTACTCGACCGAGACCTTCTCGGACACGCTCATCCAGAGCGCGTCGTTTTCTAAGAGCGTTTCCCAACCCGGCGCCTATCTCCAGGATGCTCTCTCCTTCGCCGATAAGCGTATCAACATGGTCTTGGGCGGACGTTGGGACCGTTTCAGCCAGAACGACGCAAATGTCTTCCTGCCGCGGTTGAGCTTGTCGATCGCTCCATTAGCTCAAACCAGGCTTACCCTGGCCGCCGGCCAGTATTCCCAGTTTCCTGACCTTGTTGATCTCTTTGGCGAATTCGGAACGCCCAATCTCAGACCTCAGCGCTCCAACCAGGCCTCCGTGGCCGTCGAGCAGTTTTTGAGCGAGCGCATTAGGGTGCGCCTGGAAGCCTACGATCGTCAGGAAAGCGACGGCATCTATTCCGCCGCCAGCCAATTCCGTCTGGCCGCTTATGGAGCCATCCTCTTTCCGCAACTCGGACCCGTTCTGGCCAACTCGCAGCGCGGCTACTCGCGCGGGCTGGAGTTTATCGTCCAGCGCCGCAGTGACAACGGCCTGACCGGTTGGATCGCCTATACGCTCGGCTACTCGCGGTTCACCGACGCAACCACCGGCGCGCATTTCTGGGGCGACTACGACCAGCGCCACACGTTGAATGTCTTTGCGAGTTATCGCGCCGGCGCCTCGGTTAACCTCAGCGCCAACGCGCGGTACGGCAGCGGCTTTCCTATCACTGGCTATGTCGGGCCGCCTACCGAATACGAAGGTGACTGGTATTTTCCCCTCACGGCCGCGCCGAATCAGATCCGCATGCCAGCCTATTTCCGGCTCGACGCGCGAGTCAACAAAGCTTTCTACCGCAAACATTCAAAGTTCACGCTTTACGCCGAAATCACCAACCTTACCGACCACTCCAATCTGCTGTATTGGGGATTCGTTCCCGATGTAGTCCAGGCCGGCTACCTCGAAGCGGGACGCTCTAGCCTCCTGCCAATCACCCCCAGCGTGGGATTCGACGCGGAGTTCTAATCCTATTGCGCGGGCGCTCCCCGCTCCCGCAAGGAGTCCACCAAATGAAGAATTCGAAGAAGCTCACGGGACACGCAGCGATCTTGCTCGCCCTGTTTTCAGCCTCGATCCTGACCGGCTGCGGCGGAGCCTCCATTTCCAATCAGCAACAGCCCCCGCCGCCCCCTTCCACCGATCCCGATGCGCGGGCCGACGCCATGCTTGCGCGGATGACCGAGAACCAAAAGCTGCAACTGACGATGGGAGGCGTGACGACCAACCTGACCTACGGTTACACCGTTCCCAGAGGCGCCGGCGGATGGGTCCCGGGCATTCCGAGCCTGAGCATTCCGAGCCTCTATATCTCCGATGGCAGCGTCGGGGTCAGCGCGAACGCGGGGCCGGCGACTATGCTGCCCTCGGCGATTGCCAACGCGGCCAGTTGGGATCTGAATGAAGCCACCAAATACGGAACCGTCATCGGCACCGAACTCGCCGACTACGGGATGAATGTCAATACCGGCGGGAACGTGAATCTCACGGGGCGCGAACCGCGCGACGGGCGAACCTTCGAGACCAAGGGCGAAGATCCCATCCTCGCGGGAAAGATCAACGCCGCGCATATCTCCGCGATCCAGGCCCAGCACATCGTCGGCATGATGAAGCACTTCAGCTTCAATGACCAGGAGAGCGGCAGGATGACTGCCAACGCGGTGATCGATGAGCGTGGCGGGCGCGAGAGCGACCTGCTGGCCTTTGAAATCAGCGTCAAGGATTCGAACGCCCAGGCGGTGATGTGCTCGTACAACCTCACCAACAGTATCTACAACTGCGAAAACAACCACCTGCTCAATCAGATTCTGAAAACCGATTGGGCGTTCCCTGGCTTTGTCATGACAGACTGGTGGGCGACGACCGGCACCGTCCAAGGCCCGCTTGCCGGCCTCGATCAGGAGCAGCCCAACCAGCTCTACTTCTCTTCGCTCGGCAATGCCATCGCCTCCGGCGCGGTCCCGCAGGCGCAGCTCGACAACATGGTGCACCGCATCCTTCGCGCCATGTACGCCGCCGGTCTCTTCGACTATCCGCAAACCATCCAGCCCATCCCGGCCGCAGCCGACGCCGCAATCGCTCAGGAGATCGAGGAGACGGGCGCGGTTCTGCTCAAAAACTCTGCCAGCCAGTTGCCGCTCAATGCTGCCTCGATTTCATCGATTGCCGTGATCGGCTCCCATGCCAACGCATGGGTTCTTTCGGGAGGCGGTTCGGCACAGGTCGATCCGGTGGGCGGAGGCATCGCCGGGCCGCAACCCTGTCCGCCCTGCTGGGCCACCGTCACCTGGGTTCCCTCTTCTCCGATGCAGGCGATTCAGGCCTTGGCGCCCAATGCGCATGTCCAGTATGCCGACGGTTCTGACGCCGATGCCGCAGCCAACCTCGCCGCCTCGGCGCAGGTTGCCATCGTATTTGTGAATAACTGGGGCAGCGAGGGCATGGACCAGACAACCTTGGGGCTTACGGATTACGCCGACACGACGCCCATCGATCAGGACGCGCTCGTCTCCGCGGTTGCGGCCGCTAACCCCCACACCATCGTCGTGATTGAGAGCGGCGGACCCGTTCTGATGCCGTGGCTCAGCCAGGTTTCAGCCGTTCTTGAAGCCTGGTTCCCCGGCCAGAATGGAGGGCCGGCTATCGCCAATCTGTTCTTCGGCGTCGTCAATCCATCGGGAAAGCTGCCGATTACCTTCCCGGCATCGGATGCGCAGTTGCCCCGGCCGGTCATCCCCCAACCCCCTGACGATGTAACGCCCTTCAATGTGAATTACACCGAGAGTTATAACGTTGGATACAAATGGTTCGATTCGCAAGGACTGACGCCGCTCTTTCCTTTTGGCTTCGGGCTTTCGTACACTACCTTCTCCATCACCAATGCCAGCCTGGCGAATAACCTCTCATCGGCTTCGAACCCCAACATTCAGGCGTCGTTTACGATCGCCAATACCGGCGCCGTTGCGGGATCGGAGGTGGCGCAGGTTTATCTCGGGCTTCCGGCATCGCTCAACGAGCCGCCGCGACGCCTTGTGGGATGGCAAAAGGTCCCTTTGCAGCAGGGAGCTTCGCAATCCGTCACCATTGAAGTCGACGAGAACGACTCTTCGCATCCACTGTCGTATTGGGATACAGGCAGCAACGCCTGGACACTCGGGGCGGGAACCTACACGGTCTATCTCGGCGACGCGGACAACGCGGCCACGCTCCAAACCGTAGGGACCTTCACCGTGACGCCCTGAAGTTTTGAGAATCGAACATCGTGTCACAAAGTCGGTTCGGGCTGGTGCTCGATCCACACACAATAAGCGCCATTGACGGTCGCGACGTTGGAGGCATTGTCGTAGCTATAGGTGATGACGTTGTTCCCGGACAGGCGATTGCCGGTGACGGTCGCGAGCCGGTTGAGATCGCCGTTTCTCTCCTGTGGGGGAGCTTGTGTGAGCTTCGCGATCCTCAAATTCCCCCTGCAACTTAATCTGGTTGCCGAGATTTTCAAGGAAGCGGTTGCGGCAAAGAAGTTGCGTTGCAGTTCCGCCGCCTCGAAGTTCCGCGTGCGCAGCTCCACGTCCACCGTGTTGCTCTTGGGGCTTGTCTCCACGCCGGCCCCACGCAACGCGGAGATCTCATCGGCGCTCTCGATGATGCCCTCAGTGAGCAAGAACCCAGCCGCCAGCTCCAAATCGTGTCCCGGCGTCCGCATGGTCACCGTCACTGGCGCGCCGTTCACGCGAATCTCCAGCGGCTCCTCGACGGCAAGCATGTCCTCAACGGCGCGCACCGCGCTGTCATGCCACTCCGTCACTTGGGTCAGCACGAGACTGTGCGCCGGTGGCCGCATCGCCGCTCCTTACCGGCATTGACCTTCGCTCAGTCAGCGACCGATTGTCAATATTGACCGGCGTTGCCTTGCCGAACCCGTGCGCCACAAGCCCAGTTTGTGTAAACTTCTGGCTGATGCAGTCGCTAGGTGAAAAGCTGGACGATCGCTCGCGTTTTCTCATCGCCACTGAGCTTGTATCGGTGCGCGGTTCCATGTCTGAAGCGAGCGCGATCAAGGCGCGAAGTTTTGCCAATGAACTCGTCGCTTGCCCTGAGATCGACTGGATCTCGATTACCGATAATGCCGGTGGCAACCCTCAATTGGCGCCGCTTGCGCTAGGACGGCCCCTTCTCTATGCAGGCAAGGAAGTCGTGATCCATCTTACCTGCAAGGACCAGAACCGCAATGGCCTTGAAAGCGAAGCCTGGATGCTGAACAGCGAAGGCTTCCACAACATCCTGGCCATGACCGGCGATTACCCGGTGAGTGGGGCCGACGGATTGGCAAAGCCGGTTTTCGACATCGACTCGGTTGCCTTGATCTCGCTGCTCAACAAGATGAACCAGGGTCTGGGCCGAGGCGCGGCCAACGGCGGCCAGCGGCTGGCCAAAACGCAATTCTGCATCGGCGCTGTGACCACGAACTTCAAACTGCGCGAGAGCGAGGTGGTTCCTCAGTATCTGAAGCTCAGGAAGAAAATCGAGAGCGGCGCGCAGTTCATCATCAGCCAGATCGGCTTTGATGCACGCAAGACCTCGGAACTGCGATGCTACATGGATGCGCACGGCGCCAAGGACACGCCGCTGATCGGCAACGTGTACCTATTAAGTTCGCGTGTCGCACAAATCTTTCACCAGGGCCGCATCCCTGGCGTTGTGGTTTCTGAACCGCTTTTCGAGCTGTCGGGGCTTCACGGCCAGTCGCCCGATCGCGGCAAGGCTTTCTTCATCGAGTTTGCGGCGAAACAGATTGCCATCTGCCGTGGCTTGGGTTACCGCGGCGCGTACCTGGGGGGAGTGCACGATTTCCAATCGATCGAGAGCATCCTCGCCATGGAACGGTCGTTTGGCCCCGATGACTGGAAGCAGTTTGCCCGCGAAATCCAGTTCTCCCGGCCGGGCGAGTTTTTTTATTACGAGGCCAATCCCGGGACCGGTCTCGCCGACCCCGAGCGCGAAGGGCCGCGGCCCCCGGAATCCGGACGGCACACGACCATGGTCTACACCATCTCAAAACTGGCGCACAACACCATGTTCGAAGTGGGCAAGCCGGTCGCAAAACTGGGTGCAAGTCTCTGTGCGCACGCGCGCGATCCCATGCAGGGACCGGCGCCGATGCGGGCGCTGGAGATGCTCGGCAAGTCGGTTCTTTATCACTGCAAAGATTGCGGAGACTGTTCGTTGCCCGACATCGCGTTTCTCTGCCCCGAATCGCAGTGCGCCAAGAACCAGCGCAACGGCCCCTGCGGCGGCACGCGCGAGGGCCGCTGCGAAGTGGATGGGTATGGCGAGTGCATCTGGCTGCGCGCCTACGAGCGCCTGAAGCACGAGGGCAGCGAACAGCATATGCTCGACCACGCTCCTGTGGTCCAGAATCAGGGACTGCGCGGGACATCGGCCTGGGCAAATCTTTGGCTCGGCCGGGACCACTCGGCCAGGCGCTCCGATGCGGCGCTCAAGCACTCTGAGGTCGCATCGAATTGCCCGGGCCCGCCGGAATCTGAGCCAGCCTCTGGCGCGCCGCCGGTCGCAAAAGACGCCAAAACCGCGAAATAGGCCAGGTCTTTATGAAGACTTTACCTTTGCAGTGGATATTTAGTTGTGGTCTCGACTAAAATTGGAGAGTATTGGTCCAAAAACTCCCTTCTGACCTCGAGAACGGTGGATCGAATTGCCTCGCAAGCTTCACATCATCGGCGAGTTGATGAACAACTCCTATGCGCGCGCGCGCCGGGCATTCACGGAGCGTAATCCGGCCGGCTACCAGCAACTCGCACGGCTACAGTCAGAGGTTGGCGCCGACTACCTCACACTCAACCTGGATGGGACGCAGCGTATTCAGGTGCGCCGCCAGGAGATGCTCGACTTCCTGCCCGAGGTTATTCCGGCCATTCAGGAAGTTACCTCGACGCCCATCGCTTTTGACAACCCCTCGGTCGACTACCATCGTGTGGCGCTTGCACACTACGATCGCTCGAGAAGCGGCCCGCCCATTGTGAACTCGCTGGCGGCGTCGCGCGAGCGGCTCGATGAGATGGTCGAGCTCGTCAAGCACTATGACACGCTCGCCGTGGTGATGGCCTCTGAGACATTCGCGCCCGACGGTGCAGCCCAGTGCCTCAACCCTCAGGACTCCTACCGTGCCGCGAAGTATTTCGTCGAGCTGCTCCAAACCAAAGCCGGCCGCCGCAACGACCAGATCATCATCGACACAGGTCTTGCGCCGGTGGGCGCCGATACATACGGTCTGGTAAATATCGGCCTCGATGCCATGCGGCTCATCTCAGCCGATCCCGATCTCAAGGGTGTGCATCTCATCGTAGGGCTCTCAAACTTTGCCTGGGGCACTCCAGCAACAGTGAAGGAAGAACTCGAAAGCGCCTATCTTACCCTCGGAATGGAGGCCGGCCTCGACTTCGCGCTCGCTAATCCCGAAAAGAACCCCGCGCCGCTGGCCTTCGATCATCCCATGGTGGCCAGCCTGCGCGAAGCGCTGGCGCAGGGCCGGCTCCAGGAAGGCGAGTCGCCGGAGATTGCGGGATTCCGCCAGGCCGAGGCCATCATGAATATCTGCCGCGAGGTCGAGGCCGTCGACTTCTGAGATGCAAAGCTCTGTCCAAATTCCTGCTGCAATCGCCGGCCGCCGCGTGTGGCTGCGCGTCGGCACGTTGATCGATGGCTCGGGCTTTGCGGGCTCAGGCGCCGTCCCGCTGCGCGATGCACACGTTGTCTACAGCCAAGCCGGGATTCTCTATGCCGGCGCTGATACGCCGCCCGCGGAACTGGTGAAGAACGACCGTACGGCAACTGCGCCAGACGCCGAACTGCCCGGCTACACTCTGCTCCCCGGACTTATCGACGCGCACACGCACATTTTTCTTGAGGGCGGCGAACTCGATCTCGACAAGCGCGCAGCCGTTTTGAAGCAATCGTCCGAAGAGCTGCTTGCATTAGCCCGAGCGCGCCTGGAAAGAATCGTGCGCCTCGGCGTAACCGCCATGCGCGACTGCGGCGATAAGGATGGCGTCGGCCTGGCGTTGAGCAGGCTTTGCTCCTCGCCCGATCGGCCGCTCATGCCCTACATCGACAGCCCAGGCGCGGCGATCCATCACCGGGGGCGTTACGGCGGCTTCATGGCCGAGCCGCTCGAGAGCTTTCCAACCGCCGCTGCATGCGTGGCAGCGCGCGTCAAGGCCGGGGCTGATCGCATCAAGCTCATTCCCACCGGCATTATCAACTTCCAACAGGGAGCAGTCACAACCGCGCCGCAGATGACAACCGAAGAGATCGGCGCGATTGTCGCCGCCGCCAAAAGCCACAACCTGCAAACCATCGCGCACGGCTCGGGCAACGACGGACTTGAGCGGGCGATCGAAGGCGGCGTCGATTCCATCGAGCACGGCTTCTTTCTGCGCGACGATCAGTTGGCCAAAATGCGCGACCGGCACATTGCGTGGGCGCCCACCTTCGCGCCAGTGCAAAAGCAGGTGGACCATGCGGATCGCCTGGGCTGGGATGCGCCCGTGGTTGCGAATCTCAGGAAGATTCTCGACCGGCACGCGGCCAGTCTGGTTAAAGCCCACGCCATAGGCGTCCAGATCGTTGCCGGCAGCGATGCCGGCTCCTGCGGCGTAGCGCACGGGCTCGGATTTCTCGAAGAGCTTGAATTGATGGAACGGGCAGGCCTCTCACCCGCTGCGATCGTTCACTCGGCAACCGGGGCAAGCGCCAGGCGGCTTCGATTCAAGGAGAAGTTCGGCGAAATCAAATCGGGCTACCTGAGCCGCTTCATTCTCACGCGCCATTCGCCGCTTGAGACCGTCCGGAATCTTCGCAAAGAAAAAGTCGTCGTTTTCGATGACCAGGTCTTCGCGACAGGCGAATCGCCCGACGTCAGCGGGCTATGAGAGCCGGAGGCCGCAGCACTCAGAGCTCGATAAACATGGCGCCGTCTTCCAGCGTGAGCCCAATGCCCGCGGCTGTCGCTGCCTCACGCAGCGCAGCGTCGAGCATCACTACGGGATCGGAGCTTACGTCGAGACGCCGCATCAGCCCTTCACCCTTTTTGCCGCCCGCCGTCAGAGTGATTTTCAGCCCGCGCCGCTTGCATCGCACCGCGGTTCCATCTTCGAGCTTGGTGTTCATCGGTTTAATGTAAGCATCCACATAGTGAACGCCGATTCCCGACTTGTCCTGGGTGTGCTCGGGAAGTTTTTCCTTCGCGGCTGGGTTCAGATCGCAGAGTTTCGATTTCACGCTAAGCTCCGTTATGGTTTCGATCTCAGGTATTCGTCCATGGTTTTCCTGAAGGCGCGGATGTGGTCCGGCGTGCTTCCGCAGCAGGCGCCTACAACGTTGGCGCCCGCTTCGAGCAGCGGCACAAGGCCCTTGACCATCTGTTCCGGGGATTCGTCGTAAATCACCTTCATGTTCTCAAGCCGCGGCTTTCCGGCATTCGGCTGCGCCATCACCGGCA
>Ga0326728_10006070_pt1 | contig 33069 bp, 26 predicted proteins | sample MB3enrmetagenome_FD_207602 | JGI IMG/M metagenome (GOLD analysis project Ga0326728, IMG submission 207602) | Lab enriched peat soil microbial communities from McLean, Ithaca, NY, United States - MB31MN | ecosystem: Environmental > Terrestrial > Soil > Wetlands > Peat | place: USA: New York... | reverse complement strand
TCTCCTTCTTCCGGGCAAAGGCTCTGACCCGCCGGGCAAAATCCCCCGCCATGGAACGCAGCCTCTTTTCGGTGATGGCCAGCCCGGGATAAAGACGGTTCCACCACATGATGAAGCCGCCGCTGGCCTGTCCCATCGGGAAGTAACCGCGGAGGGAAATACGGTCCACACAATCATAGGTGCCTTGCAGCTCATCGCCAAGATAACTGGAAAAATCATCGGAGGTACGCATGAGGAAAAATTATCACGCAACGGCTGTTCGCCAAAGGCGAACCTCTTTTTCCCAGCGAAGTCTGGGAAAAAGCGTGTGCTGCAATATGCCAAGATCGCTCCGTTCCGCAAAGATTTTACCGCGGATGACACGGATGGGCCTGATGCAGAATGCAGAATGCAAAACGAAGGATTTTTATCCGTGAAATCCGTGAAATCCCTGTCCACCGTAGCCTTGGCGAAGGCGGACGCGGTTCAATTCCTTTGGTTGCGCCCGGCTGCGCTGGACTGCAAAATGTCAGAATCGCTCCGTTCCGCGAAGATTTTACCACGGATGGCACGGATGGCACGGATAAGAGCCGTCTGGTCCAAGACCATTTCCAATCCGTGAAATCCGTGAAATCCGTGGTTAGATGCCTTTGGTTGCGGCTGACCAGCGCTGGGCTTCTTGCCCCGAAAGCTTTCGGGGTTGACAGCCTTTTCGCGGCAATTTCATCGTATTCCATCCTGCGGACTGCTCTGTAATTGCAGTGTGCAGAGTGGAAAGTGGTTTCAGGCAGGCCGGCCGATGGAGGATGGCGCGGAGGAAAAAGGCAGGCTGTCAATGAAAACGCTATTATGCGGGACCGGTAATCACTCAGGGTGGCACGGGCGACTCGCCCCGTCCCGCCGGGCCACTGGCCCGGCGGAAGCTCGAATGCGACTTTTGGCAAAGGCGTTGGGTTACTCCTACAGTCCGTCGCTCTCGGTTCCGGTCGGCGAGTCGCCGACCAGCACGGGCACCGCCTTCGCCGAGGCTACTTGCGGCCAGGGGGCGCCCGTGCCACCCCGCCAAAGCAGTGCCGGGTATGAATTATCCAGAATGATCCGGCGGTGTCATTCTCTCGGAGTCGAGCTGGCTCCCTCTTCGCGGGGCAGCGGCGTGGCGGCGTGGCCCGGCGTAGCGGGCGGGCAATCCGCTGCGCTTTCGACCTTTCAGTTGTGAATTCGATTTACCTTTGGCCCAGTTCAAATAGAATCCCGCCGATAATCCAATATGCCAAACATCGATCTGAACCTAATCAAGGCGATATTCGATAATGCCGTCAAATCCGAGCGGTTCAGCGAGCGAAGGCTCTTTGAGCAAACGAAACCCCTGCGAGAGTGGGAGCCGGTTGAGGCTCTCAACACCAAACTTCTCGAAATACTGACACCAGCACAGGTTGAGACCATCCAGCGTCGCATGATGCGCGCGGTTTACTTCATCGAGCTAGTTAAGGGTGATGTAACCTCCACAAAGTATGACGTTCGGTGGACTAACCGCTTTGCCGCCAACGACCCCCGCAAGACGTCCGTGGAGGACTGCATCGCTATTCACGAGAACCTCTGCCGTGAAATCTACCCGCTGCTTCCCAATCCCGAATTCCAGAACGAGCTAAAACTCGTCGTTACATGGGGCTTGTCACCCCATGAGTTTGCGGCCGACTACTTCTCGAAGGACGCGGTCCCAATCCGCTCAGCCCGAAACCTGGGCCTCATGCGCGACGCAGGCCATGTCCGCCTGCTGAAAGTCCGCCAGGCACTCTTCGACGCCAAACTTAATCCAGATTTTCAACTCTTTTACAGCATCCTCGACAAGGTCCGCGTAAAAAGCTACCTTACCGACCGCGCCCTCACCGGCGACTTCAAGACCAACCGCGAAAAGCGTTGGGAAGCACACCCTCAGTCTCCTCAATTCGCGTTGCGTCGAGACTGCCTCGCGGTCGAGCTTGAGTTGATCGACCAATTGGTCCGCTTTACCAATTTTCCACCTGGGACCATTCGCTACCTCCAGACTATTGGCCTTCTTGGGGATACGTCAAAAGTGGCCCGCTGTCCGGTCACTCTCGACGCGCTCGATTTCGAACTTCTCGCCCAGGAGGTTGCGGAACCCACCCACGGAAAATCCGCCTACCAGGTCGGTCACATGAACCCCCTTAAGGCTGGCGAAAGCGCCGAGTTCCGCCATAGCCGCGCTAACATTTCCTGGATCACGGAAGACGGAAACCGAATCCAAGGACCCTTGACCCTTAAAGAGACCCGCGAGCTTCTGCTCCGTATTTCCCACAACTACGAAGCACTCCTTAAAACCGGCGAGATCAAGGCATGATGATTTCCTCACACGCCTCCCGCGCCAGCTCGCGAGCCTCGATCCGGTCACTGATCACCTTCTCAACCAACTCTGCAATCCGCTGCTTGCGTGCCTTCGATTTGGGGATCGCGATTCGAAGCTGGTAAATCCTGTCACCCAGGGAATCAATGATATCCTGACTCACACAGAAACTCTTAATCTGTCGCTGCACAAACTTGCTGCCCAAAGCGGCCAGCAGTAGAAAGGGGTTAATTTTCGCGGGCTCCCTCACACGGATTTTGTAAATGTGGCTCTGATAAACCATCGGCAGGTCGTATTTCGTCACGATGGCACAAATCCCGATCAGGTAGGTCCCATCCTTGACCATCAGGATATCGTCCGGCTGCACATCCTGGCTCGCTCGGTAGCGCTCGTAAACCTCTTCCGACACATTGTGCTTCGGGTCCAGTTTCACCTCCCAATTGGAAATGTCGGAGGTACGTACGAATGGGATTTTCCCCGTGCCATACGCCATCTTCCCCACTTCATCCCCGGTAGCAATTGACAAAACACCCTCCTCCACCAGGCCCTTAATTGAAACCACGTCATGCGTTTGCGCCAGCCCCTCAGCATCGATATCTGGATCAAACTCAAACGCCCGCGGCGCGAGGTTCAGCTCGATCTTCTCCCGCGCAACTGAAACCCCCATCCTACCCTGGCTCACTCGTCCGCATTTGTTGAACTCCACAAAATTCGCCGTGATTTTCGGCACGTCATTCAGGGGCACGATACGGCCCCGGCTGTCATGTCCACACCACTTAGCCTCCGCAAAGAAAACACTCCCGCGCTTTCCCTTTGCCGGCTTCTTCTGGAACAGGACCGCGACCGTTTTGGTGTGCGTACCGCCCTTGCCAGATGTTTTGAATAACGCTTCCGGCATCCCAACCACTGAAAGCACTTCAGCCTTGCTCTGCACATACTGCACCACGAAACTGTACGACTTCGAGGAAATCAAACTCTCCGGCAAAATCGCGCCGAGCAGCCCGCCCGGCTTCAGAAGTTTCAAACACAGTTCCACAAAGAGAATCTGTGGCGGGTTAGAAGTATTCACCGACCCATCTGGAACAAACCGGCCATTTTCCCCGTCAACTCTCACCCATCGCTTGGCCAGTTCGTACTTCAGCAGAGTAATGGCGCTGGCCGCTATGATTTTGGCACCAAACGGCGGGTTCGTGACTACCGCGTCAAAAGTTCTTTCCGGCAGCGGTGCCCCATCCTGTGAAATCTGCGCCAACGAGTCTCCGCATACTACTTGGGGCATTTCATCAAGAAAAAGCGCCAGCCTTCCGCGCGCTATCCGCGCCAGGTAAGCGTCCTTATCCACCCCGTAAAGGCCAGCGGCAATATCCTTTGGCGCAGCTCCTCCTTCGGCCAAGCGTTTTGCCGCTGCGCACAGGATACCCCCCGCTCCACAGGCTGGATCACAAACGCTCTGTCCAGGTTTAAGCCCGACCATGTCAACGAGCAGGTTCACTGCCACCTGAGGCGTGAAAAATTGTCCTTCATTCGCCTTCACGCCGGAACCGGCGAACGCCTCGTAAAGCTCGCTGAAAATGTCGGCCCGGCATTTTTCGAGGTTAATTGCGTCAAACTGACGGTCTACATATTGCAGCGCCACCGGGTCGAGTTCGATCTCGTCGGTCACCAGGAAAATTCCCGGCAACACCTTCTTCACGTGCGCGAACGCGGCTCGATAAGACTTCGAAACGTCACCTCCAGCACCAAGCGTTGGTTCCTTCAACAGCCAATGCTTGGCAAAGACGCACTTAAAGAGCTCATCCATCAAGGCTCTGTCCCGCGTCGCCCCCATCAGCCGCCCCGCCAGGAAATTGCGTATGTTCTGGAAAGCCGACCGGTGCGAAATCGGCAGTAATTCCAGGTTGTCATTCGTATTCATAACAGAATCTGTAAAGGCTGCTTCACCTTTAGTCAATCCCACAGGTTCTGTTGAAAAATCTGCGTGCAACTGTGTTTGTCTGTGGCCCATCATCCCCATGAAGGAGCTCTGGGACGAAGAATTCTGTCCGGCGACCCCGCCGCGTTTTTCGATTTGATTTTCGGTTTGATTTGATTGACCTGCGGCGCGGCCGGCTCTACACTGCCCGCCTTTTATGAATATTCTGGTTTGTGACCCGATCTCGCCTAAAGGCATCGCGCTGCTGCAACAGCGCGCCGACTTCAACGTCACCGTGCTCAAGCAGAAAACGGCCGAGGCCGACCTGCTCCCGCTGGTCAAGGAGGCCCATGCCCTGGTCGTCCGCTCCGAAACCAAGGTCTCCAAAAACGTCATCGCCGCCGCCCCCAATCTGGTCGTCGTCGGCCGCGCCGGCGTGGGTGTGGACAACGTGGATGTGGACGCCGCCACCGCCCGGGGCATCGTGGTGATGAACACGCCCGGCGGCAATACCGTCTCCACGGCGGAATTGACCTTTTCCATGCTCATGGCCCTGGCGCGGAAGATTCCGCAGGCCCACGCCTCCATGAAGGAGGGCAAGTGGAGCCGCAAAGATTTTCAAGGCACCGAACTCTACAACAAGACCCTCGGCATCCTCGGCATGGGCCGCATCGGCACGGAAGTGGCCAAGCGCGCCCTGGCTTTTGGCATGAAGGTCATTGCTTATGATCCCTACCTCTCGCTGGCCCGCGCCAAGGCCTTGCAGATTGATTTGAAGGAAAACGTGGACGACCTTTATCGCGCATCCGATTTCATCACCGTCCACATGCCGATGACCGATGAAACCAGGGGCATGATTAACGCCGCCGCTTTTGCCAAGATGAAGAAGGGCGTGCGCGTGCTCAACTGCGCCCGCGGCGGCATCATCAACGAGGCCGATCTCTGCGAGGCCATCCGCTCCGGCCACGTCGGCGGCGCCGCCCTGGATGTCTATGAAGTCGAGCCGCCGCCGGCCGATTTCCCGTTGCGCGCGTTGCCCCAGGTCGTCATGACCCCGCACCTGGGCGCCAGCACCCACGAAGCGCAGGAAAACGTCGGCATCGAAGTGGCCGAGGCCATCATTGATTTCCTGGTCAACGGCGCCGTGCGCAACGCCGTCAACCTGCCCAATCTCGATGTCCAAACCTACCAGGTCGTCAAACCCTTCCTGGTTCTGGGCGAAAAACTGGGCCGCCTCCTCGCCCAGCTCGCCCCAAAACGCAACGACCGCATCGTCATCACCTACGGCGGCAAGGCCGCCCAACTGCCCACCGATCCCATCACCCGCGCCGTTCTCAAAGGCTTCCTCCAACTGTCCAGCGGCCAGGAGGTCAACCAGGTCAACGTCCGCAGCGCCGCCGCCTCGCTGGGCCTGTTGATCGAGGAAATCAAATCCAGTGAAGCGACCGACTTCAGCGAATGGCTCCATGTCGCCGTCCTCTCCGGCGAAGAGAGAATCTCCGCCGGCGGCAGCGTTTTCGGCGCGAAGAACCTGCCGCGCATCGTCCGCCTTTGCAGCCAGACGGTGGAGATCGTCCCCGAGGGCGTCATTTTTCTGATGAACAACAAAGACCGGCCCGGCATCGTCGGCTACATCGGCACGCTCATGGGAAAGCACCACATCAACATCGCCGGCATGAGCCTCAACCGCGACGCCGTCGGCGGCAAGGCCCTCACTGTTTTGAATCTGGACAGCGTTCCACCTCCCGCGCTGCTCCAGGAAATCCAAAAAGACCCGGACATCAGCAACATCCGTGTGGTCAAACTTTGAACGGCGGGCCGCTTTCGCCACTCCCAACATCATGATTTGCTTTCCCAGCCTGCCTCTCCTCCTGGCCCGGATTTTTCATCTCCTTGGCGGACCATGCCACACCCTGAATGGCAGGGCAGCGCTGCCGCGCCGCCCTGAATTGGGGCGAAGCAGCAGCTTCGCCCTACCAGACTATGAAATATACGGGCTGGCCGCCGCCTTCTGTCTCTTCCCCGCGGCCTTTCCCGCCTCCGCCCAGGACAAGTCCGCCGCCTCCCTTTTCCCCGACCCCGTCGTCGCCACCGGCAAGGGCATTGAAATCAAGCGCAGCGCGGTGGAGGACGCCTTTATCACCGAAAAGGCCCTCGTGCTGGAGCAGCAACATATTTCCATTCCCGACAGCGACCGCCGGCGGGTTGAGTCGGACATCCTCCAGCAACTGGTGGTTGACAAAATTCTGGCGCAGAAAGCCACCGTGGATGAAAAAGCCAGGACGCGCGACGCGGTGGAGAAATACCTCGACGACAGAAGGAAGGCCTATCCCAGCGAGGAACTTTATCAACAAGAAATCAAACTCTCCGGCAAGACCCTCGACGAGATCAAGGCCGCTTACGTGGAAAAAGAACTGGCCCGGGTTGTTCTCGTCCGCGACTTGGTGCCGAGCAACGCGGTCTCGGACGACGCCGTCAAAAAATTCTATGAGGACGACAAGAATGCCACGAATTTCGCCATCCCCGAACTGGTCCATGTCGCCCACATTCTCATTTCGGTGATTGATCCGGCGACCCGCCTGCCCCTCCCCGCCTCTTTGAAAAGGGAAAGGGAAATGCTGGCCCGCGACATCAAGGCCAAGGCCGACAAGGGCGACGACTTCGCCGCCTTGGTGAAGCAGTACTCGGACGATTCCAGCACCCGGGACCGGGGAGGCGAGCACACCTTTGCCCGCCACTCCATGGCCCCCGAACTCGAAGGTTTCGAGGCCGCTTCCTTTTCCCTTAAGACCAATCAAATCAGCGACCTGGTCGAAACCCCTTATGGCTATCACATCATCAAGCTCCTCGAAAAAACGCCTCCGTCCAAGGTGGCCTTCGACAAAGTCGCCGCCAATATCAAAGAGTACTTGACCGACGTGGAAATCAACAAACAACTTCCCGCCTACCTCCCCAAGATCGAGGCGGAATACAACGTGAAGTTCCTGGATCCAAACTACTCGCCCACCCCCCTCGTTCCGCCAGCCACGCCAGCCACACCCGCCGCGCCCGCTGCGCCCTTCATCGGCCCGCCGGCCCCCTTCATCGGCCCGCCGGCGCCCCCCGGCTTGGACCAAAAGTAAGAGCATTGCCTGCGCGGCCCGGAGTCCCTTCGCCCGCCATCCGCGCGGCGCCAGGCAAACCTCACCGTCTGAATCGGAAGAACGGGAAGACGACCTCCGTCAGCGTCACCACCACAAACACCACGCTGATCACCGCGTTCAGCCGGAAAAATGCCTGGTTGATCCAGTTCAAACTCCGCCGCCGCGCCAGCCAGTGCTCCAGCAACAGGCAGCCCAAAATAAAGACCAGCCCCGCAAAATACGCCAGCCGGAACCGCGCCAGCAAACCGAACACCATCAACACCAGCCACATGATCAGATGCGACAAAAACGCCGCCGCCAGCGCATTGTTCACTCCCCACCGCACCACCAGGGAATGCAAGCCGTGCGCCCGGTCAAACTCATAATCCTGCAGCGCGTAAATGATATCAAATCCCACCAGCCAAAACACCACCGCCACCGCCAGCAGCAAGGGCAGGATCGCGCTGTTCTCCAGCGTCGCCGCCCCATCCGGGAAAAAATGAAAACTCCCCTTCACCGCCAGCCACGCCCCGATCGGCGCCAGCGCCAGCGCCAGGCCCAGATAGACATGGCTGAAATCCGTGAACCGCTTCGTCAGCGAATAAAAGCACACGATCACCAGCGCCAGCGGCGAGAGCGCCGCGCACAAGTCATTGATCAGCCAGCTCGCCGCCACCAGCCCCGCCGCTCCTGTCAAGCATAGCACCCACGCCCCCGCCGCCGACACCGTCCCCGCCGGCAAATGCCGCCCCGCCGTCCGCGGATTCGCCGCGTCATACTCCCGGTCCGCGATCCGGTTGAACGACATCGCGCAGGTCCGCGCGCAAAACATCGCCGCCAGGATCAGCAGAAACTTCCGCCAGCCCGGCCACCCGTGGTTCCCCCGCGCCGCCACCGCCATCGAAGCCACCGCGAACGGCAGCGCAAACACCGTGTGCGACAACTTCACGAACCCCGCCCATCTGCGCAGCGCGCTGAAAAGCGAGGATAGAGGATGGAAGATGGAGAATGGAAAAGGCATGGCCCTACTCCGGCTCCTGCCACCGCGCCACCAGCCCATGCGCCAGGCCCAGATGATCCAGCACCCGCCCCACCACGCTGTCAACCACCTGTTCCACGCTGGCCGGACGATGATAAAACGACGGATTGGCCGGCAGAATCACCGCCCCCGCCAGCAGCAACAGCTCAAAATTCCTCACATGCACCAGGTTCAGCGGCGTTTCCCGCGGCACCAGAATCAGCTTCCGTTTCTCCTTCAGCGTCACATCCGCCGCCCGCTGCAAAACATCCTCGCTGAACCCGTGCGCGATCCGGCCCAGCGTCCCCATCGTGCAGGGGATCACCACCATCGCGTCCACCGGATTCGAGCCGCTGGCGAACGGCGCGTTCATGCTTTTCAGCCCGTGCCTCCTCACGCCCGCCGCCAGGCGCAATCCTCCCGGCAACTCCTCCGCCAGCACCGCCTGCGCGTACTGGCTCAACACCACATGGATTTCGTGCTGCCGCGCATCGAGATTATCGAGCAGGCGCTGCGCGTAAATGGCTCCGCTGGCCCCGGTCATGGCGACGAGGATTTTCAACTCCCCCCATCATGCCATCCCCCCCTCCTTTCCACAAGCCGCCACCGCTTTGGTTGGGTGGCACAGGCGACCCGCCTGTCCCGGTCGGCGACTCGCCGACCGGAACCAAGAGCGACGGACTTTAACTGTGATGCGGCTGCGCTGGCTGGCATCGCCATCATGAAATCTCGCCTGCACATCGCATTTCTCATAGGAGCGCGGGCGTCTTCGCCCGCCGTGCCCGCCGTCTCGCCGGGCACATCTTCCGCGATGGTTCGGCGCGCCTGCCGCGAAGAGGCCGTCCGCGCAGCCGGCCGTGTGCGCGCCACCGCGAGGAGCAATCTCAGATACCCCAAGTCGGAGGATTCTTTCATTCTGCATTCTTCATTTAGCCTTTAGCATTGCCCCGAATACACCGCCGCGCTCTGGCCCGGCGTGCCCGGCGTCGCCAGCGGGAAGGGGGCGTAGCCGTCCACGTTCCCGTTTGTGCAGGACGCCGGCCCGCTCGTCCCGCTCTGATACGTCCGCGTGCAATAATTCCCGCACACGTCCACCAGCGCCTTGCTCTGCCCGGTCGGATAATCATTCACCGCCACCGCCCACTGGATCGGCCTCCCCACCGCTCCGGCCTCCGTCACGATGGCCAGAGGCGAGACGCCGCTCGTGCCTACGTAGCTGATCGAACCGTCCGCGTTATAGGTCCCCGTCAGCGAAGTCCGCCAGGCCATCGCCGCGAACTTCGCGTCCGACATGATCGCCGCGCAATCCGCCGCCCAATCGCCGTCCGTATATTCCGAGGAGACCGTCACAGTGACCGTGACGGTTGAAAAGGCGCTTGGCCACGCATAGCCGGACTGAATGACGCCGGCCAAAAACTCGAAGGTGAGCGAGGTGGCTGTCATCGTCGGCAGGCTGAGCATCGTGAACCGCGGCCAGGTGATGGAGCCGCCCGGAGGCAGCAGGTAAAACGCGCCCGCCGCGCCGCCGATGCCGAAGTTCGCCGCATTCACCCCGTAATAGCACATCGCCGCCTGCGCATCGCCCGGATAAGCGTCCCCCGTGTAAGACCACGTCCCGTATTGGGTGCCAAAAGTCCACTGCCGCGTCACCGTCCCGTTCCCGCTCGCGAACCCGGCAAACACATTCGCCTCCGTCAATACTCTATAGCTCCCGGTCCCCGCGTAATTCACATCCATCCCGTCCTGGTTCACCCCGCCCCAAACCGCCGAATAGATCCCGCTGGTCTCCGGGATGCCGCCAAAATGCGCCGTGTCCGCCCAGGGGGCCGTCGCGCTGCCCGTGATCGCGCTGGTGCAGACATAAAGCGTCCACATCTGCGGAACCGTGTTCCCCTCCACCACCGCCCGCGAAAATTGCGATTCGCTGATGACTAAATCCCCGGCATTGAAATTCCCGGACCCGCTCCACGATCCCCCCGTGGACGATGGAATCTGCCACGGCGCGCTGCCTGTCAGCGTCCCGCTGTTCGTCCACACCTGCAAGGATGGCCACGAAAACCCCGTGAACAGCGCCGGCTTGGCCCAAGCCGCGCAAATCTGCTTCGCCTCCGGACACGACAATGGAAATCGTTTGCTCATAAAGCAGGTCTCACGCAAAGACGCAAAGGCGCGAAGTAGGAGTTCGGAGTTCCGGCTTCAGCCGGTCCGTCTCTTTGCGCCTTTGCGCCTTTGCGTGAGATCTTCATGGTCAGGAATGATGATACGGCCCGGTGCAAAGAAACGTCCGATACGTCGTCGCGTCCCCGCCTTCGCAGGTGTTCAGCTCGTAAAACTTCACCGGCTGCCCCGCCACCACCGAGAGCAACTGCGCCGCCGAAATGAGCACATATTGCGCGTCAACCGATCCGCCGCTTCCCCCTTGCAGCGCAATCCCAGGCCCTCCATCCACCAGCGACAGCCCGCTCCGCCCATTCCCCTTCGACCACAAATAAACCCCCGGCAACAATTGCGTATAGGCCGAAAGATGACTCTGCAAATCCGTGACGCTCTGCGCCAGCAGAGTGTCACTGCAAACCCGGTTGCCCGGACTCGGCGAACTCACCGGCACATTCGACCCCAGGGCCACCGCTCCGCTGCCCGACCCGGTGTTCATGTAATCCCCGCCGATCAGGAACAGCCAGCGCGGCCCCCGGTTCACCCGCAGCCTCTCCACCAGGTCCGCGTTCCCCAAATGTTGCGCCGGCCCGAACACCAGTTCCGTCTTCCCCGTGTCATCATAATTCACCTGCTGAATGCAGGCGTTCATCCCCGCCCACTCCGCCAGTCCCCCCGACAAATTCAGCACATGCCCAATCGGGCACACATCGCTGATCTCCGTCTCCACCACCGCAAAAGTCCCCTGATACTGCGGAATGCTCTCAATCCCGTAAATATACCCCGGCAGCCCGTAGGGCACCGGCTCGGCCAGCCCCGTCAAGTAAGGCGCCGACGTATAAGTCCCGCTCGTCAAATTCGTCAGCTTCACCTTGATCGTCAGCGGATGACACTGCACCGTGCCGCCGTTGACGGCCGTGCCCGTATCGCTCGCATTGTCCGTATAGGCAAAATACGCCGTAATGGTCGCCTGCACGGCCGCCCCGGCCGCTCCCGCTCCCGTCAACATCCATGGCGCCGCCGTCCCCTCCACCAATATATTCCCATAAATCCCAGTATTCACATCATTCCCATTCGGGTCCTGCACGAGCGGCGCGACCGCGCCGGATGGGTCCTGGTAAAAGGCCAGATTGCTCACCTTCGCCAGAGATGGGAATAAGGCGACCCAGAATGGGAGCGAGGAGGACCCGCCGGTGGGATCGGCCAGGTTGAGCGGGGTGGTGAGGATCGTCGCCTTGGCCGCCCCCGTGCTTTCCCCCTCAAAATCAAACGTCCCCACCTGCGCCGCAAAACGCCGCGCCTGCAGCGGCAACTCCGTTTGCGCGTCCGGCGAAATCGCCCCGCCCGCCAGGTTGGTCAGCGCGTTCCATTGCCCGATCCCCTCCACCGCCGTCCCGTCCACCGTCGCCGCCACATCATTGACGACCACATTGTAAGGCGTCCCTTCCGCCTGCCCGCTGATCCGATACTTGAACGCGATCGCCGCGGGAATCAAATCATCCCGCTGCTGGATCTTTATTGACTCCGTGTTCGGAGTTCCGGCTTCAGCCGGTCCGACAAGGGGCAATGTCACGCCCGGCAGCAAATCTCTGGTGGAAACCTTCAGCGTCGGCGGGGTGGTCGTGTAATCAAACCACGCCACCGGGCTCCCCACATTCCCCACCCAGCGCAGCATTCGCCGGAAACACTCCGCGCACGTCAGATCATTCACCGCGTCCAGCGGCGCCCGCAACATCATCCCCGTCGTGCTCACCGTCGTGTCCCCCGGCGCGCCCGCGCAGCCCGCCACAAAATCCGGGATCAAACAGTTCGGCCCCGGCGTCGGACTCAGCTTGTAAAACCCGGAAGAATCCGTTGTGATGGCGTCAAACTGGAACTGCCCGCCCGCCGGCCAGCCCAGCCCGTTGACCGTTTGCTCATACGAGCTCTGCGCGATCACATAGGCCGCAATCTCCTTCAATTGCAGCGCGATGGAAAGATACTGCGGCCCCAATTCGCTCGTCACCGTGTTCCCCGCCGCCACCAGCGCCAGCGATTGCCCCAGCACCACTTGCGACCGCCAGTCCGCGATCTGCCCCGTCAACACGGTATTCCACGACAGCCACAACTTCTGAAAAACCAGCCGCTCGAAAAAGAAATCCCACGGCCCGGCAAATTTGTATTTGAACCCTTCCATCCGCGGCGTCCCCGTCCGCACATTTTGCTCCCGCCATCCCACAAACCACGTCTGTCCCCCGGTCCACGAGAGCACGCCGGCCAAGGGCAGTCCGGCAGGGGTGGCTGTCGGCCCCGATACCGGCGTGCGCCCCGTGGAAATCTTGATCATGGCCCCGTACGGAAAAACCTCCGCCGCGTCCGTGGCCGCCAGCAGGTCAAACGCAAAGGAATCGCTCGCCTGATTGAAAACCTCGCGCCGCCACTCGGACACTCCCCAGTCCGCGAGCGACTTTTCCATTCCGTTGCAGGTGAGGGTGGTATAGGTCATTTCACCCTCGCTCCCGGTTCACGCTAGCGCGTGCTTCCAACCGCCCCAATCGCTCCTCCAGCGCCGCCATCCGGCTCTCCTCCTCCTGGCTGATTTCCCTCCGCGGCTCTGCCATCCCGCGCTCCGCCAGCGCCTCCCCCACCATCCCCTCCAGCTCCCTCCCTAGCGCGCCGGCATCCCAAACCCCGGCCCCGGTCACGCTCATTTCGGCTTGCGCCCCCGCCTCCCCATCCTCCGCTCCCGCCTCCAGCGGCCACGCCCCGGCCGGCTGCGCCGCGGCGTCCATCTCCGATGGCGGCTGGTCCGTGGTCGAACTCTCCTCTGTCCCGGCGGCCGTCCCCGCGCCTTCCTGCCCTGCCGTTCCCTCCGGCGCTGCGCCCGTCCCCGGCGGCGGCATCGTCCCCGCTCTCTCATCCTCCGCCGTCCCGGAATCGTCGGTTCCTGCCCGGTCCCCTTCTCTCATCGCGCTGATGCTGCTTCCCGATCCCGCTTCGCTGCTTTCAACTCGGGCCTCCTCTCTGCCGGGGCGCCTCTCATGGCCTCCTTCCTCCTCGCCTCTCTCCGCAAGCCAGGGGTGCGCCGCCCGGAAACGCCTTGCCCCTTCCCGGACCTTGGCCAATCGCCTTTCCAGCCGGCCAAAACTCCGGCCCAGCGCCTTGGCTTTGCCGATGGCCTTCTCCAGTTCCGCGGCCCCTTCCTCCGCCCCGGCCAGTTCCAGCGGTGTGCTGACGCGAACTTCAAACTCGGAGCGTTCTACAGACATAGGTTGGAGCTGGCCGGCCGGTCCGCCAAAGCCGCCGCGTCATAGCCCCGCGACGGGCAGCCGGCCAACAAGGCCAAAGGCCAAAGGCTAAGTGCTAAGATTATTCCTGCTTTCATTTAGCATTCGGCATTTTGCATTGGCGTTAGCCGACCCATTCGGCTGACAATCCCGCCGCCACCAGCGCCGCCTGCCACTGCGCATCGTGGTCCGCCGTCCATTCCGCCGATTGGCTCAAGGCCGTCTTCATCCCGGCGATGTAGCTGTAAAGCGTTTCCCCCGCCGACAGCAGCGAAGGCAGATTTGTCAAGAATAACGTAATAATCGCGCTCATAATCTTCTTTTTTCTATTCGGTTAATCGGTTTTGCACGCAAAGTCGCAAAGTCGCAAAGCTCCTGAAATTTGCTTTCGTTTTTGCGTCTTGGCGTCTTGGCGTGAGCCTACTTATTCATACTCATCAAACTGGTGTATTGGCTCGCCTGCGCCACCGTCGCCGCCAGCGTATCCAGCGCCGTCACCAGCGCGTTGGACGTGCTCGTGCCCGCCTCGTAAGTCAGTTTGATCTGGTCCACCGACAGGATGGTCGCAATGCCGAACGGCACCGTGTTGGTCCCGTTGAGAATCGGCTGGCGCAGATACCTGGCGAACGGATGCGCCGCCACGCTCCACGCGTTCGAGACCGCCGGCGTCTTCATCGCCAGGTCGTCCAGCTTGAGAAACGTGTCGAAGGTGTTGTAGGCCGCCGTCTCCGCCTGCTCCGTCCGCACCACCAGCGGGTCCGATCCCGCTGCCGTGCCCGCGCATCCTTGCATCAGCCAGGCCAGTCCGAACGTCAGGACAATCAATGCCAGGGGTGGCACGGGCGATCCGCCCGTCCCGCCGGGCAGCTTGCCCGGCGCTGTGGGATTGCCGGGCAGGTTGCCCGGCAACACAGGCAGGTTGCCTGTGCTACCCTTCGCGTTGTCATGCACCGCCTGCACCGCCGCCAATTGTTGCGGCGTGATGCCTTGCGCCTCATCCGACTCGCCTTTCACCTGCACCAGGTTGCCGGCGATCGCCTGGCAAATGGCCGCGAGCAGCAGCCCGTAGGCCAGCACCTGGGGCGGGAGGGAAAGCCCCGGAATGGTGGATGCGCCACCCAGCGTCATGCCGATGGCGCTGATAATGTGCAAGATCTGAATTAACTTTGTGGTTGTCATAGTTCCTTTCATTTATCATTTGTTAAGCGATACTGTGCTGCTGATTGAACCTGTTAAATTATCCTGGGCAATTGTCACAGCCTGGCTTTGCCCGTCCGCATCTGCATTCAAAGCGGCCAGCAAAAGAACCGTTGTGAAGATGTGTTTTATTTTAAGCATAATGCTGCAACTATAACGCCGGACATGCTGCTCGAGTTTAAAATATAACTGCCAGCCGGAAAACCCGCTCCCGATGTTCCCAACCAGTCCCAGGCCGCGTATTGGGTCGGACCATAGCTGCCACTTAATTCAGTATTGCCAGCCACACTGCCAAGCAGTGTTGTTCCAACAGTGCCGGTGCCACAATCGCCGGCGGCCACGAAGAACATGTCGGAGGATGATGCAGTGAATGTGCCAGATTGTGTGGCTGCGCCAACAGTAGAAAGAAGCGAACATCCATCAACTCCCGTCACCCCGCTATATTCGGCAACAATAGCCAAGCACGGCCAGCCCCAAGCTGATCCTGAAATGGATATAGTTATTGCAGTCGCCGGAACGTTAAGCGCAGTGGCGACAAGCACATTGTTCCATCCGCCAATGTTGTACCAATTATTCGCTTGCGTCACCCAGGAAATTACTCCCACATTATCAGATATGCTTAATGCCCCTGGCGAGCTGGTCACAGCCACCACAATCAGGCAATCTCCGGCAGATGGAGTTATCGCGGGCAGGCCTGGCCCGTGAAGCAATTGCACAAACTGGAAGTTCTTCGGGCCGCTTGGTGCGGTGCGGGGGAGGAAGAAGCCGGCCTGTCTGGAAGGCTGCCCAAACACCGGCAAGCTGGAAAGCTGAAAAGCTGAAAAGAGAAGGAGTGTCACGCCAAGACGCCAAGACGCCAGGAAAACGTTGGGAGTTCCGCCTTCAGGCGGAAGGAGACCGGCTAAAGCCGGAACTCCAAACTTGGGAGTTCCGCCTTCAGGCGGAAGGAGACCGGCTAAAGCCGGAACTCCAAACTTATTTAATTTTGCATTTTTCATTTTTTGTTTTGCATTGGAGATTTTACCACATCGGCCGGACGATGCCGTTGGTCCACTTGCCCGCCGCCGCCTCGATCAGCACCTGGGTAAAATTGGTGCAATTGAAGGCGCCGGTCGTGGACATCAGGCCGTGCCCGCCGTTCCAATAGGCTGGCCCGGAAATGGTGATGGGTGAGCCGCTCGTGTTGGTGATGTTGAGGATGGCCGTGTTGTTGATGCCCGCCAGGCAGTTGATCGGATCGGTCAGGGTGATGTTGGCCGACGCTGTGTAGTCCTGCTCGCCCAGGTTCATGTCCGCGCCCAGGGCACCCGCGTTGGTGTAGCCGCGCACATTGCCGAGGAAGCTGTAGTGCTGCAAGGTCGTCCCGTAGCCGTCAAAAACCGTCCCGTTGGTCGGGAGCAAATAACAGAAGTTTGGCTGCGGATAAATCCGCGCTCCGACCAGTCCGGCTGAGGTCACGTCAAACTCGAGGCCGCCGGCCAGATCCAGTTGCTGGCCGGTCACACCATTCTCCCCCAACGTCGCATATTGGCCGGAGCCGTTGCTGAAATTCATTTTCGCCGCGCCGAAGTAGCTGACATTCCCCAGGCAGTCAATCGCGATTGCGCCGATGGGGTTGAGGGAAAAGTTCTCGATGCAATTGCTGCCGGCCCAGACCTGCGCCGTGCAAAATGTCCACGGCGGAATGAAGCTGCCGCCGTTGGGGAAGTTCGCGCCGGAGCCGCGTCCGCCGATGTTGCGCAAGACCTCCGCCACGTTGCCGTTGTTCGTGTTGACCATGAAGACATTCCAGTAATTCGGGCTGAAATCCTGGCCCCAGACGTAAAGGGCGTTGCCCGGCCCGAAAACCAGCGTGGTCGCGTTGGAGATCATCTGGTTCAGGCCGAGGGTCTTGATGTAGGTCCCGGATGGACTCCACTCCACGATGCAGTTGGTGGGGGTCAGGCCGTTGTTCCAGAGCATGCACTGCGAAATTGTCCAGATGTTGCCCAGGCCGTCAAAGGCCAGGTGTTCCAGGCCGTTGGTCATGCCATTGGGGAGGGTGAAGGTGATGTCGGGCGCGTTGCTCAGGCCGGTGGAAGCCGACACGCTGCGCATGACCATCGGCGGGATGGCGTAGGTGAAGGCGGCCGGCCCCGTGAGGTTGGCCCCGGCCGATTGCATGGAGTAAATATTGCCGTTGTAATAGGTCATGGACCACGGAACCAAAGGAGTTCCGCCAAAGGGGCTGTTCGACCAAACGAGCGTCAAGGGATAAGTCTTCCCGGTCCACTGCGAGTCGTTGGCGAAGCAGAGGAAGGCCTGGCCCTCGGAAACAAGATGCGTGCTGTTGGAGGTGTCGAAGGCGTAGCCGTAGAGCTGGCCGCCGGCCGGGGGCACGTTGGTAATGCAGAGGCTTTGGAACGCGGGATTGGGGCTGAGAACGCTGGCAAAGAAGGTCGGCTCGAGGCCGGCGTTTTGCAAGGCGGTTCCGATGAAAATTCCGTTGGTATTTTGCTGCGGCGCGCCGGTTTGGACGGCGACGGCGACCGTGGGCAGGGTCGCATAGCTGCCGATGTTGAAGGCGTTCTGGAGGGCGTTTGAGGTCGCCAGGGTGAAGTTGGTGTCATTCGCGCCCAGCGGCGCCGCGCTGAGTTGCGAACTGCCGTTGAGATTGATGGTTGAGTTGTCCGGGGCATACCCGCTGCTGGCCGCGGGCTGCCATGAAGCGGAATTGTTTTTCGAGGTGAAAACATACCCTCCCTGGCTGCCATTGGTGCTGATGGCGGCCGGGGGAATGGCCCCGGTTCCTGTGAGCCGGCTGTAAAGGGCGTTGCTGATGCTGACGGTGAAGTTGGTGTCATTTGCCCCGATGGAAAGGGTGAAATTGGTCGAGTTGGTTGCCACGGGGCTGGCGCTGATCTGCCCGCCGCCATTGGTCACAATAGTCGCGTCATAATTCGCCGCGCTGCCGCCGCCGCCGCCTGGCGGGAGACCCAGCCACGCCGAGACATTGTTGCTGCTCGTCAGGACGGAGACGCCGGCGGGCGCGCCATTGGTGCTGACGCCGGCGGCTGGAAGATTGGTCGAGTTGACGAGATTAAGCGTGGCCGCCACGCCGGCGGCCGTCAGGTTGGTCCAGACGCCATTCGTATAAACCAGGGTCTGGCCGGTGGCCGGCGAAACAATCTTGATGGGGGACAGGGCGTTGACGGCGTTGGTCCCCGCGTCCGTCGCGAGCGTCAACTGGGGGCCGTCCATGAACAGGCAGGAATTGGCCAGGCCGTTGGAGGTGGCAAAGGGGATGGTGCCGGGCCAGTAGTTGATCTGGCCGCAATTCACATTGGTCATGCTGTCGAGCAGGATGTAACCCGGCACATAGAAGTAACCCAGCTCAACGCCGACAATGGTTGAGTTGTTGCCCACGCCGTGGTGGAACTCGATGTAGCCGTTGGTGGTGGCGAAGCTGTTGTAATTGCCCCCGGTAATCGTCCAATTATCGCACCGAGAATTATTGGGCGAATCGGTTTTGATGCAGGCTTGCAAGGCGTTCTCGAAGGAACAATTAGCAATGGTCATGTCAGAGGTATTCGCTGTGGCCAGGTAAAGAATGTCATTAGTGAAATTGCAGTTGATTTTGGTATTCACGATCTTGCCGCCCGCGCCGCTCGTGCCAAAAATGCCGGCAGTGGCTGCCCCGGTAAACGGTCCAATGATGATGGTATCAGAGATGGACCAATCCCCCGCATCGGCCCAGTCCGTGTTTTCAAACCAGATGCCATAGTTTGCCTGGTCTTCAAAAATGCAGTTGTGGATGTTCCACAGGTAGCCGTCGTGCTGCTCGAGACCATTCCAGCCGCCCAAGATAAAGACACTTTCCAGGTCAATTTTTTGCCAGGAAGTTCTTGACGTGCCATTGGTGCAAAGCACGACTGCTCCGGCGGTTGGATTGGCTGCAAAATTGACCAGGCCAACCTTTTCAATCCGCCCAGCCAGCGTGTTGGAATAGATGAAAAGCGGCTGAGTCGCGCTGTTATAGGCGATCCAGGTCGCGCCATTAGTCAACTGCAAACAATTGAGCGGCAGCGGATAAGCCGTTCCCCCCATGCCATCGCCCAAAATGGTCACATTCGTTTGCAGGAAGTAAGGGCCTCGATTGGTATAAACGCCGGACGGGAAATAGAGCGTGCCGCCGGTGAGATTGATCGCGGCGACGGCACTGGCAATGCCGGCAGTCTGATCGAAGACGGGGCTGTTGGTCACGCCGAACTCGCGCACGTTGAGAAAGACGGCTGAAGGCGCGGCGCTGATCTGGCCCGACCCATTGGTGTTGATCGTCGCGTCATAGGAGGCCAGACCGCCGCCGCCGCCGCCGCCGCCCGCCGGCCCAATCGCCTGCTTGATCAGATTGCTGTTCGCCGCGAAAAAATTCGTCGGCGCGGCCAGCCCCCCGTTCGCATTGCTCACCATCAACGCCGAGCGCGTCTGGGGAAAAGCAGAAAAGCAGAAAAGCTGAAACGCCAAAAGGCACCGCGCCGCCATCGCCAAACCGCTCATCCCATGTCTCCTCTTCCTCCCATCAAAAGTTTTTTTCATAACATCATTCCATCACTCCGCCACTCCGTTCAATACCCCGTGTCTCCCACGTAAAGCGCCGGCACGCCGTTGTCATTCTCCACTCCCACCGTATAAAACTTCCCATCGCTGTCATTTTTGATTTGCAAAACCAGGTTCCCGCTCCCATCCGTCCAGGTCCGCACATTGCCCATGATCGCCGGGACCGCGCTTCCGTTCACCGGCCCGTCCAGCACCGTCACCGGCCCGTCCGCCAGAGTCATCACCTTCGCCGTCGCGTCCGCCGTCTGCAGCGTGATCCGCAGCCAATAATTCTGCGACGCCGCCCCGTTCAGCGGGATATAGGTCTGGCTGTTCGGGAACACGAACGCCGCATGCTGATACGGCGCCGCGTCCCCCGTCCACTGCGCCGCCGTCAGCGTCAAATTCATCGCCGCTGCCAAAACGGTGCAGGCCATCATCGGCGCGTTCGTGTCATTCTGCCTGGCGAACACCTGGCAGGTGACCGAGGTTATGTTTGACAGCGTCGGCGCGAGCAAGACCCCCGCCTCCCCGATCCCAATGTCAACCTCCACATCGTCCCCGCGGTAAAACAGCGGGGCCTGGCCCGTGTTCAAATCAATCAGATCAGAATTCCGCGCCGCAATATCGCAGAATAGCCGAATCGCCAATGGTCCAAGAGCAGTCATAATTTTGTAAAATCTGAAACCCTGAAATGCTGAAACCCTGCAGTGTTTAAGTCGGAAATCATTTTGGCCTTTTCGTTTTCTCGCTTTTCAGCTTTTTCTTCACTGCCACGCTCCGTTTCCCGCCACCGTGTATTGGAACTTGCAACTGACCCCCACATGCTCCGTGCATTCGATGTCAAGCATAATGGCATTGGCCAGCGTCCTCGTCACCTGGCCTGTCGCGCTCAGATGGTGGAGCGTGAGCGTGCCCGAAACCGGGACTGAGTCCGCGTGGAAGGCCATGAAATTCAGCGCCGCCTCCCTCGTCGCAAAAGCCCTTTCCACGGTGAAGCTCAGCCGGTTCTCCAGGTTGCACCGCGCCAGGTTGGTCCTGTAGGATCCCCGGAACATAGCCTGGCTTTGCCATAGCCGCGCCTGTTTCGGACGAAACCCATCTTGCACCGTCGCCCCGCTCGCATCGTCTGCCAGCACCAACACCTTCCCTCCCGCCGCTGTCATCGTAATCTTCATGCCTCCAACTCGCCTCCCCGCCTTTCCTCCGCTTCATGCTTCATGCCGCCCTCTTGCTTGCGCCTCCTCAACCCAGCACCAGCGCCGCCGTCGCCGTCCCGCTGCTCACGTTGAGCGTCGAGACAAAACCAATCTCTCCGTTCCGCAACGCCTTTCCGCCAAAGACAAATCCCGCCGTCTTCAGCGCCGCGTTCTTCACCGTCACGCTCACCGTTTGCGCGCCCGTGATCACCAGGTCCGCCGCCATCGAACTCAGCCGCGCCCCATGCCCCGCCCCCGCTCCCTGCGCCAGCAGCGCCGCGTCAATATTCGCCATCGTCGGCTCGGCCGGCCGGCACTTCGCCATCGCCCGGTAACTCGTGATCTTCATGTCCACCGTCCGCCCTTGGATCTTCACCGCCGCCAGCTTCAACTCGTGCGTGATCGTCCACGCCTCCTGCGCCTGAAAACTCCCGAATCCCCCCGCGCTTCCCCACGCCGCCGTATACTTCTGCCGCGGAATCTTTGACGCCGCCACCGCCGGCGCGCTGAACGCCTGCCCCGTGGCAATCGTGTAATAGGAATTGCTCGCGCTCGGATCCAGTCCGTTCCCCACCACCCCCGAAAATTCCACCGGCCCGATCCCCGGCTTCTCCACCCCCAGGATCAGATCCGGCATCTTCGTCACCGCCCCCGCCCTCACCGTGATCACGTCCCCGTTGTTTGACACCCATTGCAGCGGCGTGTCCGCGTTCCCGAATATCCGGCTCCCGATCGTCGGCTGCAGATACGGCCACAGCACCGCCAGATTTTCGTAGGTCAGCGGCGTCCCCGTCCCCTTGACAATCAAGTCCGTGTAAACCTCGTCCATCTCCCCGTAGAGCGCCGCGCTGATCACGCTGTTCACCGGCGCGATCTCCAGCCGTGAATCCTCCCCCAGCGCGATGTTCGCCCCGTTAAAATTGACATAGGCCGGCCCTCCCGCCAGCAATGATCTCGATATGCTCATAATTTATTGTGTGTTTGACTCCTCTCCTCCCCGCCTTCTCCTGGTCTTAATCCTAATCCTGATCTCTTCACTGTTTTCACAATCCGCAATTCCCCATCCGCAATCCGCCATTAGGTAATGGTCGCCTCCCCCGCGTCGCTCCCCAGCCTCCCGGCCGCGTAGCCCGCCCAGCGCACCACCGTCCCGCTTGCCACCGTGAACGGCGCGCTATACACCAGCGCCGCCGCGTTCCCTGGTCCCGGAAAACTCCCGTCCGTCGTGTAATAAATCCCCGTCCCTTCCTCCGTGGTGGACAAACTCACCGTCTGCCCCGGCGCCGCGATCTCCGGCAGCGCGCATTTCGCCGCCGCCGCCTCGCTCATCCGTCCCCGCAGCAGCACCCGGTAACCCAGGCAGCCCGGATGCTCCTTCTCCAGCCCCGCCAGCGGTTCTATCGCCTTCTCATCCTGGTAAAGAAGAATTTTCCCCTCAATGGCAAACTGGTGCAGTGCCGTCCGCGCCGCCCGCGCCGCCTCCTCCGCCGTCACCTGCGTTCCCCCCGCGTTGAAATTGACCTCCGGGTTCTCCACCGCGTCCACTGCCACCACCACCTCCCCCTGCGCCGGCCAGACATTCGGCTGGATGCCCTGGATGGACGGCATTCTCACCGTCAACCCGCAGCCCTTCCGTCCATTCTTTCCCGTCAAATGCGTCAGCCGCTCTTCGATCTCGCTGCGGATGACATGCCGCCGCAGCGTCGCCACCGCGACATATTCCAAGGCCGCCTCCGAATTCAGCTTGTCGCACACGTCCTGCTGCAATTGCAGTAAAAGATCCATAGTCAAATAGAATTAAGAATTAAGAATTTTGAAATTTCACTATTCACAATTCACTATTCACAATTTCTTCACGTCATCTGCATCCTCTTGAACGGCCTCAGCAATTCCTTCACCGCCCCGGCCAGCGCCAACTGCCCCACCGCCCCGCTCAACTCCGGCCGCTCCGTGATTCCCGCCCCCAGCTTCTCCCATCGTTTCCACACATTCTGGCACTGCAAGTACCACGCCAGCTTCACCTCCGCCGGCAGCGCCGTCGCCGTCCCCGGCATCACCCCGGACCCGTCCTCCGTCGTGTCAAACCAAAATCCGCCGGTGTAGGTGATCCGCAGCCGCGACCAGTAATAGCCCTGCACGGCGATAAACATCACGTAACCCTGGTCCAGTTGTTGCGCCTGGATCAGGTCCGGCAGCGCCACCCAGCCGTCCTCCACGCTGTCCTGTTTCTCGCACAAGCTGACCGTCTCCACCGGAAACCGGCTCAAATACCAATGGCGCCGGTCCCCCGAAAAAACATCCTGCTCTCCTTCCACCCGTGGCAACTGCCGGTTGCAATGCTGCTCAATCTGTCCCGCCACACCGGCTCCTATCCCGGTGATGACCGTGTCATAATTGGTGTCGCTCCGCAGCGACGCCGCCAGCAACTGCCCCTTCAACTCCGTCAAATTTCCAAGTCCGATGTTCATTTCTTCGCTCCTAATCTTGATCTTAATCCTAATCTTGACTCGCCAGGGCGAGAGCCGTGATTCGATTGCTGCTTTCTGCGTTTTGTTTTCTGTTTTTTCCCCTATGGGCGGCGGGGCCTCCCAACCCCGCCGCCCCGTCCTGCATCCCCAATCCGCGATTTGCCGTTGCCAGGCCCGGCCGGATGGGACAAATGGGAGGCATGGGATGAATGGGCCGGATCAGACCATTCGCAATTCCCGCTTCTACCCGTTGCGCTTGGGCTTGCGCCAAACCAGCACGCTATGGTTGGTCGTGCTATTGGTTCCCTGGCAGCCCATCGTCTGCAATTGCAGGTAGCCGATGCTGCCCAGGAGCGACTCCGGCAGATTGGTCACCAGCACCCCGCTGGTGCCCGCCGGCGGGATGACGGCCGTCAAGGTCAGAAACGGCGTGTTGGTCGGCGTGAAGACCGCCCCGTCCGCCGAGGCCCCGAAGGTGAGGTAGTTCGTGCAACCCAGGGGCGCGGCGTTGGTCAGCGCGCTGAACTCCCATTGGATGGCGCAGGAACCGTAGCGTGTCAGCGGGATGGGATCGCTCATCACCGCGTTGGTCGAATTGGCGGCAATGGCGTTGGTCAGCGCCGTCCCCGTGTTCGTCGTTCCCGGCGGCGCGCAGGTGATGGCCAGGCTCGAATACTCCTGGCCCCAGCCCGCCCCGGCCCACGCCACCATCATTGTCAACAATAAGTGTTTCATAATTTCAGTTTCCTTTCATTTTGCGTTTTGCATTTGTAATACGTCAGTCATGGCTGGCAGGGCGCGCACTCCGTGCCCGCCCTGCCTTTTTCCCCGCCGTCACTGAGGCATTACTTGCCTTTTGCCTTTTCCATTGTTTCAGCTGGCCGCCGTCGTGAGTATGGCAAACGCGTTCGCCTGGCGGCATCCCGTGGCCGCCCGGCCGTAAGCCCGGAAGCTCCGTTCCAGCGTGTTCCACCGGTAATGGTCCGACGATTCAAAGACGAAGTCGTCCCGCACCCCCACCACCTGCCCGTTGCGGTCCCCGAAGGCCGCCACCGGCTGATTCGGCCCGTCCGTGTTTGGCGCCGCCATCACCGGCACCACCGGGAAGCCCAGGATGGTCCCGATGGCCCCGTAGCTCGGCGCCTCCAGCGCTCCCAGGAAAATCGGCCGCCCGTTGTTGTCCTTGATGCCCATCATCCGCACCAGCATCTGCGGGTGCATCCACCAGCGCGGCTTGCGTTTCAGCACGACCGGCGCCACCGTGGTCAGGCAGCGGTTGACGTCGTCGAAATCCAGCGCCCCGGCCCTCGTGTTCCCCGTCGCCGCCGCCGCCTTGGTCCCCGCGTTGAACAGCCCGGTGAATCCGCCGTTGTTGCCGTCCGCCGTTCCGTTGCCCGAGAAGGCCGCAGTGTCAAGACGAAGATTCCACGCCTGCTGGAAGTCCTCCATGACCAGGGCCGTGACGTCGAACTCGGCGTCCTCGATCAATTGCCGGCTGACATTGAGCAGCACGGCGTTGGGCAGCACCGTCAGCGTCATCGTGCTGCCCGCCTCGTTCGTGTCGTCCGCGATGGCCGCCGCCTCGCTCGTCAGCCATTGCGCCACCACCCGCGCCGTTTTCACCGGGAAGTTGGTCACTTTGGTGCCCAGCCGCCGGACCCCCAGCGTGCTCCAGTCGCCGTACTGCGCCAGCGTGTCATAGATTTCCTTGAACAACTGGGCGATGATCAAGGTCGCTCCTTCCCCCGTGTCCTCCCCGATGGCCCGGGCCAAGGGTTCGCAGGCCTGCCGCAGGTCCCCGTTCCGGTCCACGGCCAGCCGCACCGCCAGATTGAGCCGCGCCCGTTTCTCCGGGTCGTTGACGATGCGCTGGATCGGGTCCATCCCCGCCGCGACCGCCTCGGTGCGCAACTGCATCTGCAGCTTCTGCACCGCCGTCAGGATTTGCGCCCGGTCGTTGGCCGTGTTTTTCAACCGCGTCAGCTCCTCCATGGTTTGCTTGGTTTCGCGGCCCAACTGGTCGTAATTCTTCAGCAGCGTCTCCTGGTTGCGCTGCACCGCCTGGAATTTTTCCTCCACGGCGTTGACCCCCCGCAGGACGGTCTCCTGGAACTGTTCATCACTTAAGGTCTTCATAATTTTTCACTCTTCTTGTTGCATTGCTTTGTGCCATTCCTCCAAAAATCTCGCCCGCGCCTGCTCCCGGGACGGCGCGGCGGGAGCAGGACAGTCGGCCGCGCGGCCGTTTTCACGTTGTGAGTATTCCAAGGAAAGTGTCTCCATGTCGGCGTCGTTGATCGCCCCCGCCTGGTAAGCCTTGGCCAGGGCGTTGGGATTGGACCCGACCACGCAGCAGGACAACTCCACCTGTTCCTGCTCGGTATAAATGGTGCGCACCGCCGCGTCGGCGGGCAGGCCCAGCTCCTTCAATTGCCGGGACCATTCCTCCCCCGAATGGGGCGTGACATACTTGACAGGGAAGAACCCCACGCTGACCGCCTTGAGGTAGCCGGCCTCCGTCATCTTCCAGCCGATCTGGGCCAGCTTGTTCTCCGGCACGTCAATGGCCCACTGCACCCGTTCGATGAGGCGCGCCCCTTCCACCCGGAAATCAATCACCTTGCCCAGGCATTTCTCGATGCTGGAATAATCGTGCGAATCCACGAAGGGCGAATTCTTGGCGAAGTTGTTGAACCGCCAGCCTCCGGCCCGGATGACCTCCTTATAGCTGTCAATACTTTCATCCGACGCGATATAGTCCACGAGGCCGTGGCGGGCGTCCACCACCCGGACCTCCGGGTGGATGAGGCGCCGCAAGGGTTGGGCCGCCATGGCCGGCCAGCCTTTGGAGGGCGGGAGCCGGCTCCCGCTTTGCTCGCCCGCGGCAGCGGCCTTGAGCGGCAAGGAGGCAAAGGAACTCAAGGACCTCAAGGACGGATCGGGCGGAGGGGAGGCCTGGGAGGCAAGGGAGGAATGGGACGGATCGGACAATCCGCCATCCGCAATGGGAAGCCGAAGTTCGGCCAATCCGCAATTCAGGGCCGCCCCGATTTCCTCCCAGGCCAGCGCCGGGGCCCTTCGTTTCGCGATCTGGTTAAACTGCGCGCGCACCGCGTCCGCCTTCCCTTCCTCCCCGGCCGCGGCTGCCGCCTCCTCGATGTCGCGTCCGATGCGTTGCGCCTCCTCCCGCCAGAGTGCCTCCCGGCTGTCCAAAAACTCCCTGGCCGCCTCGTCCGGCAGGGCCAACCCTTCCGTGCGGCCCGTTTCCGCCAGCCGCGCCGCGCCCGCCTTTTGCAAGGCCGCCGTCAGCACCGGGCGCAGGCCCGTGCCCAGCGCCCGCGCGAACTCCGCAACGTCAAATAGATTGGTCGCGACCAGTTGCCGTTCCAGCCGGCGCAGCGTCTCCCCGCGCGCCTTCATCAACTCCCGGTTAAACCGCGAGATAAAGCCCTTGACCATCGGCTGTCCCCAGGCTGGCCAGCCTTTGCAGTGCGGGAGCCGGCTGCCGCTTTCCTCTCCTTCGCCTGGCTGGAAGGAAAACGGCGAAAAGGGCCTCAAGGACGGAAAGGACGGATCGGGCGGATTGGACCGATCAGTTGGATTAGTCGGATCGGGCAATCCGCCATCCGCCATCCGCCATCCGCAATCCAGCGCCCTCTTCAATCGCGCCACCGGCCCCAGTTCCCGGCGCATCAGCGCCACCGTGTCATCCATCGTATCACCCGGCGCCGCCTCCTCATCCCCTTCCTCGTCCACGATCTCCTTGAGCTTGGCCGAGACATACCCCTTCTCCCAGGCCGGGCAGGGCGGCAGTTCCAGGTCCAGGTAATCATTCAGCGACTTGAGCGGCACGCCCATGGCAAAATACTTCTGCGCCGTGTCGGCCCGTTCCCGCCGCACCGCCTGGATGACCGGATGCTCGTCCCAATTGAGCGACGCCCTCACCTCCGCCGCGCCCTGCCGCCGCAACACCTGGTTGATCCCCTGGCAAATCTTCTCCCCCAGCGGGATGCAGGTCTCGGCGATCAACATGAACCAGTCCGAGGCCGACCCAATCGAGTAACTCGCCTTGACGTCGGCCATCGAAGCCGGCACGCCCATGGCGATAAACACCTCGTGCCGGTTCTGCAGCCGGGCCGCGATGAAATCCGCGTCCGGCACCTGGATTTTCGGGTCCTCGATGGTGATGTCCCCGTCCAGGAACACCGGCTTGAAGACACCGCGCTGGGCCAGCTCCCGTTTCTCGCGGATCTGGTCAATGATCTGCTGGCGCTGGCCGTCCAGGGGCAGGCCGTCCTTGGCGATGACATAAACCCCCTGGTCCCCGTTGTTGCGCATCAAGTTGAGGTTGAACTTGCCCGCCAGAAAGTCCGCTTCCGCCGCGTCCCGGCACGGCTTGAGTTCCGCCAGGCCGCGCCAGTCATTGTAGGGATTCCACATTTTCAACTGGATGACCTGCTCCGGGAGGAGGAGCGCCTGGTGGCCCGCCGCGTCCACGTACTGCCAGCCCTGCAACACGCCATTCTTGACAACATGGCGCATGCGGTCGGGGCGGGCCAGCACCAAGCCTTGCGGCGGGGTGGCCGGGGCGCGGCCCAGGCCGGAGCCCGCCAAGGAGGAAAGGGGCGAAGGGGACGCATGGGAGGAATGGGATGGTTCGGAGGGCGGGGGTTGGGGAGCGGCTCCGGTGGCGGCGCCGGACCAGTTGGCCGGAAAGGGCAGCAGCCAATGGTCGTCCAGAATCCAAAAAGCCTCGCCTTCCAGCTTGAGCCATCCCACGGTGGCCTCGATCAAATCGGTCCGGGTCAAACCCGCTCCCGGCGTTTCCCAGAAAGCCTCCAGTTCCGGCTGGTGGAACCGTTCCCCCGCCCGGGTAAAATTCAAATCCACCGCCGCGATTGGCCCGGCGATCTTCTTGATGGCCCGCATCACCCAGGTGGACTGCTCGAAGGCGCGGTACATCTTCTCCCCGCCGGTCGCGTCGTAGGGCATGATTTTATTGAAGGGAAAGGGCGCGCCGCTCTTGAAAATCAAGGCCGCGGCGGCATGAAGGCGGGAAAAGAAGGTGGGCTTCATCAAGTTCATATAATCTGCGCAAAAATCCTGTTGCGGTTGGTTTGCTGCCGGGCGGCGTGCAAGGCCAGGGCCAGTGCCCAAAACCGGTCGGCATGCCCGTTGGCCGTTCGCTCCCCCGTGAAACGGATGTTCCCCGAGGCGGTCGCTTCCTTGCGCATGCTGCGCAAATCCGCGCGGATGAATTTGTCCGCCGGGATGCGCACCGTTTTCTTTTCAAAGGCCGTGCGCGTGGTGTAAGCCAGGTCCTCCTTCACCGCGCTGGTGAACTGAATCCCCTCCACCTTGTAGCGTCCGAACCGTTGCGCCGCCCGCTCGGCGAACTGGCGGCCGAGGCCGGTCTGGTCAATGCAGCAGCGCTGGAAATTGGGCAGCGCGAGGATGCCGTAAAGCCGCTCCTCCTGTTCCGCAAAGGTCGCCTTTTCCAGGCAGACCACCTGGCGTGTCGCCAGCACATCCCCCACCCGTTCCAGCAGCCAAATCACCGTCAAATCATGTTCCCTCCCCACATCCACCCCCGCGTAGAGCGGCCCGGCCGGGCGATCAGCCGGATTGGCCGGATTAGCCGGATCAGACCATCGGCCATCGGCAATGGGCGATCCGCAGTTGCCGGGGCCGGCAAGAGGGGAGGAAGGGGAGGAATGGGAAGCATGGCAGGCGGGGGATGGTTCGGGCGATCCGCAATCCACTTCACACCCCGCCATCAGGTCGTAGGACAGGAAGGCGGCGTTGTCATCGCCGGGGACACACATAAACTCCTGCAGCCAGGTCTCCTCGTCGGCGCATTCGTTGCGCATGGCTTGGAGGAAATCGTCGTCGCACCATGGCAGGCGGGCATCATCCGGATTGGCCGCGGCCCATTTCAATTTGAGTTTGGCGAGGAGGCCCTCGCGGCAGGCGTCCTCGATGGTGACGCGATGGAGGGAAAAACCCTTGGGATTGCCCTTATGCTTGACCTCATTGACCAGCTCGTTGAAAAAATTCGCCGTCCCGCGATGCGTCGAGATGATGTCCATCCCCCCGCCCCACATCGTCCCCGGCTGGCCGATGGAATAGAGCAGCCGGTTCTCCCCATTCAGCGCGAACTCATCAAACACCCGCCGCCCCCGCTTCCCCGCTTGCGCGTTCGGATTGCTTGACAGCGAATAAATCGCCTTTCCATTCTTGAACGGCAGTACCTGCGCCGAAATTTTTTCCTTCGCATCCAGCACCCGCAACTCCAATTTGCTGAAGAGATGGTTGCCCAGCCGCGCCCAATGCGCGCAATCCATCCCAAACAACTCCGCCTGCAGCTCGTCGCTGCTCGATACCCACGCGTCGTATTGGTTCCCGGCAGCCGAGGTTTTCCTCACCAGATCATAAGCCGCGCAGAGGCTGATCCCGATCTGCCGCGATTTCTCCATGATCCTCTTCACCGCCCCATCCCGCAACCACCTCACTTGGTAAGGCAGAAAATATCTCTCCATCCTTATCCGTCCCTTTGGTCCTTTTGGTCCTTCCACTTGGTTATGCCGCTTCGTTTTCATGCCAGGTTCAAATCCCGCTCCAGTTGGTCCCACGCCTCCTTCGTCACCGTCCCCAATTTGCCCTCCTCCTTCCCCGCCGCCTCGACTTTCTTCTTCGCCAGCTTGAATTTCTTGCTTTCCAGTTCCAATCTCTTCTCCTTCAACTCCCGCTCCCGTTCCCGCACCGCCACCTTTTCCCGCGTCAGCAACCGGTCCAGCGGCCGCAGTTGTTGCGAAACCGGAATCTGCGCCAACTTGGCCGCCATCATTTCCTGGCTCACCGACGTGACGAGCGCGTCCAGCGCTGCCGTTCGCTCCTTCGGCAAATACCTCCTGGCCACCTTCATGAATTGGTCCCCTATCTCCCCCTCCTTGCACAGCACTCCCAGGGTCCTTTCCGTCTGGATCCGCTGGAAAATCCTGGCCAGCATTCTCCATTGCGGCTGCTGGCCCGCGAAGCGCGAACCGCCCGGCCACGGCGGGCAGCTTTCGCTCGCCTTCTCCAGGTTGCGCCCCGGCGTGAATATCTCCGAGTAAAACAAATCCAACTGCTCCAGCGATTCCCGCGCCAGCGCTTGCTCGTAAGAATACGGCCGCAGCTCGTCGAACGACCGCAAATCCCCGCCGTACGACTCCACAATCTCCCGCAGCCGCTCCCGGTCGAATTTCTTCCTGGTCCTCATTCACATCCGCTCCTTTTTCCTGCCAAAGATATTTTGCCTTTTTCGGTGGATATTTTGCCTTTTTCGGTAGGGCGGCGCGGCCGCGCCGCCCAAGAATCTCAGAGTTCATTGGCGCGATTTTCAAAGGGCGAATCTAAACCCCTCTTCCTTCCAAATCGTCCACCCCCGCCGCCGTAATGCGCCAGAGGCGGTTGCCCACCGAGTGCGACTTGGGCACCTCCGCGACAAAACCCTTGTCCATGAAATACTGCAGCTCGGTTTCGATGTCCTCCGGCGCGAATCCCTTGAAACCGCAGGCGCGCAGGGTGACATCCAGCGTGACCAGGCTCAAACCGCATCCGGCGGCGGCGCGGAAGGCGCGGAGCACCGTTTCCCGAAACACTTCATGTTGTTGTGCATTCATAATTTAGGATTGACAGGGTGGCGATGTCCACGGACCAGTTGCTCGCGATCTTTTTCTCCCGTCCATCCGCTCCATCCTGTCAAAATTGTCAGTCTTCATGGCCGCTGCCAGATTCTCAGGTTCAAAATGCGGTCAAATTATCTCCCGGATTTTTGGGCGGCGCGGCAGCGCCGCCCTGCCAGGGATTGCAAATATCTTCTAGGTCTTTTTGGTTTCCATCAGGCGGTCCAGTTTGGCGCTCAAGAGGACGGTCTGCTGATTATTCAAATCCACGGCCGACTTCAGCCCCTCCATGCCTTCGGCGATGGGGTTGATGCGGTTGTGCAGCTTTTCCGCCCGCGCCTCCCCGGCCAATAGAATCTCCGTCTTGTCCGCCTCCATTTTCGCCCAGATCTTGGCGCTGTCTTCTTCCAGCCGGCAGACCCGGCGGTCAATGGCGCTGACGCTGAACTCCAGTTGCTCATTGGGCGGCTGCGGGGTGCGTCCCCGGATGCGGTCCACCAGCTTGGAGCCTTCGTTAAAGAGCATGAGGGCGAAGGCCAGGCAACCCAGCCAGGCGGCGATTTCCACTGGAGCGTTAAATTCCATTCCTGCCTTCCTTTTTGGGCGAAGCGGCGCCCGCCGCCCGGCCCGCTACGGACAATACTGTAACTATCACATTACAGAATAATTTAAGTTTCATGCTTACTATTTAATCATACCTTTTAGAAAGCGACTCCGTACCGTACGGATGAAATAGAGGCCAAAAAAGGCGTTTTTGACCCCCCAAAAACCCTTGTAAACACTCGGTAAAAGCGTTTTCGACCCCCAATTTGCAGAAATGCAAAAGTGAAAAAAGTTTGGCCGGACAGCCTTTTTAGCTGCCAAACGGCTCATTTTTCGGCCCGTTTTTTGAGGGAGGCCCTTCCCCCGCTGCGCAAGTCCTTGATTATCAACTAAATGGAGGTTAGGAAAAAAGCGGCGTGGCGGCGAAACGGGGCAAAAGCGGGGGATTTTTGCGATGCCATGGCCCAGAAGCACTCATTTTCGGTGAGATTTGACCACGGATTTCACGGATTTCACGGATAGCACGGATGAAGATCGCGCGTTCGAGACACTTTCCAATCCGTGAAATCCGCGAAATCCGTGGTTCCTTGCTTTGGCTGCGGTTCTGCCGCGCGGCGCGTTCCGGGCTGCTTCGGATGCTTGCTGGAGGGGACGAGCGAATCGGATTAAGATTAGGATTAAGATTAAGAGGGGCAACGGTGGGTCATGGGGCAGCGCGGCGGGAGAGGACGGAGGCGGGCGGAGGCGGGATGGGCGCGAACGGGAGAGTGTTTGGAGGCTGGGCGGCAAGGCCCGCCAGGAAAGCGTCCAATTCGGCGCGGAGTTTTTCCAGGGGGAGGCCGACGACGTTGGAGAAGGAACCGGAGATGGAGGCGACGAGTTGGTTGCCTTGTTCCTGAATGGCGTAGGCGCCGGCTTTATCGAGGGGATTGACCTGGCGGTGATAGCGGCGGATTTGAGCCGGGGTGAGGGCGCGGAAGGTGACGTCGGTCTGTTCGCAAAAGACTTTTTGGCGGCGGGCGCGGGAACAAAGCAGGCAGACGCCGGTGGTGACCTGGTGGGTGCGGCCTTGGAGGAAAGCGAGCATGTCGCGGGCTTCGGCGCGCGAGCGGGGCTTGCCGAGAATGGCGGTTCCCAGGGCGACCAGGGTGTCCACGCCGATGACCAGGGCGTCGGGGAATTGGCGGGAGACGGCGCGGGCTTTGCGGATGGCGTTGAGGCGGGCCAGTTCGCCGGCGCTCCAGTGGGGGCCGAGGGTTTCGGGGACCTGGCTGGGGACGACGTGAAAGCGGGGGCGGAGTTGGCGGAGCAGTTCGGAACGCCGCGGCGAGGCGGAAGCGAGGATGAGAAGCGGGGCTTGCATGGCGGATGGGCCGGGCGGATAGGGGCCGGCCAATCCAAAGACAAGTTAAGGCCGGACGGGCGGAATTGCAAACGGCGGGGGCCTCTCACCTTTGTCGAGAGACAGTCCTAATTACCAATCAATTGTGTTCGGCATTGATCTTGCGGCACGGCAAATTTGCGCCGGGGGTGCTGAATTGGAACGGCCAGAGGCGGACGAGAAGGCGTAGGCAAAGATGACGCCGAAATCGCTACACGCGTCGCCC
>Ga0326728_10006067_pt1 | contig 33073 bp, 30 predicted proteins | sample MB3enrmetagenome_FD_207602 | JGI IMG/M metagenome (GOLD analysis project Ga0326728, IMG submission 207602) | Lab enriched peat soil microbial communities from McLean, Ithaca, NY, United States - MB31MN | ecosystem: Environmental > Terrestrial > Soil > Wetlands > Peat | place: USA: New York... | reverse complement strand
GCTCCTTTCTTGGTGGATTTTCTTTCTCTCGAGGATTAAGAATCTACCACCATTTTAGGAGCCACTTTTTAAATTTCAACTAAGAATAGCATACCCTCTCATGTGAATAATAAGAATAATACCGTGTACCAATTAGTAATTTCTTTGATTTAACACCTCCAGGATACTGCTCAGACTTTGGCTTATCCAAATATTCTTCCCCCGAACCCTTTTTCATATTTAAGTATAAAATCCCATCTTCTCTTAGAACTCGTTTAGCTTTCTGAAGGAATTTGCAAAAATCATTTCTCGTTAAATGATATAAACAGCCACTTGCCCAAATACCGTCAAATTGAGCTCTTAATTTATCAATATTTCTTAAATCAAATAATTTATAATTTCCCGAAGGATCATTTTTTGTTGCCTCATTTAACATTCCTTTTGATAAATCAATTGAGGTGACTATTAAATTCTTTGATGATAAATATTTTGAATCTCTACCATCTCCACAACCAACCACTAATACTGTTGCCCCTGTTAAATAATCAGCGAATATATCCATTGAATGTTCAATCCACTGTCTTAATTTTGAAGTTTTGGTTACGTTATAGTTTGAAGCTATCTTATCGTAAGTTTCGATCGTCAATTTGATATTTTTATTCATGTCTAATGGGGTATTAGCCGAAGTGCCTTAGAACCCCTTAATGGACAGCGACATATTCTGCAAAAGAATCGGTATCAGGAACAGCCAAGTTATCATCCAATAAACCCTATACTCTATGGCCACGTGCATGTTGCGCTCCGCCTCCCCCCCGAGTAGTACCTGGAGCGACACACTCCGGCAAATCACCTCAGTTCTTCATGGCAGTGAGCAGCACAAAGTTGCGCGGGCAGCCTTGTGCGCCGTCGCTACACAAGGATTTTATAAAACCAGAAGAGTTATTGCAAGAATAAATTAAGAAACACAATAAAGTTGAATCCATGGATAATCACGTAGATGATACTGCGTAATCCCTAAGTATTTGGTTTTTCTTGCATCTAATGTTACTATTTTTGTATGAAGTGTCATCGTCAACTCTGCTCATTTAATATATGAATAACCATTCTCATCATTGGTAATTCCCAAAAAGTAATTTGTAGGAGGAACCTTTTATGGATAACAGGGTCTACATCGTTCAATGTCCTGATTACAGCCACGTTGAAAAGAAGATGGGTGAATTGCTTTCGATGATGGGAGGCATAAACCAATTTACCAAGCCGGATGAGAAAATCGTTCTCAAGGTTAACCTGCTCCAACCCGCCAAACCGGAACAAGCGGTAAGTACGCATCCGACGGTTGTGAGCGCCGTGGCACGAATGACGAAGAAGTTAGGGGCGATTCCTGTCATCGCGGACAGTCCCGGCGCCGGTTATCGATATAATGAAAAGACACTCAATACGCTCTATCGCAGATGTGAAATGTTCAAAGCTGCCGAAGAGGCAGGGATCGAAGTCAATCTTGACACAACCTAGCAACCGGTTTCTTTTCCGGAAGGGAAGCTGATGAAACATTTTGAAGTGATCACGCCTGTCGTTAATGCAGATGGCGTGTTCAATCTGTGCAAACTGAAAACGCATCTATTTATGAGTATGACGGGTGCTGTCAAAAACAATTTTGGTGTTATCCCAGGACTTGCAAAGCCAGGGTATCATGCGAATCTGCACGACAAAAGCCGTTTTGCTGAAATGCTGTTAGATTTGGCTGAGTATGTCTCACCTCGATTATCGATCATGGATGCAGTTATGGGGATGGAAGGAGACGGTCCCGGCAGTGCTGGGATCCCCCGCCCTATCGGCTTACTGCTGGGTTCGAAAAATCAATTAGCCTTAGATGTTGTTGCGGCTGAGATCATCGGGCTTAGCCGGGAATACAACCCGGTTTTAATAGCGGCAGAAAAACGCGGCCTTGCGCCAACCAGGCTTGAGGAGGTTCAACTCGTAGGTGCTAAGATTCCGGAGATACGCATCTCTCATTATAAATTTCCGTCTACCATTTTCGAAGGGATGGGTTTGGGACCTCTTCCCTGGTGGCAAAAGCTATTGCAGCCGCTTTTTAGAAATGGGATGTCGCGCGCTCCTCAAATACTCAAGGATAAATGCATCGGCTGCGGGGTATGCTACGATTCTTGTCCGATGCAGGCAATTACAATAATCGAGAACAAACGCAAATATGCCAGCATCGAGGATAAACGATGCATCCGGTGTTATTGCTGCCATGAACTTTGCCCCGAGAAAGCGGTTGAACTTCAAGAAAGCCTATTGTACCGCAGGATGATGAGAGGGTGAAATTTAGCTGACGGATTGCTCAGAGGAAATTTGTGGTCAAGAATGAATCAAATCTACTGGTCTTCATTTATTCTTTTCGCACGCTTACTTCCAAAAGCGTAAATCGTCCTTGTTCCTTTCTTTGATTCACCCGAATGCGGTATCCCCTTGGGAACATGATATCCATCGCCTTTTCTTAATATAGTCGTCTGATTATTTATTTTTAGTTTATACTCGCCCTCCACTACGATGAACCATTCGTCATAGTCGTTCGCTCCGTTAGAAATTCCAGCGGGCATCGAACCGCGCCGGAATTATTCTGGGACCTAATCCCACCCTACGCGAGAGCAGGGCATCATTTCTAACGGGGTGAACATGCTCTTTCGAGATCACATCTTCCCTTGAAGTCCAGATAGCCATCTGGCTTCCGTCAATTCCATCATAAACATAGCCGACGTTTCCGGGTGATTGAGACTTTGGATCAATAGCGTTTATGGGATTTCTCATAAATTCAGGGAACTCATTCATTTCCGCCTCCAAAAAGTCGCAACAAATCTTCCCCTAACGAGCAAGACTAAAAGAAGTGCGATAGTCTTTGAATGTCAATCTTTCAACCTGTTGCTATCTCAAGTGTGCACAAATTCGTACTTGATTTTATCACAATTAAGTTCTAATATGAAGTGCGAATGGTAATGGCAGCTTCTCAAGGAGGAATCTATGCCAATCATAAAATCCATTTCAAGCCTGCGCAACCGGACGAGGGAGATAGCTTCCCTGTGCCATAAACAAGACGAGCCTGTTTATTTGACAAAGAATGGGGAAGGCGATCTTGTTGTGATGAGCATTAATCATTATGAAAGACTCAAGGCGAAGGTGGAGCTTTTTGAAAAGCTCGCTGTCGCTCAAGCCCAAGCTGCAGCAGGGGAAAAAGGGTTTACACATACGCAAGTGATAAACAAGCTGAGGAAACGCTTGCATGGCGAATAAGTATACGCTTCGCTACCTCCCTGTTGCCGTTGACGACCTTGTTTCAATATTCGACTGGATCGCAAATGACAGTCCCGCAAATGCCGCAGCGTTTATTGAAAAGATCGATCAGCGTATCGGCAGCCTCAAAATACACCCCTTCCTCGGTCACATGCCACGTGAAGAAAAACTCAGGCATTCAGGTTATCGAATCCTTGTTATTGAATCCTATCTCGTATTCTACATGATTCGCGCCAAAACCGTTGAAATTCATCGTGTCATCCACGGGTCCCGGAATTTGGACGATATCATATAAGACTCTCGTTCATCCGCTTCACGGCATATTTCAAATAACGACTTGCCCCTGCCCTTTTGCCGAACTACTTCAGTTCCTTCACAAACCTGGCACCGATCTTAAAGGCATTTTCGCAGTCGATCGGAAATACTTCTTTCCGTACCTTTGCCTTTTTCTCGGGATCGAAACGTGGCGCGTACACCTTCGAATAATCCTTGAATTGAGTCGTGTCGTAGCTGCATACGCTTTCTGAAGCCCCGAAAGCCCTCTCCATAATCATCTCATTCATAGATATATGTCTGTCGAAACCGCGCTCTTTTGCCATGGCTTCGGGCGCGCCCAAGGTATAGATGAAGGCCGTACGAACCTTCCGGGAAAAGAGAGTCCCCGGAGGATCGGTATAGGTCATCAAAGGAAATAAAAGGCGCTCCATGAAGGATCTCATTTCTCCCGTGACCGTCCCAAAATAGATGGGCGATCCCAGGAAGATGACATCCGCCTCGTTCACTTTTTTCAAAAGCGGTGTCAGCCCGTCCTTGACCGCACATTTGCCGTAGCTCTTGCCACCTCTCATCTTACAGGCAAAACAGCTGATACACCCTTTGTAGTCAACGTCGTAAAGATGAACCAACGCCGTTTTCGCCCCTTCTGATGCCGCACCCTCAAGGGCCTTTTTGAGCAACGTGGCCGTGTTCCACTTTTTTCTCGGACTCCCGTTCACACCAATCGCCTTCATGTGTCTGTCTCCTTTTCAATCACCTGTTCAATTTGTCCCGTGTCAAGGGCTGAGTCCTTGGTTTCCCTTGGATTTATTTTACAACAAAAAGGAATGGATGCAAAAAGGAAGGCTCAGATTGTAGATGAAACTCTTGGGGAACCGGCCAACGGCCAATTTCAAGCAGCTCTTAAGGACTCCTCATTTTGGATAATAATTTTTGGATTTGCATTCTTGGACGGAACAGGCAAGCCTTGTTCTTTCAAAAGATTTACATGTTCAATCATCCCCCATTTCGCTTGGTAAAGGCAATCCTCGACGGAATGTCCAATGCCTGAAAAACCTGGCAAGTCGGGAGAATAAAATCCAAAAAAATCAGGTTCGTTGGTTGCCTCAATGGTCAATGAATATTCTAAATCTATCATTTTTGTCCCTCCCTTTTCTTTATTTCTTGATCCCCGCAGCCTTCAAAATTGCATGACAGGTTCCTTTTGGAACCTCTTTTGAGCCATGGTAATCAACTCTGATTAGATTGTTCCAACCAGGTTTCGCATAATATCTAATGGATCCTTTTTCCTTTATAATTCTAAAACCGTCCTGCTCCAATAATCGAACAAGTTCGCTAAATTTCATACGGTTTCTCTGAGCCTATAAACAAAGTATAACCTCACTCTAAGAATTGGCCACCGAGAACTTCCGGTCCAAACGTATCAATATGGAAACGGATGGCTGATTTTACATCAGAGAGAGCTTCTTCGTATGTATCACCCTCCCCAACAACAACCCCTTTCAATCCTAATGGGTATGCTATATAGCCATCGGGATGTTTCTCCACAATAATCTTATATTGTCTCATATAAACCTCCACTTGGATGGTTCCTTTATAATCATATCATAATCTTTGTCCTTATAGAAATGATAGAAGTGGCGCTTGGATAAGGCTTCCAACTCAGACCCCAGAAGCAGCTGATACAACCTTTGTAGTCAAGGTCGTAAAGATGCACTAACGCCGTTTTCGCCCCCTCTGATACAGCACCCTCAAGGGCTTTTTTCAGCAAAGTGGCCGTGTTCCACTTCTTTCTTGGACTCCCATTCACCCCAATCGCCTTCATGTCTCTGGCTCCTTTTCAATCATTTGTTCAATTTGTCCCGTGTCACGGGCCGACTCCTTAGGACCCCTCCGTCACATGCCGTAGTCCGTTAACTCCAACCCATTCGTTTGTTTGTAATATCTCGCGCGTCTGAAATCGTCCTTGCTGTAAACAAAGTGTCAAGTGCACACCAAACCCTACCACTGGGATAGATATTTCCGGTACGAACAACGACGCTTGGCGCAAAAGCGGGTCCAAGATGATAAAGATAATGTGGCCCCCAATCATCGATGGGAATTTCTGGAAAATACTTATGCGGATCGGTGAAAACCTCGTAACCTTCGACGTGGTGCAGAGACTGGAGTTGACCGTAATACCGAAATCCAAGGTAGTTTGGGGGATCAACAGGCCATCCACCTCTGCCCCCACCAACTGGATGAAAATAACGTAATTTCTTGGTGACGATGTCGATCCATCCGATTGCCCACTTAGGCGGTTTGCCGGAGCCAAGTGAGACTATGTATACTAGATTAGAATCGATTTTTTGCATTGTCATTATCCTCTGAAAGTAGGTTGATAGTTCCCGGAGCAGCCTCTTTTCCGCGTGAGTGCCACTCTTGTATGCTCGGCGGGAACAGTCGAACACTTGTTTCCAAGATAAAGGAAGCAAGGGTATGCCATCGATCTCTCGGAGCTTGAAATGAGCCTTGGCATAACCCTCGCTGCACTCAGTGAGAGCGATCATTTTCTTGATTTGTGCGGGAGCGCTCTTGAATGACTCTCGCCGAACGTATGTCATAAGCTGTTCAGCAGATGGCAACACCCAACCTCGTTTCGCCTCGATGATTATGAAAAGCTCGCTAGGAATCTCTATCTCGATATCGGTGATACCTTTGTTCACTTCGTGCTGCTGCAGTCTGATTTGAGTTGAAGAAAAATCGAGCTTAGAGTTGGATGACGCGGCCAGATTGATAAATTCCACTAGGAAAGCGGGTGACTTTGCCAAAGCCCACCCGACGCTGAAGCTCACATCGTTCTCTTTTGCGCCGAGTAATTCGAAGATGCTTTCGACTTGTTGACCACGAAGTTGTAGTTGGAACATACTTTAGTCTAGGCTATGCCACATAACGTCCAACATCAAAGGAAGTGCGAAGCATTTGAATCTCTTCGCCTGTGTTATCTGTCTGCGAACAACTTGTCCCGTGTCAAGGGCTGACCCCTTGGTTTCTGTCAAGGGCTAACCCCATTAGTGATATTCCAGTAATAGTATCCTACATTTCAGGAAAAATTCACCACACCATACAACTGCATCTCCGCATGGCGTAGACCTTCAGAGAGGGATGAGACCTTCCTTTTGAACAAAGCATCATCAATCCTATCACCGAGCATCTTAAGCGCTTCATTTCCAAATAGTTTGACCAGCTTGACCGCCGCTGCACGCGCGATGAGAGAATACTGATGGGTGGCTAGTTGGAGCAAATGCTCGGCGTCTGCATTTGTAGAGGCTCCAATTGCCGCATAGGCCGTTAGCCTTATGTACAATGGTCTGTTGCCGGCGCTTGCTAGTGGTAAAAGATCGCGAGCTCTTTTTTGTCTTCTTTCGTCTGGGTAGATGTACTCTTGGAACTCTTTGGTCGTGATTAACTTTTGAATGTATTCCGGGATTCGTTTGGCCCGACGCTGCATGGTCCGTCCTGCAGTCCTTCCCAATTCTGTGTGATTCCAATAATCGACCGACTCCCTCTCTTTTGAAATCCGCCCTAAAACAAACCTAACATCAGACTCTTTACCATTCTGCAGAAGAGCAATGGTGATTTCTCTAGACGAGGAAGTCAGTCGGATGCGTCTGAAGCACCTTCTTAACACTGGAAGATAGGTAGGCTTCATCATCGCTCGTATGGTTGCAGACAGCAGACTTGCTTTTGCGTTCAAGGGAGCTCTGTCGTAGCGATCTGTCTCAAGAGCGTTCCAGTCACAGTAAGTTCTCGCAAGTTCAGAGAAAACTCTTTGCGAAGGAGTACACCGCGAGGCCTTAATTGAGATCCTCGCGTTATCCCTTGAAGCGTTTTTTGCCCTTTTCAACAGTTGCTGCAACCTTCCCTGTTTGATAGCCAGCAGACTCAGCGCAAACAGTTTGGTTTGTTTAGGTATTCTGGAAACTCTCAATTCCACATAGGCTCTCTTTGCCTCAGCAGGCGAGGAAGCTCGGGCCAGGCTCTTTAATAAGATAAACTCCTTTACAGCTTTGGATGTCTCCGTTGACATCTTGGGGACCGGCACGTCAGACCTAAGGACTAGTTCTTCAAATGCCCCCTGCAATGTGGTACTACTACTCTTTGCTAATATGTCCAACAAGTTCGAGCTGTCACTCTTGATTCTTTCGGTTATCGCAGTAATGCTTGCTTCGCGCACTTCCTCACGCCTGTGCCGCAAACCAATCATAAGGAGCTTTGTGGGAATTGTACTCGCTGACTCTAGAATCAAGCTTGCTAACTCAGCGGAAAGTTGGTATTTCCTGAATGCTAAATAGTCCTTTTCAGCGAGCGGCATCTCGCCAAGTTTGCGCCGAAGCAATACCGCAGATGCTCTTGCTTCGGCTTCAAGGTCTTCCTCGGCCTCCTCCGCTCTCAACCAACTAATGACCTTGTTCTTGTCTACACCAAGCAACCAGAACAGTGCTGGTCCACCATTGCGAACCCATGTTGATAACAAAAGATGTGACTCTTCCTCCGTTGGGATCAACCTGTGTCTATGTTTGTATAAGATTAGTTGTTCCTCAGTAGAAAGAAGAGAACGCGTTGTTCGAAAAGCTGCAGCCTTGGAAGATAGTAGTTCACGAAACCTCTTAAACTCCAGTTCCTCTTGTCCCACAAGTTGATTGGCTATTCTCCGTGCGATAAAGTCATGGCTGATCTCATAGAATGGAGGGATGAGGCGGACGAGCCTGAGATCAATAAGTTGCTCAAGTGTCTGTTCACAGTCTCTTGCGCTCAACCCTGTGTCCAGCATGACTTCATTCAACTCTTTCTGGGCTTTGACACCGTAGCTACGGACGAGTGAAACAAGAACGGACTTCAAATTGCCTTCTGTGTCTTCGGCGTATTTTAAAATGCGCCCGAGGTACCCGCCGATGATTCCATCCATGCCTCCAGCTTCTTGATAAGATTTAAAATGATACTTACCGTCACACGATGTTCTCCATAGGTGGTCAGCAGTCATTTGGATATATGGAGGATAAACCTCGCTAAAGCCAAGCGCAGTGCTATCAGCAAAAAGATCATTTTTTATTCTTTCCTCTTGCTCTTCTCGAAGGTCAAGGGTTATTCGAAGGGATTCTGAAATCCTCTCAAGCGATTGCCATGCCTGATCCACTGGTATCCCCTTCAGATAGTATCTCGGCAGTCCTGATGGTGAAGCGGAAATCTGTTGCCAGTAATGACCAACCCTACCTTCAAGGTCCGAACGGTAGCTAAGTAGAATCCGGACTGATGGGGGAGAAACGCTTCTGAAAATACGCAAATCTGAAAGCAGGTTTTCCACTTCTCTTTCGTCTCTGGAGAGTAAAAAATCCTCAAATTGATCAATAATCAATAAAAGAGTCTGCCCTTCCGTCACACGCGTTATTTCACCAAACAATGGAATCAGTGAACCAGTATAAGTCGGTCTACCCTCGAAGACACTTGCCAAGAGGGTCCTAGAAATATCGGTGCATGGCAATCCTAATGGGCGAGTGGGGACCGCACGCCATCCTTTCTGCATAGCTGCTGGAATGAGGCCCGCATGTATTAACGAGGTTTTTCCAATCCCTGATTCTCCTAATAACAGGGCAATGTGATTACTCGACAAAAGGGTTAGAAGATTGCCTATATCGCTGTCGCGTCCCAAGAGAAATTGTCTATACTCGCTCGTTAAGTACTCCATGCCAATTGGGCGATCTAAAGGTTTGGTCTGCGGTAGTGTCGAACTTCGGACTGTCAGAGGAGGCGCATTCAATAATTCTGAAATTCGCTTGTATACATCACACATTACGCGGAACAGAAGTTCATCTCGGTTTGTGAAACTGGTGTGTGTATGAAGGTTTGCTTTTTCTCTTAATCGTGCCAATGCAGCCAATGCCGCTGGCTCAACTTCTTTGTGTTCGCTCAACCAATTTGACTTTTCGGCAATCAGATACAACAGAATATCCCGCAATATGCCTGCGCTCGCTGCTGAATTTGCTTCATCTAGCTCAAGTTCCGTTATGGATTTTCCTGAGTCCTTATCGACAGTACCGTACCTATGGGCGTAAATCCCCACAAAGAGGTCACACTCTCTCACACGTCTCACTGAATTGATTTCCGGCGGCGCGGCATCACTCCCAAAAGTCTCCATAACCACTAGCTGGGCACCAAACAAGCCAGTAAGCCATTTGCGTAGATCATCCCGCACAGGCGACAAATCTACATATGTGGAACTCAAGAAGATTCTTGGCACGGACATAGGACGTTGCAAATGCAAAAGACGAAATTACAATGATTCTATTAGACGATCACCGTTGCAGCTAACATTTTGGATGGGCAAAGTTTCAATGAAATCGGAGTTTCACCAAAGATGGCATCGCCTACCTTGTGCCATCTGCCCAGTGCGCTAAAAATATTCTTTGAATGCCATGCTCAACTCGTCCGGTATCAAGGGCCGACCACTCGGTTTCGCCTCTTCCTTAAAATGTTCTTAAAGCATTTCCGCCCGTGTTGTGCGAGGCATGATCGCCTACCCTTTACAATTCTTGATTATGCTTCTCATTTTTATTCTAAAATTATCCCATATGTCACTGTCCCACTCTTTTGTTCTCAACAAATCACAATATGCAGTAAGACATTTTTCGAGCTCGTCATGTAACTTTACGGCCTTAATGGTTTTGCTAGATTCATTGAATAACTGTCCATTTCTACTGATTTTATAGCCTCCAGTTGTCTCCGCTTGGTGGAGCAAACCACATCGTATGAGTTTGTAAAATTTAAAGCTCTGAAAAATTCTTAGAGATTTAAACTTCCCGAAGAAACTTTTAAAAGATTTGTCGCCCGTTTCCTCCGTAGACTCCCATCCGTTGTAAAAAGATTCTAATGCCTCAATCATCAGGCAGGCAGAAGCCATCATTGCGAAACCATTCTTATAATATTTCTTATAATCTTGGTGATTATATTTAAAGGGATGGATGTATCTATTGGAAAAGCGATAATAGATCATTTTTGCAATGGCGTCTTTATCTTTATTCTTTAGTAAGATCTGATATTTGCCAATATCAATTTTGACTTCTTTTCCATTCTCCCAATAGTTTGAAAGAATTGTTGAAGAGGGCATTGTTTATCTCCTTTGAAAAACTAAAGGGCCATATCCTGCACAACGTTCGAGCAACGACGAAGTGCCGCCATGTTGAATCGATCATTCCCTCGTGAAGTGGCGACAGGGGACAAAAGTTCTAAGGTGAGCATCGTTACCGTAATTATTAGCTGGCGTTTGCATATCATCTGTTTGATGATCGAATCTGAATATCACGATAGACTGCTATAGGATGTACAGTGATGTTAGGATACCGTGAGTATCTAACCAAAGACTCCATGGCATCCATTCCACCGAAGACGCCTCGGAAAGCTTTCTCAAAAGTTATCTTTGGATCTGTTTGGTCAGCCTCCTCGAATTCTTTCATAGGATCAAAAGTTTCACCAGACTTAGCTGGAATCGCTGTAATGATCCCAAAGACAGTAAGGATTATGTTTGGTCGAATTCCATAGCCGTAGAGAAGATGCTCAAGATCTTGATCAACGAAGCATTCTCGTTTCAGGTTGCATAAGACCTGAAATGACGGGCAAATCTCAAAAGGGTAAATACGAAAGTTAATCCGGTTTGGCATGAAGGTAGAAATCCAATGCTGTATTCCGTCGAGAATCCAAGACTCTACCTTCGACAACTTTGGCTTCGACATTTCATTCACCTTGGCTTCAAAGGCTCGCAGCTGAGAGGTTTGGGTCGCTTTCTTGTTTCTATCCATCTCCTGTTTAGCTATTTCTCGTGTCTCGGCAACTAGTCTTTGAATATCCAGATACTCAGGCGATGCTTTGATCGTCTCCAGCGCTGAGCGCGATACAAACTCAACAATCTGATTGAACTTAGCAGCAACGGAAGCCATTCTCCTATAATCTTCAATCACACTCCACCCATTGGCTCTGACATAGGGTTTGTCACCTATTGCTTCCCTGATTCGGCCAGCTGTAAGGTCACCTTCTGTGATGGATGTCGTTAAGTCAGCCACTAAGTCAAACGCGGCAAGTTGATCCTCTAGGCGGTTGAGCAGGTCGTGATGCAGAATCTTCGATTCCAAGATTGTCTTCCTTTCTGAGTCGAGTCCGCCTATCTTCATTTCTGCAATCTTCGGTATGCCAATAGATACCCCGTGATCCCTAGTACCTGTCTCTTCCTTAGCTACGGAGACTTTCTCCAGAAGGCCACCTTCAATCTGACTCCATATTGAAGTTGCTTTGTCAAAATCGAAATAGACGAGGTCCCGTATTCTCATAGATGCTCTCTAGATGTCAGTCGCGTAAATGCCATCAAACTCCTTCACATCCGAAGTGAAGTTTTGGATACATCCCTAAAAATATCCGCATAATTGAGTAGAGGTTATCACAACTGCAAAATATTTCAATTGTTTTTTGGATGGGGAAGGGTCGGAGGTTTCAAGATTAAATTCTACTTTGCCTAAGAACTTTTTTCATTCTTTGTGGGGCTGGCGGGTACTTCATTTTTGTTGTTACTGATATCTTCGGGTTTCAGTTTTTTCTGTGTGCCGGAGGCGTAGACCACGATGGCTGCCTCTCCATCCACAGGACATTTGTTTTCACAGGGGGGTACTCTCATCATGTCGCGCTGACCTTTTTAACCCGAACTTTTGAGAGATCAATCTGGCCCAGGCCTAAATCATAAGCATTCTTAACAAACTGGATCTCCTCCGGCTCAAAAGGTTTTCCGGTCTGGGGATGCTTGAAGAACGCAGCGGCATAAGCATCCACTGCTACGATATCTGCCGAAGCGATGACCTCGCCGATGTCCTCTGTTTTTCCAGGCCCCTTTGGGCCATTGGTTGTGAGAATCCGGATGGCATCCATTACCACCAGATCCGGTTTTCGGACCGTATTGACATCAGCGATACATTGGTGGAGTCCGATTTTATGCAATTGCTCCATATCCCACGTGATCCCAATTAAGTTTTTCATTCCAAGGCTCAGCTCGGTAGCAAAGTGCTGTTTGGGAATGGGGAAATTGACAAAGACATCTGATTCAAGCACATCTCTGAGGATTTCAACTGTCCTAAGCTTCTTGCCTTTCTGAACCTCGACCTGTTTATAGGAGTTCCGGCCATGGCCGGAGAAGATGTCAGCTCCGGCCTTCTGGGCTGTCTCTTTTAACCCTGACCTGGCAAAACAAAACTGGTAATTGTCACAGGTGTGGTCCCAGACGGCGACGCGTTTCGCACCCGTCTCATAGCACATCTTGATCAGTGCCGACATCAGATCCGGGTTATTCGTGCAGGCCTCTTCAGGTGTTCTCGCCCATGCAACATTCGCTTTAATGACGACCCTCTGCCCTTTCTTCACAAAGCGCCCCATCCCGCCCAGAGGAGCCATGGCAGCCTGCAGGAGTTGGGAAGCACTTCCATTTTTGGCAATGACCAGATCAGCCTCTTCTGCGGCGCGGGCCAGGGATCCGTAAAATGGAAGCTTATTCGCGAGAAGAGGGAGTGCTGCCGCGACCGTAGCTCCCTTGATGAACTGTCGACGCGTTATTTTTTTCTTCGAATCATCATCCATCAAACCAAGACCTCCTTTGTTTTAAATTCGAAGCACGAAACCCGAAATTCGAAACAAGCACGAATGTTCAAAATACACAAATGACCTAGACAAATAAAACCGTTTTGATTTTTGAAATTCGAATTTAGGATTTGTTTCGGGTTGGTCCGAGACGGACGCTTCGCCCGATATTCGGATTCCGGATTTCTAACCTCGCCTCCTACACTACCCGATTTAGGTCTACGTTAAGTCAAGGTGCCAATATCAACCTCGACACTCCTTTATCCGTCCCGAACCAGATACTATTCTTATCCTCGGCAGCACAAAAAACGGTATTACTCAACAATCCATCGGCAACCGTCAACGACTCCCATTGTCTTGTCGGAAGATCATAAATGCTTATCCCGTTATCCCGGCAGATAAAAACCTTCTCTTTTGCCACAGCGATGGAATTGATTCCCCCGTTCTTCAATGGGTCCGTGGGCTCAATCTTCTTCCAACGGTCTGAAACAGGATCGTATTCGGAAAGGGTTCCTCCGATACCCCCTGCCCATATTTTCTGCCCGACACTCGCTAAAGACTTGATCTCTGTCTCACTTAGCCCTTCTTTCTGGGAATAGGTCTTCCAGGTCTTTCTCACTTTATCAAAGCGACTGACGCCTCCGTTCGTCCCTATCCAAACAGAACCCGATTGAATCAAGATGGAATTGACAAAATTCCCTGAGAGGCTATCCCGCGCAGAATAAAAAACCTTCCACCCCTCTGTCCTTTTATCAAGCACGGAAAGACCCTTCTCAGATCCAACCCAAACCCCCTCTTCATCCACAGCCATGGATACGACCTTCTTGGCACGGCCGTCGTTCGTGTTGAAACGTTTCCAGGGTGGGTTTCTGCGAGGTTGATAATAAGATATTCCGCCCCCTCCAAACCCGTAAAAATAGGTGCCAAACCAGATACGATCCACGTCCGGAAGGATGACGGAGACATGATTATAAGGGAGAAGATTCTGCCAATTGATGCTGACTCCCTTATCGACTTTATCCATGGGCTCGCCCTTAGTCGTATAGGCTCTGCAAATCTTTTTGGGGGGATCATAGAGGGTAGCTCCTCCGCCATATGTTCCGAACCACACCTCCTCACCTTGAATAGCAATCGTATAAACCATTTCACTCGAAAGACCTTCCTTGGGGGTAATGTGCTGGAAGGATAAGGGCCGCTTCAACGGGCTGGCTTCGGCATGAAAGAGAACGGAAAGAATAAAAATGACAGGGAAGAATAACTTCATTAACCGATGAAGGATCTGCGTCAATTCTTCCTCCTTAAAACTTCCCCAATTATGTCGAATCGAAGGAAGATTTTCAATAGTTCTTGCCGTTTTGCTCCTGGGAGAAGAGAATATGTCACGGGACACAAAAAATTTCATCCACTTACCTTGACAATCCCCTTTTTGATGATTATTTAAATGGCAGCGCTGAAGGGTAGCTTTTAACGTGTTAACCAACCAAACTTACAGAAAACCGCTAACTAATTAATATTAAAGGGTTTTAATTTTTAAGGAGGTGGTGCGACATATTAGTTTTAATCTAATCTTATTTTCAATTTCAAAAATTTAAAAACCACTGAACGAGAAAGGAGAAAGAGGAGATGAAGATCAGGCCATTACAGGACAGAGTGATTGTCAGGCGACTCGAGGAAGAAGAAAAGACAAAAGGCGGGATCATCATTCCTGATACGGCAAAAGAAAAGCCGCAGGAGGGAAAAGTGATCGCAGTTGGAAAGGGGAAGACTACAGAGGAAGGTAAGCTGATCCCTCTCGACGTGAAGGTTGGAGACAAAATTCTTTTTGGTAAGTACTCGGGCACGGAGGTCAAGATTGAAGGGGAAGAGCATCTCATCATGAGAGAAGAAGACATCTTAGGAGTGATTGAAGGAAAATAACAAATTTCAAAGAAATGGAGGGAAGTTAAAATGGCAAAGGAACTGAAGTTTGATCAGGATGCCCGTAATGCAATTTTGCGGGGAGTCAATATCTTAGCCGATGTGGTCAAGGTCACCCTGGGTCCAAAAGGAAGGAATGTCATTTTGGAAAAATCCTTTGGATCCCCGACCGTCACCAAAGACGGTGTGACCGTAGCAAAAGAAATCGAATTGGAAGATAAGTTTGAGAACATGGGCGCGCAGATGGTCAAGGAGGTGGCGAGCAAGACCTCTGACACGGCAGGGGATGGGACAACAACGGCCACTGTCTTGGCCCAGGCGCTTTATCGTGAAGGGTCGAAGGTGGTTGCAGCCGGTGCCAATCCCATGGATGTGAAACGGGGGATGGATATGGCTGTCGAGGAAGTGTCGAAAGAGTTAAAGAAGCTGAGCAAGCCGACGAAGGATCAGAAGGAGATTTCTCAAGTCGGGAAGATCTCTGCCAATAATGATGAAACCATCGGGAACATCATTGCTGAGGCCATGAATAAGGTCGGCAAAGAAGGTGTGATCACCGTAGAAGAAGCGAAGGGAATGGAGACGACGCTTGATGTGGTCGAGGGGATGCAGTTCGACCGGGGATATCTCTCTCCTTACTTTGTCACCGATCCTGAGAAGATGGTAGCGGTGCTCGAAGATGTCTATATCCTTCTCAACGAGAAAAAGATCTCCAACATGAAAGATATGCTTCCCATCCTCGAACAGATTGCCAAGATGGGAAAACCCCTCTTAATCCTTTCCGAGGATGTGGAAGGAGAAGCCCTCGCGACGTTGGTGGTCAATAAACTCCGAGGAACCCTCAAATGTTGTGCTGTGAAGGCCCCTGGTTTTGGAGATCGCAGGAAAGCGATGCTGGAGGATATCGGTATCCTCACCGGAGGAAGAGTGATTTCTGAGGACTTGGGCATTAAGCTGGAAAATATCAAATTGAATGATTTGGGCAGGGCAAAACGGATCACGATCGACAAAGACAACACGACCATTGTCGATGGAGCAGGAGACAAAGACGATATTGAGGCGAGAGTGAAACAGATCCGTGCCCAGATCGATGAGACCACCTCCGATTATGATCGGGAGAAGCTTCAGGAACGCCTGGCTAAGATCATCGGCGGAGTGGCTGTCATCAATGTCGGCGCAGCTACAGAAACAGAAATGAAGGAGAAGAAGGCCCGTGTCGAAGACGCCCTGAACGCGACCCGGGCGGCTGTAGAGGAAGGCATTGTTCCAGGGGGTGGTGTGGCCTACCTCCGCTGCCTTCCAGCACTGGATAAAATGAAATTAGAAGGAGATAAGAAAATCGGGGTCGATATTGTGAAGAGAGCCTTAGAAGAACCGATCCGTCAGATCGCCAATAATGCCGGTCAGGAAGGTTCTGTTGTAACGGAGAAAGTGAAGAATGAGAAGGGAGCCTTTGGGTTCGATGCTGCACAGGATGAGTATACGGATATGATCAAGGCAGGAATCATCGATCCCACCAAAGTGGTCAGGCTCGCCCTTCAAAATGCGGCCTCCGTTGCATCTTTGATGATCACTACTGAAGCCATTGTGGCTGATAAACCGGAAAAGAAAGCCCCTTACCCCCAAATGCCTCCGGGTGGTGGTGGAATGGGTGGAATGGGTGACATGTACTAAGATTCGATTTATATTGAATTCGAAAAAAGGCTTGGGGACTCGGATTTTTCCCAAGCCTTTTTTCATTTCAAGCCTTTCAAAAGATTCCTCACTAAAACGAATATAATTTTCTCGTAGGGATTCTTTGACTTCGCAAAACCCTTAAGGTCACCTGAAGCAAAATCGCACTGTCCCGATTAAACATAATGGGCTGCTTGAGAAAGTCTTGGAAGCACACCCACGTGCCGATATCAAGTATCAAGCTTCTCAGGGATAAATATGATCATTTCGCCCTTAGACAAAAATAGAGGTAACTACTGAATTCCATTCCAAAAAATAAATTTTTTCTTGCCTTTGGGACAAAAGAGTTGTAATATTTCCACCATTGTGAAAAAGAAACCATCCCAAATTGATTTTCGACATCTGGAGACTTTTTGCCGTATCGCCGGTTCAAAAAGTTTCTCCAAGGCGGCTGACGATCTGTTCCTCACCCAGCCCACGGTGAGCGGCCATATCCTTGCTTTAGAACAATCCCTATCCCTTCGCCTCTTTGACAGGACGAGCAGGGGGGTTCGCCTTACCAAAGCCGGAGAGATCTTCTTGAAATATGCTTCAAAAATTTTATCCTTCCGTACGGATTTGCTAAATGCCTTGAGCGAATTCTCCGAGGGGATCAGAGGGGACCTCTCTTTGGGTGCAAGCACCATTCCCGGAGAATATCTTCTCCCCAGGATCATGGGTGATTTTAAAAAAGAACATCCTCATCTCGCCATTTCCCTTAAGATTGCTGATACAAAGGACATTATCCAATATGTCCTCCAAGACAGCGTCGAGTGCGGTATCATCGGTGCCAAGTTGAATCATGCATCACTCCACTATGAAAAATATGAAGAGGATGAAATTATCGCCGTAGCCCCATCGGATCACCCCCTGACCCGAAAGAAAAGGGTGAATCTGGAAGAACTTTTGAAGGAACCCTGGATTATTCGGGAGGAGGGTTCTGGAACTCAGATCGCATTGGAAACGGCGTTAAGAAAGAAGGGTAAGAGTCTAAAACAGTTTAATGTGGTCATGGAGATGGGAAGCACTTCTTCAGTAAAAGAAGGGGTGAAGGCGAAATTAGGTCTTGCTTTCATCTCCGGAAGAGCTACAGAAGAAGAACTAAGACAGGGTTTCCTCTCTCGAATCAATGTGGAGGGAATCGGACCCATCTTTCGACAAATCTATATCGTTTCGCATCGCGGGAGAACGCTTTCTCCGATAGGCATGGAATTCCTTCGATTTCTCAGAAGGAAGAAGGAGAAGAATTACAACCTCTACCAGAACCGATGAAAATATATTCTGCCATAATGAAAGAAATGTTTCATCACGGATACGTCACACTCGAACAATGAAAATCGGACAAGTATTGGGTTACGGCAACGGTTACGAAGCCCGTTTGGTCAGTAGTCAAAGGGTTACGTCAGGTTCTTTGGACCAATAACCTAACCGAATGACGATACGGGCCCTATACCTTTCATGCCGGATGTAATAATGATTGGTTACGTTCATATTTGGCCGAGGACGCGCCCCCGCTCCAAGAGGTTTTGTGATATGGTACAGGGCGGGCATCCTTACCCTTACCGTGGGGCGAAACCTATTTTCCAGGTAAATGTTCAGAAATAGGACCATTCGAGATGGTCTTTGTAAAAGAAAGGGTTGACTTAGAAACTAATATTGTCTTAATAATAGACCGGTATGGGGGAGTCCGACACCTCTGGGTTCAAAAAATGAAAAGATATTTCCTCCTTTTCTTTTTAATGATTTTCATCGTCCCCTCTTTCGCTGAGGCAAGGATTTACCTTGATATCAATGCTCCGACCTTTGTCCAGATCCCCATCATTCTGGCGAAATGGAAATCCGCAGACAAAACCTCTTCTTCCCTCTCAGAAAAGGTTTATGAGATTCTGACGAACGATCTCACCCTCTCGGGTTTCTTCAAGGTAATCGATGTCCAACATCTTCCCCTTCCGCTTCGAGAAAAGGAAGGAATCCCGGACACGTCCTCCCTGCAAGAATGGGCTCCTGGGGGAGGAGAAATCCTCCTGGCCGGAGAAACGCTGCTCGAATCGAATGGCCTCGATTTCAAGTTGACATTTCATCTGTTTGATCTGGTGGAACAGAAACACCTTGTCGGGAAACAGTACGAAGGCCCTTTGCAAAGCCTTCGATCCGCGGTCCACAGAATGGCCGATGAGGTGGTTCTTCAAATCACAGGGGAGAAGGGAGTTCAAAATACGAAGATTGCCTACACGGTTCGCCAGGGGGAGAGCAAAGAGATCTTCATTGCCGATTTCGATGGTGCGAACGTCAAACAGATCACCCAAAACCAATCCATCAACCTATCGCCGTCCTGGGCTCCGGATGGTAAAAAAATCGCCTTCACCTCTTACCTCAGACGGAATCCGGATCTCTACCTCGTCGATGTGGATGGGAAAAATCTTCAACGGCTCTCCCGCTACCCGGGGTTGAACGTCTCTCCCTCTTGGTCGCCGGATGGGAAAAAGATTGCACTCATGATGGGGATGGAAGGAAAGTCGGAAATCTACCTCATGGATACGACCGGGGGGAACCCAAAGAAACTGACCAAGGGATATGGTAACGAGGCCTCACCCACATGGTCTCCGGATGGTGAGCGGATTGCTTTTGTGTCAGACCGATCCGGTTCTCCACAGATTTATATCATGGCACGGGATGGATCCAATGTGCGCCGTCTCACATTTGAGGGAAGCTACAATACCAATCCGTCCTGGTCACCCAAAGGCGACCGGATCGCTTTTTGCGGAAGAATAGATGGCCATTACCATATCTTCACCATCGGAATCGACGGGTCTGAGCTTCGAAGCCTCACGTCCAACTCGAGCAACAACGAAAGCCCCTGCTGGTCTCCGGATGGTCGTTACATCGCTTTCAGTTCAACTCGAACGGGGGCATCCAAGATTTACATTATGAATGCCAACGGACTCAATCAGAGGGGTTTAACATCATCGAAAGGAGGTGAATCGAGCCCTGCCTGGTCAAGGCGGTTTGAGTAAACCCCGTTAGAAATGACGGGGATTTCTAATGGGGTGAACATGAGTTTCCAAATCATTCTCAAGGGAGGTTACCATGAGTAAAAAAGGTCTTATCATCACCATTCTTATCCTCTGCGTTGGACTCATCATGATGGGTTGCCCGAAAAAAACAGCTGTGAAAGAAGAACCATCCGTCAAGAAGGAAGAAGCCACTAAGACCGAGGCAGAGGGCGCAAAGGAAGCGAAAGCCAAAGAACAATTTGAAAAAACTCTGGTCGCCGAGAAAACCCCCGGCGTTGAAGGGGAAGTTTTCGAAAGCTCTCTGCTCAAGGACATTCACTTCGACTTTGATAAATACGACATCCGTCCTGGAGATGCATCTATTCTGAATGAAAACGCAGCTCTTTTGAAAAAATACCCCAATGTTAAGATCCAAATCGAAGGCCACTGCGATGAAAGGGGAACGGTCGAATATAACCTCGCTCTCGGCGAAAGACGGGCCAACAGCGCAAAGAATTACCTCGTTTCGTTAGGTATCTCCCCGGCTCGTATTTCCACGATCAGTTATGGAAAGGAAAAGCCCTTAGATCCCGGCCATAACGAAGAAGCCTGGGCAAAAAACCGAAGAGCCCACACCGTTGTCACGGCAAAATAGTAAGGCGGGCCACTCCCCAGGGAGCCTCGAGGCTCCCCGAGGAGAACCTACCCATAGGAAAAATTTGTGAAAAGGTGATGCGATGAAAGGACAAATTATCTTTTTAATAGGATTGTTGCTACTGGGATGTGCGAGCACGAAAGATGTGAGGGTCCTCGATAAAGAGATGGACAAGCTTTATTCTCAAATCAATGCCGTGCGAAAAGAAAATGATCTCACCAAGAACGAGTTCTCTGACTTGAGGGCAGAAGACCAAAGGTTGAAGACGGACCTTTCTCTTCGGTTCGAAAATCTTCAATCCGAAGTCCGAGCTCTCTCGACAAATGTTGAAGAGTATAAGGAACTTCTCACGAGGCCTTCAAAAGAGACGGACCGTTTCAAGGAGGAGATGGAAGGCCGGTTGAAAGCCTTAGAAGAAAGAAGAAAAGCTCAGGAGGAAAAAATCAAAGAATTAGAGGATCGCCTCAAGGTACAGGAACCAAAGACGCCCGGGCCGGGTTCGAAACCGATGGAATCGGAAAAGCCGGCTTTAACCAAAGAGGTACTCTCCGAGCTGAAAGGGGTTTCCCCAGGGATGGGGGATCTCTATCGAGATGCCTACGAGACTTTCCATAAGGGAGACTTAGAAGGGGCCCGAAGGAAATTCGAAGCCTTTCTCAAACAATATCCCAACACAGAACTCTCGGCTAATGCGCAGTTTTGGATCGGGGAGACTTACTATCTAAAAAAGGATTATGAGAAGGCGATCTTAGAATATGAAAAGGCGATTACGAAATATCCGGAAGGGGATAAGATACCCGCAGCGATATTCAAGCAAGCCCTCGCCTTCTTGGAACTCGGAGACAAAACAAATGCCAGAAATTTGCTCAAGCGGGTGATCGAAAAATATCCCCTTTCCGACCAAGCCCAACTGGCCAAAAAGAAGTTAGAAACCATAAAATAAAGGCTCGAACGTGGAGGGTGGAGAGTACAGAGTAGATTTTCCGGGCGCGATCCACCTTCCACTCTTTCTTCATTTTCGCTTTCCAAAATGACCCTTCACATTTTTAGACAGTGTAAATGTCCTTTTTGTCGTCAATCTCAAGCTTTATCGGAGTTAAATCATCCATCTTGTCAAAAACGGAGCTGTACTTATATACTGTACCATCGTCAACGTTAAAAATAGAAAGATGACATTCACACAATAACTTATTAATATCTGCATCCCAAACGATGGTGCCCCCTTCGTGGGGGCAAACCCTGCTGTATGCAACCAGCTTGCCTCTCTTGGTCTTTACCAAGATACCCTCCTTCCCCTGATACTGAAAAGTGATCGATTCCCCGCGCTTCAAATCCTTAACCTTTCCGATCTTCTCCATCTCGCATCTCCTTGTTTATTATTTTAAGTGACTTCTGTCAGTATGCGTACGAATACAGGTTCTGTGGTTTTTCCCCGTGTACCTGATTTTCCTCTCATCCTCCCCTCCCCCCAATGGGGAGAGAGGAATGGTGGGGGCGTTTCTATATAGTAATTAGGTTAAGTTGAATATAGAAAAAAAACGAGTTACTTGTCAAGATAACCAGCACAACTCCCCCGGGATGGAAACGAAGGCGAAAAAAAAGGCACAATAAAGGCCCATTCCGTAACAGTACTAAATGGGCCTTCAATGTTTCCTTCAAGGATTTTTACTTGGCCACCTGACCCCTTGAATCCCTGAACCCTATTATTCTCAGGCGGCCGCTTCGGCTCCTGTTTCCCCTTCGCCCCCTGTGGAGACCTCTTCGCCAGTGTACCCCTCCACCCAGAGCTCTAATTGTCTATACTTGGGAACACCGGTTCCCGCGGGGATCAAGCGTCCCATAATGACATTTTCTTTCAACCCTCTTAAATTGTCCACCTTCCCGGCGACAGCCGCTTGGGTGAGCACTTTGGTGGTCTCCTGGAAGGAGGCGGCGGAGATAAAACTATCTGTGATAAGAGACGCCTTCGTGATTCCCAGGAACAGAGGTTCTCCAACGGCGGGTTTTCCTCCCTCCTTCATGACGCGGGCGTTCTCTTCCTCAAAAACAAATTTTTCCACTTGGTCGTCCACCAAGAAGTGAGTATCTCCCACTTCCTTGACTTTCACCCTCTTGAGCATTTGGCGAACGATGACTTCGATATGTTTATCGTTGATCTTGACCCCCTGAAGTTTATAAACCTCCTGGATTTCATCGACCAAATACCGGGCCAGGGCCTTGTCCCCTAGCACTCTCAAAATATCATGGGGATTGGAGGGACCATCCATGAGGGCCTCTCCTGCCTTGACAAAATCGCCTTCATGCACGCTGACATGCTTCCCTCTCGGAATCATGTATTCCTTGGACTCGCCCACATCGGGCCGAATGACCACCTTCCTCTTCCCCTTGAGATCCTTTCCAAACTCAACCATCCCATCGATGTCGCTGATCAAGGCATACTCTTTGGGCTTTCTGGCTTCAAAGAGTTCAGCCACTCGAGGGAGACCTCCGGTGATGTCCTTTGTCTTGGTCGTCTCTCGCGGGATCTTCACGATGACATCCCCAGCTTCCACCATATCTCCTTCGGAGATAAAAATGTTCGCTCCGACCGGAAGGAGATATCGGGCTTGGGAAGCGGACCCGGGAAGATTCATCGTCCTGCCTTTCTCATCCTTGATGGAGATCCTTGGCCGAAGCTCCGCATCCTTTGATTCCGTGATCACCTTTCTGGAAAGACCGGTAAACTCATCCACCTGTTCCTGCATGGTCACCCCTTCGATGATGTCCCCGAACTTCACCCTCCCTGAAACCTCCGTCAAGACAGGAATGGAGTAAGGATCCCATTCTGCCAGGATCTCTCCTTCCTTTACCTTCTGCCCATCCTTGACCCTCAGTTTGGCGCCATAAATCACGGTATACCGCCTTCGTTCTCTTCCGTTTTCATCCAAGATGGCAATTTCCCCATTTCGGTTCATGACGATCAGGTTTCCTTCGCGGTTTTTAACGCTCTTGAGATTGATAAATTTTACCTTCCCGTCAATCCGGCATTCCAACGTCGTCTGTTCTGCTCGCCGGCTGGCGGTTCCACCGATGTGGAATGTCCTCATGGTGAGCTGGGTTCCCGGCTCGCCAATCGACTGGGCAGCGATAATGCCGATGGCCTCGCCCACATTGACCAGCCTCCCGCGAGCCAGATCCCTTCCGTAACAGAGGGCGCAGACACCCTGTTTGGATTTGCAGGTTAGGACCGATCGAATCTTGACCTTATCAATTCCAATATCTTCAATGCGATCCGCCAGGGTCTCGTCAATTTCCTCATTCCCTTTGGCGATCACCTCGTTGGAAAAAGGATCCCGGATTTCCTCCAAGGCCACACGGCCCAGAATTCTTTCTCTCATCGATTCGATGATCTCCCCTCCCTCAACGAGCGATTCGACCTCGATCCCATCCAGGGTGCCGCAGTCATGCTCCCTGATCACGACGTCCTGAGCGACATCTACTAATCGCCGGGTAAGGTATCCTGCGTTGGCTGTTTTCAATGCCGTATCAGCGAGCCCCTTTCGGGCCCCGTGGGTGGAGATGAAGTATTGCAGAACCGTCAGCCCTTCCCGAAAGTTCGCGGTGATGGGCGTTTCGATGATCTCTCCGGATGGTTTGGCCATCAGCCCCCGCATCCCGGCCAATTGTCGCACCTGTTGGGCGCTGCCTCGAGCTCCGGAGTCGGCCATGATATAAATAGGGTTTAAGCTCTCCGTCGTCTGTTTCTCCCCGGAAGGACTGACCACCTCCTCATTTCCGAGTTCCTTCAGCATCACCCCCGCAATGTTTTCAGTGACCTGAGCCCAGATGTCGATGACTTTATTGTATCGCTCTCCATCGGTAATTAATCCCTCTGTATATTGGTCTTGAACCCTCTCGATCTCTTGCTGGGCTTCTTGAAGGAGCTTCTCCTTGTTGGAAGGAATCAGCATGTCGTCAAGGGAGATGGAAATCCCGGCCAAGGTGGCATAATAATAACCCAAACCCTTCAACCGATCGGAGAGAAGAACGGTCTTCTTATCTCCACCATACCGGTAGCAATAGTCGATGAGATTGGCGAGCTCGCTTTTTTTCATCACCTTGTTGATCAAACGAAATGGGATCTCCTCAGGAAGAATCTCTTTGAGGAGGATTCGGCCCACAGTGGTCTCGACGAGTTCCCCATCCAATCGGACCTTGATTCGTGCATGAAGGTCGACTTCATCCGCATCGTAAGCGATTCGGACCTCCTCCGAGTTTGAAAACGCCTTTCCCTCCCCTTTGACGTAGGGACGCTCCCTGGTCATGTAATAAATTCCAAGAACGATGTCCTGGGTGGGAATAATGATGGGTTTCCCATTCGCCGGAGAAAGGATGTTGTTGGTGGACATCATCAGGATCCTTGCCTCCGACTGAGCCTCCACAGAAAGGGGAACATGGACAGCCATCTGGTCCCCATCAAAATCTGCGTTAAAGGCAGCGCAGACCAACGGGTGAAGCTGGATGGCTTTGCCCTCGATCAATACGGGCTCAAAGGCCTGAATTCCTAAACGGTGAAGGGTCGGCGCACGATTGAGCATCACCGGATGTTCACGAATCACTTCATCCAGAACGTCCCAGACCTCGGGCCTCTCTTTCTCCAACATCTTCTTGGCGCTCTTGATCGTGGTCACCAAACCCTTCTCTTCCAAACGGTGGTAGATGAAGGGCTTGAACAGTTCAAGGGCCATCTTCTTGGGAAGGCCGCATTGATGCAATTTCAGCTCGGGGCCGACGACGATCACCGAACGGCCGGAATAGTCCACCCGTTTCCCCAGGAGGTTCTGTCGGAAACGGCCCTGTTTGCCCCGGAGCATATCGCTCAACGACTTAAGAGGTTTCTTATTTGCCCCTAAGATCGTCCTCCCTCTCTTCCCGTTATCGAAAAGGGCATCGACGGCTTCCTGAAGCATCCGTTTCTCGTTACGGATGATGATCTCCGGGGCGTTCAACTCGAGAAGCCGTTTGAGCCGGTTGTTTCGATTGATCACTCTCCGGTAAAGGTCATTCAGATCAGAGGTGGCAAACCGGCCTCCATCCAAGGGGACAAGAGGACGAAGATCGGGCGGGATGACGGGAATCACTTCCAAAATCATCCACTCCGGTTTGTTTCCCGATTCTAAGAAAGACTCAATAATTTTTAACCGTTTGGCCAGTCTCTTCTTTTTGGCTTCCGAGGCCGTCTCCTTCATTTCGGTCCGAAGCTTCTGAGAAAGCTCCTTCACGTTCGTATTTCTCAACAGTTCCCGAATCGCATCCGCTCCTTGAGCGGCCGCAAAATCATCCTTATATTTCTCCCTGGCCTCCCGGTATCGATCTTCAGAAAGAATCTCTCCCTTCTTGAGGGGCGTCTTCTTCCCATCGAGAACGAGGTAGGCTTCAAAGTAGAGAATCCGCTCTAATTCTCTCAGCGTCATATCCGAAAGAATCCCAATTTTACTGGGGATGCTCTTGAGGAACCAGATATGGGCGACCGGGGTGGCCAATCGGATATGCCCCATCCTCTCCCTGCGCACCTTGGATTGAATGACTTCCACACCGCATTTTTCGCAGACAATGCCCCGGTGTTTCATCCTTTTGTATTTACCGCAATTACATTCATAATCTTTGGTGGGGCCAAAGATCTTGGCACAGAAGAGCCCATCCTTCTCCGGTTTAAAAGTCCGATAGTTAATGGTCTCCGGCTTTTTAACCTCTCCATGGGACCAGGATTCGATCTTTTCCGGAGAGGCGATCGAGATCCGGATGGCATTATAACTAATTGGACTTTTCCCCTTCTCAAAGAATGATAAATAATCTTCCAAGGTTGCCTCCTTTTTTCAGACGATGAACGACGAACGGTAAACGATGAACTGTCCATGCTTCATTGTTATTCTTCATGGTTCATCGTTCATAGTCCACAGTTCATAGTTCCATTAAATTTCTTCTCTCTTTTCTTCGATCAGTTCGGTATCTAAGCAAAGGCTTTGTAATTCTTTGACCAAAACGTTAAACGACTCGGGCAATCCAGGCTCCAGCGTGTGCTCTCCTTTGACGATCGCCTCATAGACTCGAGTCCTTCCCGCGACATCGTCCGATTTGACCGTCAAGAATTCCTGCAAGGAATGGGCTGCTCCATAGGCCTCCAAGGCCCACACCTCCATCTCCCCTAATCGTTGCCCTCCGAACTGAGCCTTTCCACCCAAGGGTTGTTGGGTCACCAAAGAATAAGGGCCAATGGATCGGGCATGAATCTTGTCGTCTACGAGGTGGTGCAATTTGAGGAGGTACATATAGCCTATGGTCACCTTCTGGTGGAAAGGTTCTCCCGTCCTCCCGTCATAGAGAATCGTTTGTCCCGTGGTCGGAAGTCCGGCTCTCTTCAAGAGATCCTTGATCTCTTCCTCCGAAGCTCCGTCGAACACAGGGACCGAGACGAAAATTCCTTCACCCAGCTTCCGGGCCAACTCGACAATCTCATCGTCGGTCGCCTGCTCCAGGTATTCATTCACCTCTTTTGAGGAATAGATTTCCTTAATTCTTCTTCGAAGCAATTTGGGGTTGAAATGCTCCTGTAAATATTCCTCAATCTTCCATCCCAGGCCCTTCGCAGCCCATCCCAGGTGGGTCTCAAGAATTTGGCCCACATTCATTCGTGAGGGGACGCCTAATGGATTGAGGATGATTTCGACCGGGGTCCCATCCTCTAAATATGGCATGTCTTCCTCGGGGAGAATTCTGGAAATGATCCCTTTGTTCCCATGACGTCCGGACATTTTATCCCCTACAGAAAGTTTCCGTTTCATTGCAATGTAGACTTTGACCGTCTTGATGACGCCCGGAGCCAGCTCGTCTCCTCTCTTCAGTTTGGCCAGTTTATCTCCAAAAACTCCCTTGACCACATTGACCTGGAGCTCTGCATGATCAAGAAAACGATGAACGTCAGGAAGAACTCTCTTCCCCTCCATCACATCAATCTCCTTGAGTCGATCGAAGGGGATTGCAAAGAGATGTTCCTCCTTGATCCGCTCTTTCGCCTCCAAATAGACGCGGCTTTTCTTGTCATCCCCTATTTTATGGGCGGCTTTTTTGCCAATGAGATATTTCCCAATCTTTCTCCGCGTACTGTTCTGGATGATCCGGATCTCATCGGCCTGATTTTTCAGCAGCCTCGCCTTCTCTTGATCCTCAATGGCCTTTGTCCTCTCATCCCTCTCCTGCCCTTTGCGGGAAAAAACCTTAGCATCGATGACAATCCCTTCGATCCCGTGAGGGACCCTTAATGAGGTATCTCGAACATCTCCCGCTTTTTCACCAAAGACGGCTCGAAGGAGTTTCTCTTCCGGAGAGAGTTGGGTTTCTCCCTTCGGGGTCACTTTTCCAACGAGAATGTCGCCGGGGTTCACTTCGGCTCCAATCCGAATGATTCCGCTCTCGTCGAGATCCTTCAGGGCTTCTTCCCCGGCGTTAGGGATATCACAGGTGATCTCCTCTTTTCCCAGTTTCGTGTCCCGAGCCACACACTCCAATTCCTCGATATGGATCGAGGTATAAGTATCTTCTTTCAATAGCTTTTCGCTGATGAGGATGGAGTCTTCAAAGTTATATCCTCCCCAGGGCATGAACCCGACCAGGACATTCTTTCCCAATGCCAGCTCTCCCATATGGGTTGCAGGCCCGTCGGCAATCACCTCACCCTTTTTGACCCGCTCACCGATACGGACAATCGGCCTCTGATTAATACAGGTGTTCTGGTTGGACCGTTTGTATTTGATTAACGTATAAATGTCGACTCCCGGATCATCCTCTTTCTGACCGTCCTCATCGGCACGGATGACGATTCGAGAAGCATCCACATCTTCCACGACCCCACTCCTTTTGGCCACCACCGTCACCCCGGAATCTCTCGCCACAATGGCTTCCATCCCCGTCCCAATCAGCGGGGCATCCGTCTTGAGAAGGGGAACGGCCTGGCGTTGCATATTCGATCCCATGAGGGCCCGGTTGGCATCATCGTTCTCCAAGAAGGGAACGAGGGAGGTGGCCACACTGACCAACTGTTTTGGAGAAACATCCATATACCGAATTTCCTCGGGTCTCACCATCACAAATTCGCCCCCTCTTCGGGCCGAAATGAGCGGGACGGTAAACCTCCCTTCTCTATCCAACGGAGCATTGGCTTGGGCGATGGCGGGCTTCTGTCCGTCGATCTCTTCCTCCTCATCCAGGGCAAAAAGATATCGGATATTATTCGTGACCTTTCCGTTGATCACTTCCCGATAAGGCGTCTCAATAAAACCATAATCATTGACACGGGCATAGGTGCTGAGAGAAGTGATCAGGCCGATGTTCGGACCTTCTGGAGTTTCAATGGGACAGATTCGGCCATAGTGGGTGGGATGGACGTCCCTGACCTCAAACCCCGCCCTCTCCCGGGTGAGCCCTCCGGGACCCAAGGCGGAGAGGCGACGCTTGTGTGTGATCTCTGAAAGAGGGTTGGTCTGATCCATAAACTGGGAAAGCTGACTCGATCCGAAAAACTCCTTGATCACCGCCGACAGGGGTTTTGAGTTGATGAGATCATGGGGCATCAACGTCTCTATATCTTGAAGGCTCATCCGCTCTTTGATCGCCCTTTCAATCCTCACCAACCCAATGTGATACTGATTTTCCAAGAGCTCCCCAACGGTCCTCACCCGCCGATTTCCCAAGTGGTCAATATCGTCGACCGCACCCTGACCATCCTTGAGTTTGATCAAGTATTCGACGACCTCCAGAATGTCTCTCCTTCTCAGGGTTGTCTTCTCATCTTCCAAGATCTTTCGAATTCTTCCTTGGACATCATCCGTGATGGTTCCCTCCTTGAGCGAAGGCATGAGTCCGATGGGATGAAGGATCTTGGCGACCTGTTGAATCTCCTCGGCCATCTCCGGAGTGGCAATCGCTTCGTCAAAGTCAAGCCATCCTTCCGAGATGCGATCGACCAGCTCTCTTCCCCCTGCATAGGTCGCTCCGGCCGCTAACGCCTCTTTCTTCCATCTCTCGGTGAAAACCAACACCTTAGGAGGATTCCCCTTGAGACTGAGTTTATGGTTCAACTTCATCCTTCCCACTTTAGAGAGGTCGTAGCGTTCGGGGTTGAAGAAAAGATTGTAGAAGAGGCCACTGGCTGTCTCAATAGTCGGAGGATCTCCGGGGCGAAGTCTTTTGTAGATGTCAATGAGGGCCCTCTCGGATTCCTTCTCTCGAAGGGATTTGCCGGGCTCCAGAGCGAGTAACTTCTCCCTTTCCTCTCGGGTCAGGCCAACCTTATCCGCCACCAGCGTATCTCGCAACGAAGAACTGACATTGATGTTATCGATGAACAGGATCTCGAAGGACTCGACCTTTCTCTCTTTCATCTCGTTGAGAAGCTCTTCCGTCACCTGGTCATTACATTCGGCAACGACTTCTCCTGTTTCAGGGTCGATCACATCCTTCGCCAAGTATCGGCCGATCAGGTCTTGGACTTCTACCGAAATGGTATTGATCTTGGCCAATTCCAATTTCTTGAAAGCATCTTCTGTAATGCGGCGGTGTTTTTTGAGGATAATCTTGTGGGTTTCAGGGTCTAAAATGTCAGTGGTCGCCTTTTGGCCCACCAGCACCTCTTCCGAAATCTCCTTTTGGAACCTCCCTCTCCGGATGAGGACCGTTTCCTTATGATAGAAATAGTCCAAAAGCTCCTGTCCGGTGTACTTGAGAGCTCGAAGGAGAACGGTGACAGGAATCTTTCGACGTCGGTCGATCCGAACATGGAGAAGGTCTTTCTGGTCAAACTCAAAATCAATCCAAGACCCCCGGTAGGGAATGATACGTCCATAATAGAAAACCTTCCCGCCGCTATGGGGTTTGATCTGATCCTGATCGAAAAAGACGCCGGGGGAGCGATGAAGTTGGCTGACAATCACCCTTTCGGTCCCGTTCACAATAAACGTTCCATTTTCGGTCATAAGGGGGATTTCGCCAAAATAGACTTCTTGCTCTTTTACGGCTTTGATGCTCTTAGCCTTGGTCTCTTCATTCACATCCCAGACCACTAAGCGAACCGTCACCTTAACGGGTGCCGCATAGGTCATCCCTCTGAGCAGGCATTCTTCCACATCATATTTCGGCTCGGTGAGACGATAGTTGACGAATTCAAGAGAAGCAGTTTCGTAAAAATCCTTGATCGGAAAGACGGTTCTAAAGACGGCCTGAAGTCCAATAGGTTCTCGTTTGTCCGGATCCACATTCGCCTGTAGAAACTGCTCGTAGGATCTTTTCTGAACTTCGATCAGATTGGAGATTTCCAACACTTCCTTAATTTTTGAAAAGTTCTTCCGATACCTTCGATAGACCGGGACAACGCTGGCCATAATCACACCTCTCCCTTAAATAGAAAGTCTCCTCCCTTTTGGACGGTCACCTGACATTTGTTTTGTCCTCTCGGGAAGAGACCACCATATTCCTTGTCCCCCTTCGCCGGGGAACCTAACATAGTTTAAAATCACAAACTCCAAATGACAATCCCGCCAGGGCGGAATCAAATGAATTCCGATTTTCAATGTTTCCTACTTAACTTCGACCGTGCCGCCAGCCTCTTCAAGCTTTTTCTTCATCGTTGCGGCATCTTCTTTCGAGACCCCTTCTTTAACTGGCTTGGGGACACCTTCGACGAGATCCTTGGCTTCCTTCAAACCCAATCCGGTCAGTTCCCTGACGACCTTGATCACCTGGATCTTCTTATCGCCAAAACCCGTGAGGACGACGTCAAATTCCGTCTTTTCTTCAGCAGGCGCAGCCTCTCCTCCCGCTATGGCCCCGCCAACCGGCATCGCCGCCACCGCCATCGGAGCGGCAGCCTTGATTCCCAGTTTTTCCTCCAAGGCCTTCACCAAATCGCGTGCCTCCAACAAACTTAAACCACTGATCTCTTCTGCAATTTTTTGGATATCTGACATTTGAAAAATCCTCCTATCTCAAAATTATTAGATCGTAGAACGTGGAAGGTGGAATGCGGTTTCAAAAATTACTGATTGACTTTCTACTTTCCACTCTCCACTTTCTCCAGTTGAACCACACGTGCCTGAAGGATTCCAAGCACCTGTTGGATGGCATTATAAAGAACTGCTCCAAGCTGACTGGCTGTCCCCTGGATCCCCCCGAGTAGCTGGCCAAAAAGTACTTCACGCGGGGGCATCGTCGCCAGAGCTTTAACCTCTTCGGGAGAAGCCACCTTTCCCTGGATAAGGCCGACTTTAATCTCAAGAGAGGGCTGGGCTTTGACGAATTCGGATAGAATCTTTACCAGAAGGACCGGATCTCCGTAAGAGATTGCCATAGCCGTAGGTCCTTCAAAATAGCCATCCAATTTCTCCAAATCCGTCCCTTTGGAAGCCAGTTTCATCAACGTATTCTTGACCACGTGATAGGAGATTTTCTCCTCTCTCAATTTTTGTCTCAGCTGACTCAATTGTTCCACATTAAGACCTCGGTAATTCGTCAGGACGACGGCCTGAAACTCCTTCACCCTTTCACCAAAGTCTGAGATGACCTGTGCCTTCTCTTTCCGATTCAATGACCTTTACCTCCTCCAAAGAAGTCCATCGCCTTTCTCAGGACTTCAAAGCACCCCTAACATAAAGTGGATCGATCTTAATCCCAGGCCCCATGGTCGTGGACAGGGCAATGCTCCGCAAATAGATCCCTTTGCTGGTGGGCGGTTTTGCCCGGAGGATTACCTCGAGGAGGGTCTTGGCGTTTTCTAATAATCGATCATACCCAAAAGAAACCTTCCCAACAGGGACATGAACCACCCCAGCCTTTTCAACTTTAAACTCCACTTTGCCTGCCTTGATCTCTTTGACGGCTCTTCCCAAATCGAAGGTGACGGTTCCTACTTTGGGGTTAGGCATCAGCCCACGAGGTCCTAAAATCTTCCCCAATTTGCTGACCAATCCCATCATGTCCGGTGTGGCAATCGCTTTGTCAAATTCCAGCCATCCTTTTGAAACTTTCTCGACGAGGTCTTCTCCTCCGACGAAATCGGCACCCGCATCGAGCGCCTCTTTTTCTTTCTGACCCTTTGCAAACACCAACACTCGGACCTTCTTGCCCGTTCCGTGGGGAAGGACGACAGTTCCCCGGACCATTTGATCTGATTTCTTAGGATCCACCCCAAGACGAATAGCGAGGTCCACTCCTTCATCGAATTTAGCGTAGGCCGTCCCCATAAGGAGTTTAACGCCCTCCTCCAGTTCATACCGTTTGCTTCGATCCACCTTGCCTCTTACCTCTAAATATTTTTTCCCTCTTGTTGCCATAGTCTTCTCTTAGACGATCTCCAAACCCATGCTGCGTGCCGTCCCCTCGATCGTATGGATCGCTCCCTCCATGTCCACCGCGTTGAGATCTCTGAACTTGATTTGTGCGATCTCCCGAATCTGGTCTCCGGTCACTTTCCCCACTTTGTTGCGATTGGGCTCCCCAGAGCCTTTCACAATTTTTGCCGCCTTCTTCAAAAGGACGGAAGCGGGCGGGGTTTTGGTCACAAAGCTAAAGGATCGAT
>Ga0326728_10006065_pt1 | contig 33089 bp, 26 predicted proteins | sample MB3enrmetagenome_FD_207602 | JGI IMG/M metagenome (GOLD analysis project Ga0326728, IMG submission 207602) | Lab enriched peat soil microbial communities from McLean, Ithaca, NY, United States - MB31MN | ecosystem: Environmental > Terrestrial > Soil > Wetlands > Peat | place: USA: New York... | reverse complement strand
ATCTGATGCGCCCCGACAAATACATGTGGGCCTCGGTGCAGACCATTCGCGGATGTCCCAAGCACTGTTCCTTCTGCAGCGTTTGGCGCACTGATGGGCAGAAGCCGCGGCAACGGTCGTTTCAGAAGGTGATTGACGAGATCGTGAGCCTGCGCCGGATCGGTTTCCGATTTATTGCGCTGGCTGACGATAACTTCTATCCGGTCACGCTTACCGATCTGCGGCTTGCGCGGGAGCAGAAGAACTTTGCCAAGCTCGAAGAACTGACAGCGATCCGCAAAGAGCGCTTTCAACTGATGGAAGAGCTCGCAAAGCTGCCGAAAGACATGGTCTTCTTCACCCAGATCACGATGGAGGCGGGCGAAGACGGCGACTACCTTAACGCCATGCGCAGGGCCAACATCAAGGGCGCCCTCGTGGGAGTCGAGGCGGTTACGCCCGAGGGCCTCAAAGCGGTCTTTAAGGATTGGAACTACTCCGGCGAGGCACTGGCCAGACAGTTACAAACTTTCCGCCAGCACGGTGTTCACGTGCTTGGGTCGTTCATCTTCGGATTGCCGACCGACAAGCCCGCGACGTTCGATGCAACCGTAGAGATGGCGTTGAAGGCGGGTGTCACGTTTGCGCAGTTCGTGATGATGACGCCCTTTCCGGGCACGGTGGATTTCGGCCGGTGGGAGAAAGAGCAGTCCACGCATCCGACCATGGTGGGCGATGTGCCGATTACGCGCTATTGGTTGATCCCGATTGAAGTGCGTCCCAAGATGTTTACGCCGCACCCATCGATGAGTTCCGATGAGATTCGCGAGCGCACGCAGCGGGTGTGGGACCGGTTCTACAATTGGAGCGCCATCTGGCAGCGGTCGGCTTGCACGCCGAATCTGCGCGCCCGCATTGCCTTCATCTTCCTTTCAAAGCTCTACAGGCAGATGTATGCAGGCACGGGAATCTCGACAGATAGCGCGCGCAGGAAGAAATCGAAGAACTGGGCGCGATGGACGGCTAGGCAGTGCAAGAAGCTGTTCCACGCAAAGCCGATGCCAGAACTGCAATCGCCTGAGTGGCAGATTGCATCTGCCACGGGTCCCTATGCAGGGATCGATTTCCCGCGGGTCAGGACGCCGTTCGTCGTGTTGCCGGAAGAAGAATAGAGCTCGCCGACAGTTCTGTGATTGGCGGTTTGCCTCGCCAGAATTTCATCCGGGTTTAACAGGGCTTCACTCTTGCACTTGTAGGTAGATTTGGAAGGGATTGCGACGGTGGAAAAGCCCATTCAATTGGCTGCGCACTAACTCGAATACGATGCTAAGACTTATACGGGTCGAAGATCTCCATCGCAAATTCCCAGAAACCGCGGGCACGTTGATACATCAACGCCCTGAAGTTCTTGGGATCGTCGATCCGCCATGCCTCCGGGGTGCTGAACCAATAGGCCGTCTCCTCGTTCCTCCACGTCTGGTAATACACGCCCCAGGCTGCCAACAAGGCCTCCGCCTGCAAGGCACCGTCGTTCATCTCTTTCCCACAGTGGTACATGTTGGCGGCGGCGCAGTACGAAACTCCCGTCCAAACTTCAAATTGATGAAGATACTCACTGTCGCCGACACCAGGCAGGGAATCCGGATGAACCGCATTCGCGACGCCGACATTGCCGACCCCGTTTCCACTGCTGTCTTTCAGCATAAGAACGCCGCGTTTAAACAACTGGTGGTAGTGGGAAGCCATGCGGTCCCGAGCCAACACCGGAGGCAGGCCGGTTACATCCACATAGCGTTGCCCCAACATCGCATCGCCCATCAGGTCGTCGTTGAGCTGGTTATACTGGTAATAGCCGTACTGTGCATTCCAGAATTGCTTTTCCGTGCTGGCTCGCGCCTTGTCCAGTAACTCACCGATCTCCTTCGCCAAAGCATTGTCTTCCCGCCGCTGTGCAACAGCTTGCATCATTTCCAGCGCGCCCAGCCAAAGTACCGCGTTGAACAGCTTGTTTTCAATGTACTCGGAGCTTTTCATTTCGCTTAATCCATCGCCATCGAGATCGGTCGTGATTTGGTAGCGGTAGCTCCGCACCATGGCCGGCCAGACTTCTTCGAGAAACGCATCGTCCTTTGTCTGATGCCAGTAGGCGTAACACTGCTGGATGAACTTGGGAGATAGTTCAGACCATGGCGTGGTGATGCGCCCCTTGATGCCCTTCGGTGTTTCGTTATAGTAACGGCCATAACAGTCATATGCAAAAAGAGGATCTCCGCCGATCCCGCCCGCATCGTGCGGGCAGCTCCCGTCGGGGGAATCCATAACAAAATCGCGGAACAACAGCAGTGTGGAACGTTCCTGCTGGGGCCACAGATCGCGGTTGCTGCGTGCCGGATGATGCCGGACATCGAAGGACTCGACATTTGCATACTCCTGGCACTCAATCACGAAAGAGATGTTCTGTCCCGGCCGGTTGCCAAATTGTTTGGGTTTGGTGATACAACCGTTCTCCCAGAAAGATCCGCCAAAGGTGCTGTAGTAAAGCTCATTCAGAGCGGCTTGCTTCACCCACTCAGGGTGTTCTCCATTTTGGATGATTGGCGCCTGCCAGCCATCGATCGCGGCAAGCCACCTTTCGCGATTCATCAATGCCTCTTCGCAGATGTGGAAGGCCTGTTCCGGAGCGGACGGGAACCACTCAGTGAACCTGCGCCACCACCGTGTTCCAGAATCGAACTCCAACTGCGGGAAATACCAGCTAAGAGCAAACGGAACCATCGAGGTGGCGCCAGCATCGAGCTCTACCGTGACACAAAGTGCGCCTGCTGGAGTTTGGCTAGCTTGGGTCAGGTCCTTGTTCGCCAACATGCCATCCGTAGCGAATATCTTCCAGATATCCGCGCCGTCGCTGTTGCCGTCCCACATCGGTACATAGGTAGACGCACGGCTCGTTGCTATGCACCATTCCGACCCCTCGGTCTCAGGAGAATTCTTGGGGTCATGCGCCTCCATCAGAATCGCCGTCACCCCACTTTTGGAATTCTTCACAACCCGGTTGCTCAATCCACACCGCTCCCGCTTATTCTTGTCGGAGCCTGGGTCCGCGCCCATCGGAGTATTCTGCGGACCGGTGTATGGAGCGTTCGGAAAGGTGAACATCAGCGAAAACTTTGCGCGGGCCTTGGCCGGATTGTGAATCTTGAATAGGAACAGAGCCGCGGGATACGATGTCTCGCGATAGTTGTCCTTGATCACTGGGCTGAAGAACTGCATGGAGATTTCGCTGGAAAACCCCTGATAGGAACACCAACCTTTCGGAAACAGAGCGTGGTATTCGCCCTCGCCGGGTCTTAGTCTTGGCCATGCCGGCAAAACGTCTTCCGTCGCCAAAGTCCGTGCCTTCACTTCTCCGCCTGCAACCTGCTCGCGCACGTGAAATGCAGCCTGGGAAAGAAAGCGTTCTTCATATCGGCCGGGCTTCATTTGCCACGGACCAAAGGAGCCGCACAGGTTGTACATGAAGTTCCCGGCGCCGATGCCGCCCAGCGGAATCCCCTTCTTGGTGCGCGTTAGCGTATTAAGGCCAATAAGGTCGCCTGAGTCTTTGTCCTTTTCAGGGCGCAAGTCGATTTTCGGAAGGCTGCCAAGAGGCCTGCTCCAGGCGCACGATGGAATAGGCCACATCTTCGAATCATCGTTCGGATTTACGGCCGCGAATGTTCTCTGCTCCGTGTCGCCTGCCGATACCGGCTTGGCAATCCCGAGTGGACCCGTTGCCGCTAACAGGCCTGCCGTCGACGATGCCTTCAGAAAACTGCGGCGGGTAAGGAGTTTCCGATTCACGATGCCTCCAATCAACGAACGCTGAGTTGAGCGATCAAGCTCCGGCTCAATTACCACCAGTTGAAAGTGGGTGGTCGTTGAGCCTGGACCATGCACAAACCTACTGCCACGCAAGGCTCGATCTGCCAGAACATCTTAAAGGATTAGGACGAAACAGGAAGTAGATGCCGTGACAGACTAGAGACGTCGCCGGGTCTGCCCGTTCAGTTAATGAGAATGGTTCGCTGGATGCCGGCGTGTTTCAGGGTACCTTCTTGTCATTATCGAAGTCGCGGTCTTCATTCTCGTCGCTCAGGCCTTCGTCATCAATCGGCTGGCCGGGTTGCCTTATCCGCTTTAGAAATGGCACGAGACTGCCGAGACACGATCTTCGCCATGGCGCTATGCTACGCAGAGCATATAAAGGAAATGCTCGATTCTGCGGTGGCAATCCTTGAGCATTCCGATCGGATCATCGAATCCGTTGTCCGGCTTCGCGCCAATCTGTATCGCCATCCTGTGCGCTCCTTCCGACGTCTACTATGGCGATCAAAAGTCAATTCCGATTCTGCCCCACGAAGTGCGATCTCTCCGTGAGGCAGCTTAGACGTATGCTGAACTGCTGACGCTCTACGCGAAGATTGCAGCCAAGTCCTCATCGGGCGTTGTTATCGGCATCAGATTGTAGTTTTCTCCGAGCAACTTGAGAACCGCGGGCGAAAGGAAGGCCGGCAGCGTTGGTCCAATCCGGATGTTCTTTACTCCGAGCCAGAGGAGCGTGAGCAGAATCGCCACCGCTTTCTGCTCGTACCAACTCAATACCAGCGAAAGTGGGAGGTCGTTGACGCCGCACTCGAAAGCCGCGGCGAGAGCCTGCGCGATCTTCAGCGCGGAGTAGGCGTCGTTGCATTGGCCGAGGTCAAGCAGTCGCGGCAGTCCTCCGAGGGTGCCGAACTCCTGCTTGTTGAAGCGGTACTTGCCGCAGGCCAGAGTAAGGATGATGCAGTCCTGAGGAACCTTCTCTGCCAGTTCAGTGTAGTAGCTGCGGCCGGAACGCGCGCCGTCACAGCCGCCGATCAGGAAGAAGCGGCGCAGAGCACCGGACTTGACCGCATCGATCACAGTGCCGGCATGCCCCAGAACCGCATTGTGGCCAAAGCCGGTCACGATCGAATCATCCGGCCCGTCCTCGGAAAAGCCGGGGGCTGCCAATGCCGCTGCGATCACCGGAGCGAAGTCTGTGCCATCGATGTGGTGGACGCCAGGCCAAGCCACTGCTCCGCAGGTAAAGATCCGCGCCACGTAGCTCTGCTTGGGCTGCTGGATGCAGTTCGAGGTCATCACGATCGCGCCGGGAAAGACATCGAACTCCTCTGCCTGATCAATCCATGCACCGCCATAGTTGCCCGCGAGGTGCTTGAAAGCCTTCAGTTTCGGATAGCCATGGGCAGGCAACATCTCGCCGTGGGTATAAATGTTGATGCCCAGGCCTTCAGTCTGTACGAGCAACTGGTATAGGTCGTGCAGGTCGTGGCCGGAGACCAGAATCGCTTTTCCTTTGATTGGGTGGAGGCGGACCGGCGCCGGAGTGGGGGCGCCAAAGGTTTCGGTGTGTGCATGGTCAAGCTGCTCAAGGACTGCATAGTTGAGTTCGCCCACCTTCAGCGCGAGACCGAGGAGGCCTTCGGCTGTGTTCTTCCTGGTCAGCGCGGAGAGGATTTCGTGTATCACCGCATACGAGGCGGGAGCGCTCGATCCAAGCATGAGGGCGTGATAAGCGTAGGCCGCGACTCCCTTCAATCCATAGATGACCAGCTCCTCAAGGTTCTTGAGTTCTTTGTTGTCGGCGCTGATGCCGGTTGAGGAGACGAAAGAGGCGGGGATCAACTGCGCGCGGCCCTGGGCCAGAAGACCTTCGCGGTGAGCTGCGGGTTGCCATGCGGCGGAGCCGGAAAGGGTCTCAGCAGTCACGCCGGCTTTGGCAGCAGCTTCCAGGTAGAGCTTGCGGGCCTGGTCGCGAACTTCCGCCGCCTCGTAGACCAGTGCTGCAACGCGATCGGCGTCGAAGTTGACATTAGTGAGTGTTGCGAAGATGGCCTCAATGACAAAGGCGTCGATCCCAGGGTCTGCCGCGCCCAATTGACGTGCGCGATGCGCGTACTGGCTGACACCCTTGAGGGCATAGATCAGAAGATCCTGAAGCGTGGCGGTGTTATCGTCCTTGCCGCAAACGCCGATTGTCTGGCATCCCTGGCCTTGCGAAGTCTGTTCACATTGATAGCAAAACATGATTCCTCCGGTATGAAATCGAACTGCTGTGACATTAAATCCACGGCGGGGCCGTCAGAAGCGACTAAAGTCACAGGGATGCAATTTCCGCCGGGAGAACCACGCTTCCGGCGGGCAGAACACGGTTGCAACGGCGCGGCGCTGCTCCAAGCCGCCTGAGCAGTTCCTTCAGCATAGGAATCTGAAGACGTCCAGGAAATCACAGGCTGCTAGAATTCCCGAGTGACCGCTCAACGCACCGATCTTGCTGCCATCCTTGAAATGACCGACCTGCTGTCAAGCCTTTCGCAGCCTGAACTGCAGTTGCTCGCAGCCCGCACGGTGCGAAAGCTATTCAGTGCAAATGAGTTGCTGTTCTCTGAAGGCGAGCCATGCAGCGGCCTGTACATCATTTCCCAGGGCAGAGTCCGCATCTTTAAGAGCTCGATAAGCGGGCGTGAGCAGGTGCTGGCAGTCAACGGTCCAGGTGAGTCCATCGCGGAAGTTCCGGTCTTCGACGGAGGCCCCTATCCCGCTTCGGCCATGGCTATCGAAGAGACAGAAATTGCCTTCATCTCACGACACGACTTTAACGCCTATTGCCTGGAGCACCCGAAAGTCGCTCTCAAAGTCCTCTCCGTCGTCGGCGCGCGGCTGCGCCGCCTCGTGGGCATCATTGAAGAATTGTCGTTCACAACCATTCGCCAGCGGCTCATTTCGGCCTTGATCAAGCTCGCGCAAAGCGAGGGCAAGAATACGGCGCGCGGCATCGAGTTCCAACTGTCCGTCACGCACCAGGAGCTGGCCAATCAGCTCGGAACAGTGCGCGAACTGATTTCGCGCAACCTCGCGCGGCTGCAGGCCGAAGGGCTCCTGGAAGTGAACGCACGGCAGATTGTAGTCAAGGATATGAACGCCCTGAGCGCCCTGCTGGAAACGGCGCCCTAGCTAATTCCCCTCGGAGTGACATAAGTTACTGCTCGTCGGCTGGATGCTCTCTAAGGTTGCAGGTGGAGAGTGCTTATGCCAACCGCAACACAGTCCATTCGCGAGATCGTTGCCACACATCCATCGGCGTCCGCAGTCTTGCAACGCTTCGACATCGACCTTTGCTCGCAGGGCAATTCATCGCTTGATCGGGCATGCGCCGAGCTGCAACTCTCAATCGATCAAGTCCTCGAAAAGCTGGCTGATGCCGAAGCTGGTGAGGAGAGAGAAGGGTCGGCTGACCCTGCGACCTTTTCGATGCTCCGTCTGATTCAGCACATCGTTCGTGTCCATCATCAATATATCCGCCGTGAGCTTCCAAGGCTGGCCGCGATGTCTCGCAAGCTGGGCGGCAAACACGGGCAACGTGCTCCAGAGTTGATCAAGGTCGAGTGGCTTCTCGAAGAACTCAGTGCAGAGATGTTTGCGCACATAGAAAAGGAAGAACAGATTCTCTTCCCATTCATCGCGCATATGGAGGTGGAACCCGGAGAAGCTTACTCTACTGCGGGCGCTTGTTTTCGTTCCGTGGCGCAACCAGTCAGCATGATGATGCGTGAGCACGAGTCCGCCGGTCGCATTGTTGCCGAACTCCGCAAACTCACAGGCGGCTTTGAGACTCCCGCGTGGGGATGCGCGACTCACCTCGCGTTCTATGCCGGACTTCGCGGCTTCGAAGCTGACCTCGGGCAGCATGTGCATCTGGAAAACGACGTCCTTTTCCCACGCGCTATCGAGATGGAAGGCGCGCTGAATCACCGAGTGTAATCATGGCCACTCGCCCGATTCTCAAGCAAGCGCTTCATGCTGACTCTACCGGGCCGTGGGTGAGCTTCAACTGTCGGTTTGGGTCCCGGCTCTTGCTGCAAACAGCGAAAGCAACTCGCGCACCGCACAAATTGTGGTAGTGTTTCCGGCAACAACCTGCTGCTCGAGGTCCGCCATCCGCTGCTGCACCAACGGGTCTGCGCAAAACATCTGCATCAGTCTCTGCTCGAGGAATTCGTGCATTGACCGCCGCGCTTGTTGCCGACGCGCCTTCTCGAACCATCCATTCGCGGTGCTGATGGCGATGAAGTCGAGCACACACGACCAAAGCTCCAGCACGCCGCGCCCGGTATGCGCCGAGCAGGCAATGGCGCGCGGACTCCAGCCTGAAGCCGCAGCGGGCAGAAAATGCAATGCGTTCTCGGCGTCAGTGCGCGCTCGCTCGGCGGCCCGAACATTATCGCCATCCGCCTTGTTCACGGCTACGAGATCGGCCATTTCCATCACGCCGCGCTTGATGCCCTGCAACTCATCACCCGCTCCCGGGATGGTCACGAGCAGGAAGAGGTCCACCATGTCGCGCACCGCTGCTTCAGACTGCCCGACGCCGACTGTCTCCACCAGGATGTTCCGGTAGCCGGCCGCCTCGCACAGTAGAATCGCTTCCCGCGTATTCTGCGCCACTCCGCCATGGATGCCGCGCGATGGAGAGGGCCGTATGAAGGCCATCTGGCTCGACGCAAGAAACGGCATGCGCGTCTTATCGCCCAGGATGCTTCCCCCGCTCAACTGACTGCTGGGATCGATGGCAAGCACTGCAACTTTCTCGCCGCGTTGCGTTATGACGTGCTTGCCGAGCGCCTCGATCAGGCTGCTTTTGCCGGCGCCCGGCGCACCCGTCACTCCTACGCGGATCGAGTTCCCGCTCGCCTTAAGGCAGCTCTCAATAACCTGCTCGGCAATCTGACGGTCTGCAGCACGGGAGCTTTCAATGAGAGTGATGGCCTTTGCCAGCAGAGACCGGTCGCCGCCGAGAATTCCCTCAACGATTCGTGCGGGCGAAAAATCCCGCTTCCGATTATCGACGCGCACCTTTTGCGTGCCTGGCGCAGGAATGGCGCAACCCGGTTTTACGTGCAAAGCGCTCTTGTTCGCATCGGGCAATCAGCAATTCCCTCCGACCCGGCTGGCGCCGAGGACCTTGATCAAATGCTGGGCCGCAGCCGGGATCGCCGTCCCCGGCCCATAGATTCCGGCGACACCTGCATCGTAAAGGAATTCGTAATCCTGCGGCGGAATCACGCCTCCCACCACGACCAAAATGTCCTCGTGGCCCGACCTTCTCAGTTCCTCGATGAGCTCCGGCACCAGCGTCTTGTGTCCCGCTGCCAGCGACGAAACGCCGACAACGTGCACGTCGCTCTCGATTGCGAACATGGCTACCTCGGCGGGAGTTTGGAAGAGCGGCCCGATATCCACATCGAAGCCGATGTCGGCGAATGCGGTGGCAATCACCTTGGCACCTCGGTCATGGCCATCCTGGCCCATCTTGGCGACGAGGATGCGCGGCCTCCGCCCCTCCTCGCGCTCAAACTCCACAACCATCTCACGCGCGCGCCTGAAGTCTTCACCATCGGCAACGCCGGCCGAGTAGACTCCCGAGATCGTGTGTATGACGGCTTTGTAGCGTCCCCACACCTTCTCAAGCGCGGATGAGATTTCGCCGAGCGTCGCCCGCGCACGTGCTGCAACCACCGCACTCTCCAGCAGGTTACCGTCCCCTGACGCCGCGCACTGCTCAAGCTTCGCCAGCGCGCTCTCAACCGACTTCGCATCGCGATCTCGCTTGAGTTGCTGCAACCGCGCGATCTGGGATGCTTGCACCGCGGCATCATCGATATCGAGGACAGGAATCTGCGGCTCCTCCGGCGCACGGAACGCATTCACTCCGACGATGACGTCCTTCCCCGAGTCGATGCTTGCCTGCCTGCGCGCCGCCGCTTCTTCAATCCGCATCTTCGGAATTCCGGCTTCGATCGCCCTGGTCATGCCGCCCAGCGATTCCACCTCTTCAATCAGCTTCCATGCGCCGTGCATCAGTTCGTGGGTGAGGCGCTCAACATAATAAGAGCCGGCCCATGGATCGATGACGCGTGTGATACCCGTCTCCTGCTGCAGATGGATTTGCGTATTTCGCGCAATGCGCGCGGAGAACTCGGTCGGCAGCGCCAGCGCCTCATCCAGGGCGTTGGTATGCAGCGATTGCGTATGACCCAGCGCCGCGGCCAGCGCCTCCACGCAGGTGCGAACAATATTGTTGAATGGATCCTGGGCCGCGAGGCTCCAGCCCGATGTCTGGCTGTGCGCGCGCAGGGCGAGCGATTTCGGATTCTTCGGCTCGAACCCTTGCACAATCCTGGCCCAGAGCACACGCGCCGCGCGCAGCTTGGCAATCTCCATGAAATGGTTCATGCCGATTCCCCAGAAAAACGAAATCCGCGGCGCAAAATCATCGATGTTCAGGCCGGCTTTGACGCCCGTGCGCAGGTACTCCAGGCCATCGGCCAGCGTGTACGCGAGCTCGATATCGGCGGTCGCTCCCGCCTCCTGCATGTGATAGCCGCTCACGCTGATGCAGTTGAACTTCGGCATCCGCTCGGCGCAGTAGCGGAAGATATCTCCCACGATGCGCATGGATTCAGCGGGCGGATAAATGTAGGTGTTCCGCACCATGAATTCTTTGAGGATGTCGTTCTGTATCGTTCCGCTGAGCTTCTCCGCTGCCACGCCCTGTTCTTCAGCCGTCACAATATAGAAAGCCATGATCGGCAGCACCGCCCCGTTCATCGTCATCGAAACGGACATGCGATCGAGCGGAATCTGGTCGAACAGGATCTTCATGTCGAGAATCGAATCGATGGCCACGCCGGCCTTGCCCACATCGCCTCGCACCCGCTCGTGGTCGGAGTCGTAGCCGCGATGGGTGGCAAGATCGAACGCCACCGAAAGACCCTTTTGCCCGGCGGTCAGATTCCTGCGGTAAAAGGCGTTCGATTCTTCGGCAGTGGAGAAGCCCGCGTACTGGCGGATCGTCCACGGCTGCTTCACGTACATGGTGCTGTAGGGCCCGCGCAGGTACGGCGGGATTCCCGCGGCGTATTCGAGGTGCTCGAGCCCCGCAAGATCCTCGCGGGTGTAGCAGGACCTGATCGCGATATGTTCCGGCGAGAGCCACTCCTCGGCACCGGGTGATGATGCGTGAGCGATGGATGGCTTGAACCCGATCTTCGAAAAATCCGGACGCATGGCTATTCCTTGACGCCGATCTGCTGAAGGAGCGTGGTCAGTACCGCGATGGCGTTGCTGCGCAGGTGAATGAACTCAACGACGCCAAGATTCTTGAGCTGATCCGCGGTTTCGGGGTCTCCCGCGACGACAACCTTTGACCGGCTTTCCTGTTCGCGCAAAACCGGCATCAGCTCCTGGGCAATCGAGAGATACTCCGGATCGGAACTGCACAACACAATCAGGTCTGCGTCGCTCCCGCCAATCTCTTCCGGACGATCGAAGCGCCTGACTTCGCTCGCGAGTCCTGCACAGGCCAGGAAGTCCGCTGCAAACTGCGACCGCGCGCTGCGCATCCTGGCATCACCGATCTCCGCGAGCACAATGAGCGGCGATCTGCCATTGAGCGCCTCGTAGCGCTCGGTGCGCAGCCGGAGCTGTTCGAACCGGCGCGCTACGCGCGGCATGGCATCCATCCACGCCACGTCGGCCCAATCCGCAACCTTTTCCGTGACGTTTGCGAAGCGATTGGTCCCCGTAAGCACCCGCTTGCGGCCGGCAATAGCCTCTTCGCGAGCCTTCACACGCCGATCGAGCACAGACGAAAGAATGCTCGCCGCCCTTGCCTTCCGGTATCCTCCCGCGTCCTCCAACTCCTGAAACAATTTCCATGCCTTTGTCGCAATGGAGTTGGTCAGGACCTCAATCAGGTACGATCCGCCCACCGGGTCCGCAACCCGATCGAGCAGCGCTTCGCGTTTGAGAATGATCTGCGTGTTCCGCGCAAGACGGCGGCTGCTCTCATCCGGGCGCTTGCAGCACTCATCTAAAGGAGCAATCGAAATGGAATCGGCGCCGCCGAGCACCGCGGACATTCCTTCGGTCGTCGCGCGCAGTACATTGACGTGGCGATCGTAGACCGTCTTGTCCCAATGCGACGGTCGCGCGTGGATCACCGCCTTCGCATGATCGTGCGTTCCGCCGAAGGTCTCCAGGGCATGCGCCCAAACCATGCGAAATGCCCGCAGCTTCGCGATCTGGATGAAGAACTCAGGCCCTGCCGGAAAGGAGAAGCTGATCGCATCTGCAACGCAGTCGACTTCGAGGCCGCGATCCTGCATCTCCGCCAGAAAATCGACCGCAGCCGCGAGTGCAAAACCAACCTCTTCGATGACGCCTGCGGCGCTTTCGTGGAATTCTCCCGTATCAATAACGAAGGGCCTGAAGCCGGGCGGCGTGTTTCGAATCGTTTCAGCAGAAAACTCGAGGTCTGCCAGCGGATCGAAGTCAGCCGAGATACTTGACGCTTGCGGCCGTTTCTTCAGCCGCTCCAGCAACAAGCGCACCGTCTGCTGATTTGCGGCGCCGAAGTGAATGGGAATCTCGCTCAGGTTCGCAAGAAGGAGCGCAACATCCGACGCGCTCTCGATCCGTGCCCGGCGGAATGCAATCTCTTCAGCCCCCATCGCCACGGCGTCGATTGCAGCGCGATTCGCCTCTTCCGGATCAACAGCCTCGATCTCTTCGCGGATGCGCCAGCCAGCCTCGCTTCGCGTGCCGCGAACATACGGAAAAGCTCCTGGGATCGCATCCAGAAATGGCAATCCTGCCAGGTCTTCGGCCCTGTAGTAGGCCCTCACTGGAAGCCCTTCCTCGGGATGCCAGATCAGCTTCGCCGCATAGTCAGGCCCCGGCACCGTTTCACGGATCAAGTGCTCCCACTGCTCGGTGCGCACGGGAGGAAACATCGCCAGCAAGCTTTCGGTGGCCATCTTTATCTGCTCTCCGGCGCTTCGACAATCTCAATGAGGATGCCGAATGGGCTCTCCTCACGCGATTTCGGGTGGACGAAGAATACGGTGGTTCCGCGCGATCCCTTTCGCGGAGCTGCGTCGATCAGCCGGAATCCGCTCGCCTTCATCGCATCGAATGCATGCCGGGCATCCGTCACGCGAAACGCAATGTGCGCCAGTCCCCCGCGCCCGCCATTCTTCTCAATCATCTTTTGAACGGGAGAATCCGCGCTGAGAGGCTCAAGCAGTTGAATGAGGTTGGGGCCGTCGCCGATCTTGAGCAGCGCCTCGCGCACTTGGTCCGTGCCCAGCACCTCTTCGCGATGAATCTCGCGGAATCCGAGCATCTCGTAGGCCCTGACCTGGCCCTCCAGTTCGCCCTGCTTCACGGCGATGGCCACGTGATCGACGAACAGGATTCCCGGAATCGCGCCGATTTCCTCGTCAAAGGCCGTCATCACGCCCGCTTCTGAAGTCTCCGTTCTGCTTGCAGCAAGCCTTTCCGTCATTCGAACTCCACCATCAACTGGTTCACCTTTACTGAAGATCCGGGCGTTACCAACACGCTTTTGACTACTCCTGCCCGTGGCGCAGTGATGTGCATTTCCATCTTCATGGACTCAAGCACCGCCACCACTTCCTCGGGCTGTACTGCCTGTCCCGGTTCCACGTTGACCTTGATCACCATTCCCGTCACCGGGCTGCGGCACTCATTGTCGTTATCCCCCGCTTCCGGCTGTTGCGGCGCAATCACCGGTGCCGGCATCGAAGCGGGTACGAATGCCGGGGGAGCGGCAGGATAAGCCGGATACTCCGGTGCACTTTCTTCAGCCTCGAGGATTTCGACCTCGGCCTCGTAAGCTTTACCTTCGATTGTGATCCGAAGCTTCAATACGCCCTCCTGTCGTTCCAATCCGCCATCGGCTCACCGTCGCACGCGAAGGTTGTGCGATCCCTGCACGAGTGCGCGGCCCTGTTGCGACCAGGGACTCACGGCATGCTGAGGCACCGATCGGACTGACCGGACGGTGGCATTCTGCCCGACAGCTGCGACGGCTGCGGCTGCAATCACCGCCTGAATCTCCGGAGCAACGCTCTCTGATTCGCCCGTGACCTGATCTTCTTCCTGCTCGCTCGCCGACAAAGCTGCAACCTGCGTCGAAGCGGTCACGGCAGGCGCGAGATCGTGTTCTGTAAGCCGGGTCTCCAGCGCCCGGATCGCGTCATCGAGCGCGCCCAGCTGCTCTGCCAGCGTGAGCTCGCGTTTCATGACGATCTGTCTCAGTCTGCTCAGCAAAAGCGCGTAGCATAACCCAAATCCAGCTACAACAGCCAGCAGAATCACTCCCAAATCTGTCGCGTGTAACGTCACAATTCGATCCTCACAGCGGAATCAGTCCATGTTTTTTCTGCGGGCGCAGTTCCCGCTTGCCGTGCAGCGACTCGAGCGCCAGCGCCAGGTATCGGCGCGTCTCCGCCGGCTCGATAATCTCGTCCACAAGACGCCGTCCCGCGGCCACGTAGGGATTGGCAAACGTCTCGCGATACTCTTCGACGAGCTCCTGGCGGCGGGTCGCCTGGTCGTGCGAGGCTTCGATCTCGTGCCGGAAGACGATCTCCGCGGCGCCCTCTGCTCCCATCACCGCAATCTCCGCCGTAGGCCATGCCACCACTCGATCCGCACCCAGGCCCTTTGAGCACATCGCAATGTAAGCGCCGCCATACGCCTTGCGGAGCACGACCGTGATCTTGGGAACCGTCGCGGCCGAATAAGCGAACAGCAGCTTGGCCCCATGCCGGATGATGCCGCCGCGCTCCTGCTCCACTCCCGGCAGAAAACCCGGCACATCCACAAATGTCAGGAGCGGAATATTGAATGCATTGCAGAAACGCACAAACCGTGCGGCCTTGTCCGAAGCGTTGATATCGAGCACGCCTGCCATTACACTCGGCTGGTTCGCGATGATTCCGACCGGCCGGCCCTGCAGGCGTCCAAATCCGATCACGATGTTGGAAGCAAATCCCGATTGAATTTCAAGGAAGTCACCGTAATCGACAACGCGCGTGACGATGGCGCGAACGTCATAGGCGATCTTCGGATCGACGGGGATGATCCCGTTCATGTCGGAATCGGATTTGATCCGCGAATTGAACGGCATGCGCGGCGGATCTTCCATATTGTTCGAAGGCATGAAGCTCAGCAGGCGCCGGCACAACTGCAGCGCCTCCTTGTCATCCTGCGCAATCAGGTGGACCACACCCGACCGGTTCATTTGCGATTGCGGACCTCCGAGTTCTTCCGCGCTTACATCTTCGCCGGTCACCTGCTTGATGACCTGCGGTCCGGTGATGAACATGCGCGCCTGGCGCGTCTGGATGACGAAGTCGGTGAGAGCCGGGCTGTATGCCGCTCCGCCGGCACAGGGGCCGCAGATCACGGCGATCTGCGGGACCGTTCCCGAGAGCTGCACATTGCGGTAGAAGACGCGGGCATAGCCGTCGAGGCTGTCGATGCCCTCCTGCACGCGCGCGCCGCCGGAGTCATTGATGAAAACAAATGGCGTGCCGGTCTTGAGCGACATGATCATCATCTCGACGATCTTGCTGCAATGCACCTCGCCCGCCGCGCCACCCAGCACGGTGAAATCCTGGCTGGCAAGGTGCACGAGCCGGCCGTCGATTGTTGCCGGGCCTGTAACCACACCATCGGCGGGCAGATCTTTTCCAGCCATGCCAAAGTACGTGGCGCGATGCAGCGCGAAGAGTCCAACCTCTTCGAAGCTGGATTTGTCCACGAGGGCGGCAATGCGCTCGCGCGCGGTAAGTCTGCCCGAAGCGTGGTGCTTCTCGACCCGCTCGCGGCCCCCGCCCATCTCCAACTCGGCACGCCGGGCACGCAGATCGGCAATCCGCTCCTGCATTGTTTTGGGTTTTGCGCGTTCTTCCAGCTTGGCCATTCAGGCTCCAGATCACAGGTTGGGTTCGGGATGCCGCAGCATGGGCAGCGCAATCACGCGCCCAGAACGCAGAACACTCCATGGTGCTCCGCCATGCGGCATTAATCCGTCCGTAACCTTCGCAATTCTAAGCGTGTGGAAGAACAAGCGATGTGATCTGGTTCACGGTGCAGGAGGGCAGAGAAGGGTCGCTCAGATGATCAGATTCACAGCTCCTTAAACTGCCGGATAGCCGCGATCGTCGATCGGCGGCGATTCGATATAAGTGCATGCAGTATATCAACTTACACCACTACTCAAGTATCGCGAAGCCTAAGTGCGGTTGGATTCGCTCAAGACGACTGGCAATCAGAATCCGGCGAATCAGTTTCCGACCACAAGCACCTGGAAACTTCCGTCCACAGCTGCAATATTGATTGGCGCGCCATCCACGGGAGGATTGTTCATCACGGCGCCGGAGCTCCGGCCATTGCGCTATCCTTATCCCCGTATCGGCCCAACCGGCTCAATTGGGGGCTCTCCATGGGCGAATTCGTTCTCAATATCAACGGCAAACGCTACGGCGTGAACGCCGGCTCTGACGAAACGCTGCTCTCTGTTCTGCGCAACCGGCTGGAGCTCACAGGCACAAAATACGGCTGCGGCGAAGGCCAGTGCGGCGCCTGCACCGTGCTGATGGACGGCGCCCCCACGCGCTCCTGCTCCATTCCCGCCGTTGCCGCCGCGAACACGAAGATCATCACCATCGAAGGACTCGAGCAGGACGGCAAGCTCACCCCCGTTCAGAAGGCCTTTCTCGACGAAGGCGCTTTCCAATGCGGCTACTGCACCTCCGGCATGATCATGAGCGCCACCGCCCTGCTCCGCGATCATCATTCTCCCAATTACGAACAGATCCTGGGCGCCATGGACGGAAACGTCTGCCGATGCGGCTCCTACCCGCGCATCCTTGAAGCGATCAAACGCGCCGCCGGCCAGACAGCCTCTGGAGGTGGACGATGAGCCTCAACGAATTGCCAATGATTGGTGATCCCGAGAGCCTGTCCAGCGCGAAAGTATCGGGCTCGCGTTCCTCAAAACCGCCTCTCAATCGCCGCGACTTTCTCAAGGTCATCGGCGGCGGTCTTCTCGTCTGCCTCCGTCCAGTTTCATCGTGGACGCAGGAGTCCGGCCGAATGCTCGGCGGGCACGAACTTCCCAAGGACATCAACGCCTGGCTGCATATCGATGCGGACGGCCGGGTGAAGGTGTTCACCGGCAAGGCCGAAGTGGGCCAGAACATCCGCACCTCGCTGGCACAGGCCGTGGCCGAAGAACTGCGCGTACCCTTCGACTCCATCACCATGATCATGGGGGACACCGATCTCGTGCCGTGGGACATGGGAACCTTCGGCAGCCGCACCACTCCGACGATGGCCCCGCAGCTTCGCAACATGGCCGTCGCCGGCCGGCAGATGCTGCTGGAGATGGCAGCGCAACGCTGGAACACCGACGCCTCAAAGCTGATCGCCGAAGCAGGCAGGATCTCAACTCCCGACGGCTCCAAGTCGCTCACCTACGGCGAACTCACGCGCGGAGAGAACCTGGTGCGGACGGTCGGCGATCCTCCGCTGACCCCGGCAACAGAATGGAAGATTGCCGGAACGCCCGTCCCCAAGACGAACGGCCGCGATTTCGTGACGGGCAAACACAAGTTCCCTTCCGACATCGTTCGCCCCGGGATGATGTTCGGGACCGTGCTGCGCCCCCGGGGCTTCAACGCCACGCTGCAGTCGATCGACACCAGCGCCGCGGAGAAGATGCCCGGCGTGAATGTTGTGCGCGACGGCGATTTCACGGGGGTGGTTGCCGGCGATGCGTTCACCGCGCACAGCGCTATCGGTGCGATCCAGTCCGAATGGACGGTGCCCGACCAGCAAGGGAATCAGGGCCTCTTCGAGTACCTGAAGAACAATCCGGAAGGACGTGCGGAAGGCCCCGAGCATCAGACCGGCTCGGTTGATCAGGCCTATGCAAACGCCGACGTAAAGCTGGAATCGCAGTACACCGTCGAGTACATTGCGCATGCGCCGCTTGAGCCGCGCGCCGCCGTGGCCGAGTGGAACAACGGCAAGCTGACGGTGTGGACCGGCACGCAGCGTCCCTTCGGCGTGCGCGACGAGCTGATGCAGGCCTTTCATCTCTCTCCGCAGCAGGTTCGCGTCATCCAGCCCGACATGGGCAGCGGCTACGGCGGCAAGCACACCGGCGAAGCCGCCATTGAAGCGGCCCGCCTCTCCAAGGCAGCCGGCAAGCCCGTGAAGGTGGTGTGGACCCGCGAGGAGGAATTCAAGTGGGCCTATCTGCGGCCCGCAGGCCTCATCGAGATCAAGGCCGGCGCACGCCGCGATGGAACTCTCGTCGCATGGGAGCACCATAACTACAACTCCGGTCCCGCCGCCATCGGCACGCCCTACGACGTCGCAAATCAGCTCATCCAATTTCACCCGTCCAAGTCGCCTCTGCGCCAGGGTTCGTATCGCGGACTGGCCTCCACCGCGAATCACTTCGCGCGAGAGTCGCACATGGACGCGATGGCGCATGCTGCCCAGATGGAGCCGATCGCATTTCGCTTGAAGAATCTCAGTAATCCGCGGCTCAAAGCTGTACTCCAGGCCGCGGCCGACAAGTTCGGCTGGAGTGGTGCAAAGTCAACGCCCGACCGCGGTTTCGGCATTGCCTGTGGAACCGATAAGGGCGGTTTCGTGGCCACGTGCGCCGAGGTCTCGGTTGATCCATCGAGCAAGCAGGTGAAGATTCGCCGCGTGGTTCAGGCCTGGGAGTGCGGAGCAATCGTCAACCCCGATGGGCTGCGCAACCAGGTGCAGGGAGCGCTGGTTCAGGCCATCGGCGGAGCGCTCTTCGAGAGAATCCTGTTTGGCAATGGGCAGATCCAGAATCCGCTCTTCTCCAAGTACCGCTTGCCGCGCGTCAGCGATACACCGCAGATCGAAGTCGTGCTGCTCGACCGCAAAGACCTGCCCTCAGCCGGAGCGGGCGAAACCGGCATCGTGGGACTGGCTCCTGCCGTGGGCAATGCCATCTTTGCCGCAACCGGTATCCGCCTGCGAAGCATGCCCATGACGCCGGACAACAACATCATCCGCATATAGCTGATTTCATTTGCCGGGCAGATTCTCCGCTGTCCACGTCTTGCCGTCGATACTCATCCACGTTTGCAGCTTGTCGTTCACCAGCTCGAAGCGCGTCGGCGGCACGGCCTGCAACGCCGTAGTCTTTGTGCCGCCCGGCAGATTTCGCACCAGCACGGCACGTCCCATCCACTGCGCCGGAATCGGCTGCCAATGCCTGCCGTTGTCCTCGCTCAGAAACAGCGCGCCCGATGTGTCGATTGCGACGATTCGCGTTTCAGCCGAGGCCATCGAGAGAGCCTGCGCCCCATTGGGCAGCAAAATCTTGGGTATCTTTTTCATCCCTGCTGCCGCGGACGAAAGCCCAAGGTCCTTGCCGCTCATCGGAATATAGGAAAGCTGCGCAGCCGGCGCCTGAGGCGCAGGCGCCGCCTCTGTTGGCGCCTGTACCGAAACGGTCTCCGCGACCCCGCCCAGCGGGGCGCCTGCAATCACCCGCTTGTCTGCGGCGGTCTGGTTGAGATTCTGCGCCTGGCGGAGAAGATCCTGCTGCGACGTCGCAGACTGTTGCGGCACCACATTCTGCTGCTGAATCTGCCGCGCCATCGGTCCGCCAATCGGGGAGGTTTTCGCCAGCGCGGCAAATGTCCCATGGATCGCTCCACCGGCAACCCCCGGCGGCGAAACGATCGGCGGCGCAGCTTTGCCCAGCGCAGATCCTTGCTGCCGCACGACTCTCTGCTCCTCGACAACGCCGCTCGCCCCTTTCGTCCCCCGCATCGGCGCACTCGTTTGCTTCGGAGACGACTTTGCTTTTTCGACAGCGTTCGCCTGGGTTGCTGCCGGCGCGGGACTCGATGCGGTCTGAGCCGGCGTCGCACGCTGCAGCGTATCTGTTACGTTCGCGGCCATCTGCTTCTCGGTCTCCACACGCCGGAAGTGCACCACCACCGCAATCCCGATCAAGGCTGCCAGTGCACCGGCGGGAACCCACGCCCGCCGCCAACCGCCAAGCCAGGATGCGCGCAGCTTCGGCGGCGCACTTGCCTTGAGAGAAGCCGTCGCCGGCTCCGCTTCTCCCGCCTGCTGCGCGAGGAACACCACCTCCCGGCACCTGCTGCACGTGGCCATGTGCGCCAGGATCTGCTCGCGCTCACGGTTCGGCAGCAACTGCTCAGCAAACGCGGTCAGGCTGTCTGCATCGGGATGCATTCCGGGTTGGATCGTTGGGTTCATCCTGCGCTCTTCGCCTTTTCTGAAACCGTTTCTCTCTCCTCTGAGAGCAATGCGCTCGCCAGGGTTTCCTTCGCAGCCGCCGGATTCGCAAGAGCCTGCTTTGAGAACGACTCCGGCGGCGAACTTTGCAGCAGTTTTTTCAAATCGATCCTCAAATCCACGTCGCGCGGATCGGTGCCGAGCGCTTCCTCCGTAGCCTTGCGGCTCATTCCGCTCCTTTCTAAATTGCGCAACAACCGCTTGCGAACTGCATCCGTGGTGCGCCGAAGCCTTCTGCTCACAGTCGCTTCGTGCAAGCGCAGGAGCGCGCCGATCTCCGCCAGCGTCCTGCCGTCGACGTAATACGCCGCCAGCAGAAACCGTTCCTCCGCCGGCTGATCGCGCAACGCCCGATGCACAGCCTCGCTCAGCGTCGTCAGCATCGAAGGTTCAGGCTGCGGAACGGAATCAGGCATCGGCGCATCGAACGTCTGCTCTTCGAGCGCTTCTTCCCGATAGGTGCGCCGGTAGTGATCCACAAAGCGCTGCGTCAGCGTGGTCCTCAGCCATCCCAAAAGGGACCCGCGCCCTCGATACGAATCGAGCGGACACCTGCGCTCCCCGTCACGTGTCGTCAGCCCATAAAGCTCGGCGTAAAACGCGTCGGCCAGGTCGCGGCCCACCGTTTCACTGCCGCTGATGGCGATCGCCGCCCGCGTCAGCGGCTGGCTGTAGGTCGCCATGAAGTGCTCCCACGCGCGCCCGTTCCCCGCGGCGCACCCCTTCGCCAGCACCAGGTCCGCGAGTTTCACGCCCCTGAAGAACGCCGCCTGCTGCTCATTCGTCACCTCTGCGCCTGGATCGAGGCCAAAGTTCTGCCCCATCCCGGCGCGTAAAACGATTCGGTCGAACTCATCCCGGCCCAGACCCCACTGCCCTGCCCCGCACTCGCGCCAAAGCTCATCCAGCAGCGAGGGAAGGACGGTGACCGAAGGAGCCTGAGCCTCGACCGGCAGTGTTTCATCAACGGGCTGGAGGGGTGCTGCGTCCACGTCACGAAGATACGCCAAAAATCTTCTGCAAGAAACCCGGGCCTCCTCGTTCCCCGGTCGGAACCGGAGCCATTGCAGCCGGTGGAGGGTACGCATGAGCCATCGAATCAGATCCAGATTCATCCCCCTGGCGCTTTTGGGCGCAGCGCTCGCGGCATGGTTTGCGCTTCATCAGGCAGGTCAAGTGCATGCGGCCGCTGGACCAATAGAACCGCGCGCGTCCTATCGCGTTCTTGTCCCGATTGAGAGCGGCAATTTGCTTCTCTTTCCCGTGGTTGAATCGGGCAGAATGCCTGCATCGCCATTCCTCACGCTCGACGAGGGAATCAAGAGCGGGCAGGTTGAGGTCACCGAGGCAGGTCGTGTGCGGGGCCTGGTCCGTCCACGGCCTCCGGCCCTGCCCCAGAACGGCGTACTCCGCCCGTTTCCCGTCCCGCCGACCTATCGCGGCGACCAGGTCAACACGCTGGTGCTGATGAACAACTCCGAAAAGCCGCTTCTGTTGCTGGCCGGCGAAATCGTCACCGGCGGCAAGCAGGACCGGGTGATCGCGAAAGACCGCATCGTGCCCGCGGGCAGCGATCCCATCGATTTGAATGTCTTCTGCATCGAACCGGGCCGCTGGACGGAAGCGACTCCGACCTTTGGCGCATCAGCAAAATCACCGGCCATGAGCCTCATGGTCCAGCCCTCGGTGCGCGCGAAAGCGATGGTGGACAAGGACCAGCAGGAGGTATGGAACTCTGTGCACGGTTCCATCGCCGCCGCGCTCCAGGCTTCCTCGCCCTCGTCGCCGGGAATCGCAGGAGGCACACCGAGCCCGGCCAGCGTCGGCACCACCAGCTATGCCCAGGCCATGCAGAGCACCACCGTGAGCGTCAAGGTCGACGAAGCCGCCGCACCGGTGATGAAGTCGCGCGACCAGGTTCTTGAGAAACTGCGCGAAGAGCATGCCGTCGGCGTGGTTGTCGCTGTCCGCGGTGAGATCGTTTGGGCCGACATTTTCTCTGACGTCGACCTCCTCGCCCGCTACTGGACCAAGCTGGTACGCTCCTACGCCGCCGAGAGCCTGCTCGAAGGCGAAACCCACCCCGCGCCCAGCGTTGCCGAGGCCCAGCACTTCCTCGATGCTCCCGCGGGCGGCACTGAAACCAGCATCGGCGAGGTCGGCGTCTATCGTTACAGCGAACTCCGTTCCGGCGGCACCGAAACATTTGTGTTGGAATCGCTGCTGCCCGGCACCGTCTACGACGTGCACATCAGCAAGGTCAAACTGCGCGGAGAGGTACGGCGCATCACTCAGCCATTCGTGTACCGTTGAGCGCGACGCTTCGAATCACGCCGTATGCGGCTCAGGTTTCCACGGCGACTTTAGCCGCATACGATTCGATCAGAGGCTGGTATGGACCGCCGTCCCGGTGGGCACAGTTGCGCGCGACTTTGCTCCCAGGCGCACCAGGCGCGGCACTGCAATGAGCGCGATGGCAAACAACGAGATGGATCCCGCGATGAACTCCATGTGACCATGCCGCAAATCTTCAAACAACAGCTTCGCCGCAACGAATGCCAGCGCGACGTAGGCCAGGCGCGTGAGTTCGGGGAGTCCCCAGCGAGAACCTCCAAATGCCATGCACAGTGCAGTGAGACAGATTGTGAGCGTGCGCAGAAAGGCCACATGGTGCACGTCCAGCGCAAGGGCAAGAGCCGCCGCGGCCAGCACTCCATGCACGAGCAGCGCAATCAGCGCACAGGTAGCCACGAGCGCTGGAACAATCCGCAGGGCTTTCCGCTGCCACAATTCGTTCGCAGTCTTGCTTTCCACCAGGAACGCCACACCTGCGCACACCGAAACGCTCAGAATGCTGGCATCCACTCTGCGCGGCGACGATCCTGCAACCACATCGAAGATGTACTGCGGCAATCTTGAAACAACTGTTGCGCCGATGAGGAATAACGCGCCATGCAACTCCAGCGTTCCCGGCTCGACGCGTGCCGCCAACCAGGTCGCCGCCACCGCCGCAATCGCGAGCATGATTGCCGCACCCGGCCGCGGCAGCGCCCAAACCAATCCCGCCAGCAGCAGCGCCACGCTCCACAAACTAAACACGCGGAAGTTGCGGCGCTCCTCAAGCTGCCGCAAATAACGGAAGCTTCCCACGTACATGCTTGCAGAGAGGATGAGGCAGAACCCTCCCAAAACCACCGTCCCCTGTTGCGGCGCAAAATAGAGCACGCCCGCGACTGCGAGCAGAAATGCAATCATCGTCTGGATAGCGTCGAAGACGCTGATCCTGTTCCCGTGTATTATCGCTCGCACCGCCAGGGCTGTTCCGTTGATCGTAAACAGCAGGCAGGCCGGCACGATCAGCGCAGCCGCGCCCAGCTCCGGGTACTCGGCTCGCGCATTCTGCGGCCCGGAATAGATGAAGATCATTCCCCACGCCGCTGCGTCTGCGACCAGCGCGATCAGCGGCCACACCGACTGCGCATAGTCCCGCATCCTCGCGTATTCACTGACCAAGGCTGCATTCAAAAGCGCGACGAGGAACGGCAGAATATGATGCGTCGCCAACGCAAGTGCAGCCGCAGTTATCACCGCAACACTCTGCGCGATCCACATGCTCCGCGCGGCGTTTCCACGCATGTCGAGCACCGTGGCTAGCGTCACAAACGCAGCCAGAACTCCCGCACTCGCCATCGGCGTGAAGACGCGGAACTGCAGCGTGATCTCCCAGAGCATCGGTGCAAGAATCAGCGCCGACGTTCCGGCGTACACAACGCGAGCCAGGCCGCGCGAAACGCGCGAGGACCAAACCAGCCATCCAAAAGCATAGGCGACTGCCAATGCCGAAACAGGAAGCTTCGGCAGCACTCCTGCTGCCGCTACGGCGCGTAGGACGTAGGCTCCTGCGATGCCGAGCATAGCGCGCCCGATGATGGGAAATATGTTGGATGTTTCGAGATCTGATGCGCCGTCGCTGGAAGCCTCTATCGCCTGCGTGGTCCGCGACTCGATTGCTCCAGCCTTTGCTTCCCCGGGATGCTCCAGCGCATGGACGCGCCTTTCCAGCTCATCCACGCGGTTCAAAAGCAGTTCCAACGACTCGGGAGAATCTTTCATATCCCACCCGAACGGCACAAGGCCAAAGGCGATTAATCGCCCGTTGTAGCCTGCCGAACGTGTTCCGCAGTCCACGGCGGTAGCAGCTTCACCAGCGCCCACAGAATGAACAGAGGCAAAACCGTCAGTCCTGCCGCTACCAGCGAACCTTCCTTCGTGACCAGTGCCATCTTGTAGGTCGTATAACCAAGAAAGCTCTTTGAGAAAAGCTGACCGCCGATCACCACGTTCCACCGCATTGCGAAGATGCCCACCAACGCCAGGCTTCCCGCCGTCACATACATCCGCTTCCGCACCTGCTCCGGCAGCTTCACCAACTGCGTAATGAACAGCAGAATCAGCGGCGTCAGCGTTCCCAGCAGGATCTGGATCACGATGTGCGGGACGTAGAGTTTCGTATGCACCATGAAGTTCAGGCTGCGGAACGACTCATCGGCCTCATAGATACGATGGATAAGGTCGAGCATCTCCAGGCTGAAGTCGATGATGAAGATGTAGAAGAGGTACATCGCTATCGTGTCCACGCAGCGAATATCGATCTTCTGCCCGCGTAGCTTCGTCATCGCCATGTAGATCAGCATCACGCCCGCAATGCCCGAGACCATCGCCGAGAAGATAAACACAACCGGCATCAGCGGCGACGACCACCAGGGATTCGCCTTGATCGACCCGAAGATGAATCCGACATACCCGTGCAGCAGGAACGCGGACGGAATGCCGATCAGGGTGACGATCCAGCCGACCTTCTCATCAATATGCAGCGACCGCGGGCTGATGTTGTCCGAACCCAGTGTCATCACCTTGTAGATCCATTGCACCGGCCCTTTCGTCGACTGCGACAACAGCACGATATCGCGACGATAGTCGAGCCAGATCTCGAATACCAGCACGGCCATCAGGTACCAGAGGTACACATACCCGAACATCGCCATCGCCGACGTGCTATGCGGCGTGAAGTACATCTCCGGCGAACGCTCCGGGTGACCAAGATGCAATTGCAGCGGCAACGGCGCCACAATCAGAAACGAAAGCGCCGTGAGAAGTGCCAGCCGATAGGTGGGCTTCACCGCCTCAACTCTGAATACCCGCTCCAGCGAAGCCAGGATGAACGCGCCCGCCACCAGCCCGGTAATGAAGGGATACAGCACAATCAGCACGCTCCACTGCAGTCCGATCTCGTTCGGATACATGAAGCCTTCCACGCCGTTCATCACTTTCACCTGCTCGCCAAGAAACATTGCCAGATCGCACATCATCGCACCGACCCATCCAGCCCGTTGTAATAGGCTTTTGCACCCGTTGCCATTTGCGGCTTCAGCACCTGCACAGGATGCGTCTTCAGGAACTCGTGAATCGGATCCTTCGGATTCTTCAGATCCACCAGTTGCCGCGCGCCGGTCGGGCAGTTCTCACAGCACGCGGTCGTCAACCCCTTGGTAATGCGGTGGTAGCAAAGCGTGCACTTGTCCGCGACCTTCTTCTCCGGATGAATGTAGCGGCACCCATACGGGCATGCCTGCACGCAGTAGGCACATCCCAGGCAGTACTTCTGATCAATCAGCACCACTCCGTCCGGAGTCACAAACGTCGCGCCCACCGGGCACACCTGCGTGCACGGCGAGTCGGTGCAGTGGTTGCACATCTTCGGAACGAAGAAGTATTTACCCGCATCCTCCTTCGCAACCGGAAAACCTTCCTTGCCTCCGTCGGGCGAGATGACCTCGGGGTTGGTCATGTTCTCGTCCTCAACGTGGTAGCGCTCCACCCACGTGCGGAAGTAGCCGTCGGGCACATCGTTCTCCGCCTGGCAGGCGCGCACGCAGTTGCCGCAGCCGATGCACTTGGGAACATCGATCAACATGCCCCACCAGTGGTCACTTAGCTTGTAATTCGGTGCTTGCTCTGGTGTTCCTGCCAGCACGGCCTTCCACGCAACCGCGGCCGCAGGCATCAAAACCAGAAAATGACGTCGCGATAGATTCACTTCGCACCTCCTGCGGATGCGGCCGGTGCTGCTGCCGCTTCAATCGCGGGACTGTGCGGCTGGTGGCAGGTCTCGCACGGCACTCCGTTGGAGTGATCGACGGGATCGACCTGCGGGAAACCCTTCGGCTTCGCCGCGCTCGCCGTGTGGCAACGCGCGCAAAGAACCGCGGTGTCCGGCTTCACCGGTGTCACCGACGACGGATCGTCCGCGTGCTTCGCCAGCGGCCCATGGCAGGCCTCGCAGTTCACGTGCGCATGCTTGCCCTTGCTCTTCACATCCAGCACATCGCTGTGGCATGTCTCGCAGGTTTCGTGCCCGGCAAACTTCACCGGCCTAGCCGCGATCTCACCGATCGCAGCCCCGCGATAGTGACCGTACTGTCCGAAGCTGCGCGGAACCACGTAACCTCGAACCACAAGAAAAATAATGAACGCGAGAACGAACAGTCCCGCGAATCGGAATAGATGCCCTGCATCCTTGAAGGCGCTCATTGCAGCCCAATCTCCTGACGCTGCCATCACGAGGCTGATTGAGAATGCCCCATGTGATTTAAATCATTTTCAACGCCAAGACTGGCTGGTCGAAGATACGACTGTATGTGAGGTAGATCACGAATTCATGTGATGGCAGTCTCAATGCTGCCCCAGGCTTCTGAGCCGCAGTCGCTTGTTTTTCCTTTAATTTAACTAGTGACTAAGCTGGACTTATCGATTGTGAGATAAATCACGACTGCAGCGACGGCGTCAGATGCACCGCAACCGACTCCTCCCCTGCCGTCAGGCGCGTCAGCGTCAGCACCGTGATGTCGTCATCCTGACCGAAATTAACGGCAGCTTCGGTTGCCGCTGCGGCGTTGGTCGGCGACGAGAACAAATCCTCCAGCCGCTCGTATCCATACAACTCGCCCGTCCGGTTCCGCGCCTCGAGCAGTCCATCCGTGTAGAGAGCCAGGTGATCGCCGGGCCGTGTGGTCATCTCGCGTTCGACGTACGTCGTGTTCTGCGAAACTCCCAGCGGCAGCGCTCCGGGAATCTCGATCTCGTGCTTGTTGAGATAGGGCGCCGGATGGCCGGCGCTGGCCAGCACACAGGTGCTGTCGGGCTTCAACAGCAGGATGAGGCAGGTGGCAAACGCCCCCTGCAGCCGCCCGAAGAGCCGCCGGTTGAGCTGCGTCAGCAACTGTGCCGGGGCCGGATAGTCCTCCGCCAGCGCGCGCACCGCACCCACGATCAGCGATACCGCCATTGCCGCCTTCAGGCCCTTTCCGCTCACATCCCCCAGCAGCACCAGTGTCGATCCGCCCTCCACCGGGATGATCTGGAAGAAGTCGCCGCCCACCTGCTGCGCCGGACGATATGCGCTGGTCACGGTAAACCCCGGAACCTTCGGCAGGGTCTCGGGAATCAACACCTGCTGGATCTCCAGCGCGTTCTTGAACTCCTGCTCCAGTGCGGACTGCTGCTTCCGGTTCTCAATCGAGAAGCGATAAACCGCGTAGACAATCGAGACGAGCAGTAGCGTATTTGCCACCTGGCGGGGGGTGATGGGGTTGCCATTGAGCATGATCAGCGGAGCGTTCAGCTTGTCGGCCAATGTCCAATGGGTGTAGCGCACAAACTGCGAAGCGGCATTGCGCACCACGAAGATCATCTCAGTGGTGAAGGCTGCAGCGGCCACAAGCCAGCGCGCAGGATCAAGCCGCTTACGTCTCGCAATCGCGGCAATCACCAGCACAATTGGATATGTCTCGAGCGGTGTGAACATGCAGGTCAACCAGGCGTCTGCCAATTGCATCTGGCGCGCCCATGGCGAACTCCACCAGATCGTTATCACTCCATCCAGTCCAAACGTGATCACAAACGCCACAACCCAGACGCGAGTAAGCTTCACGATCCTGGAGCTCTCTTCAAGTCCAAGCAACAGCAGCACCAGAATCCACAGACAGACGTCCTGCGTCATCAGCACGGGCTGCAACAGCCCGTTCGCAACGGCATAAGGAAACTGGATCCGGAAGCCGCTCAGGAACTGGCCGATGATGGGGGTCAAGGCGTATCCGGCCATGGCCAGCAACACCCACTGCTTTCGATCCCGAAACCAGCCAAGGAAGCTGAGGAGCGCAACGAGCCCGTACAGCGAGTCGAGCCCGAAACTAAACTGGTGGCTCCGCAGCCAGTTATAGTCAATCTGCGCCTTGCGCTGGGCGATCGCCTCCGGTCCGCCCAGGTACGGCATTCTCTCGAAGCCGCCAAGCACGCCGGGATCATTTGATGCGAGCAGCGACTTCCAGACGCGAACAGCCAGAACGCCTGACTCTATGTGTCCCAGGCCGTAAGTTTGCGGAGGCTGACTGATGTACCAGGTCGGATCCGGCGGAAGCTTCCCGTTCTTCCCGATCGGTTGTCCGTTCCAGTAGAGCTCGTAGCAATCGTCGATGCCGGGAATGAGCAAGGCGAGTTCGCGCGGCGTCCCCTTCGTCGGATCGATCGTGAGGTGATACCTATACCACGCAAACCCCGTGTAGCTGTAGAAGCCCTGCGAACCCCACGTGTCCCCGGCCGTGATCTGCTGCCAATGCGAATCATCGAGCCCCGGCGCTGCCCAGGCCGGATCGTCGCCGATACGGAACTGCCAGGCTCTCTCGAGCGGCACGGCGTCTCTGCCGAGGCCCTCAAGGACATGGGCCGGGACCGCCGGCGCAGGATTTGCCACAGCTTCGGCCGCGCGCGCGACAACCGTGGCCATTGCGAAAAAGACAAGAAGTCCAACGAAGGGAAAGATCGACTTGCGGGGAAGCATGGCGAAAGCATACTCCGGCCGAGACGTCGAAAGTAAGAGGATTCTGCGGGATGCACCATACTCCAAAGCTCTTCACGGCGCCTGAAGCGATACGATTGTCTGGGAGAAGGTCATGGGAAAGATCCTCGACGGGGCTGCAATTGCGGCCGCAATCAAGCGGGAAGTGGCAGAGGAGGTCCGCGCCCTTACGGCACAAGGCATCCGCCCCGGACTGGCCGCGGTGCTGGTCGGCCACGTGCCAGCGTCTGAAATCTACGTCCGCAGCAAGGTGCAGACCTGCGCCGAACTCGGCCTCTCGAGCGACCTCATCACCCCGCCCGACACCGTCACGACCGAGGAGATGCTCGACATTGTCCGCAGCCTCAACGACCGCGACGATATCGACGGCATCCTCGTCCAGCTACCCCTGCCGAAACAGGTCGACACCAAGGCCCTGCTTGACTCCGTACTTCCGGCAAAGGATGTTGACGGCTTCCATCCCGTAAACGCCGGCAAGTTGCAGGCAGGCCGCCCCGCGCTCGCGCCCTGCACCCCGGCCGGCATCATCGAGATCCTCAAGCGCAGCAATTTGCCCATCAGCGGCCAGCACGCCGTGGTCGTCGGCCGCAGCGACATTGTGGGCAAGCCCGTCGCCATGCTGCTGCTCCACGAAAACGCGACCGTCACCATCTGCCACTCCAAGACGCGAGACCTCGGCGCGGTCACTCGCGAGGCCGACATCCTCGTCGCCGCCATCGGCCGCGCTGGATTTATCACGCCGGAGATGGTGAAGCCCGGCGCCACCATCATCGACGTCGGCATCAACCGCATCACGACCCGCGAAGAGGTAGACCGCTTCTTTTTGGGCGACGCCAAGCGCGAAGCCACCTTCGCCAGGCGCGGATCGACCATTGTCGGCGACGTGCATCCCAAAGCCTTCGAGCTTGCCGGCGCTTACACGCCCGTGCCCGGCGGCGTCGGCCCGCTCACCATCGCCATGCTGATGGCCAACACCGTACGCGCCGCAAAAATGCGCAGGGGCCTCTAGCCAATGCTCCGCGTCGGACTCACCGGCGGTCTCGGCAGCGGCAAAAGCACCGTCGCGCAGATGATGCGTGACCTCGGCGCCCAGGTGATCGAGTCCGATGAACTCGGCCACCAGCTCATGGAGTCCGGCCAGGCCGCCTTCAACCAGATTGTGCGCGTTTTCGGCTCCGGCGTCCTCTCGCCCGACGGCCGCCTAAACCGCGCCCATCTTGCCGAGCTCGCCTTCAAGGGCGGCCGCATCAAAGAGCTGAACGCGATCATCCACCCCGCCGTCATCGAGGCGCAGCACCAGTGGATGGACCAGCTCTTCGCACGTGATCCGTCTGCCGTCGCAGTCGTCGTCTCGGCGCTGATCTTCGAAGTCGAACGCGATGCCAAAGACAGCGGTGCCTCCGATCCCATCCTCTCCGAGCTGCGCAAGCGGATCGACCGCATCGTTCTGGTCAGCGCTCCAGACGAGGAGAAGATTGCCCGCTACGTGGCCCGGGTCTGCCCCACCGGCGCCAGCCGCGAAAAGGCCGAGGCTGACGCCCGTTCCCGCGTCGCCCACCAGATCCCCGATAGTGAAAAGATCGCCCGCGCCGACTACGTGCTTGAAAACACCGGTGATATCGAAGCTCTCCGCGCCCAGGTCGACCAGCTTTGGCCCCGCCTCCAGCAGGAGAGCAACTTAAACATGCAACGGCAGTCATTAAAATAGGAGTAGGAACGAACCAGTTGCGAACCTCGTGCGTTTCCCGCGGAACTCGCCGCCACGGGCTTCGTAGCTATATAGAAAGGTCGTCAAGGTTAAAACAGCTATGAAACTGCGCCAGATTGTTCTGATCTTCCTGCTGGTCGGTGGATTCTGGTTCATTACCACCCATTTCCCATCAGGTTTGAATCCCTTGGCATTCACCAGTGCGCGCGGCTCGAACTCGCCGCTCGAGCTGACCGAGGCACAGGCAGCGCCCGCATTCGATGCCGAAGAGCAGAACAACATCTCGGTCTATCGGCGCGTGCTTCCCTCGGTGGTCAACATCACCTCGCGCGCGGTGATCTTCAACTTCTTCTATGGAACGGTGCCGCAGGAGGGCCAGGGTTCTGGGTTCATTCTCGACAAGGCCGGCCACGTCCTCACTAATTTTCATGTAGTCGAAGGCGCCAACCGCGGTATCGAAGTCAAGCTGAGCAATAAGCGCAGCTACAAGGCCAAGGTGGTCGGCACCGACAAGGTGCACGACATCGCGCTCCTGCAAATCGATGCGCCCGACCTGCAGCCGGTCACGCTGGCGGATTCGAGCCAGCTCGCCGTCGGCGAGAAGGTGTATGCGATCGGCAATCCGTTCGGCCTGAGCGGAACGATGACGCAGGGCATCATCAGCTCCATCCGCTCCATCCGCAACGGCGACGGCGCGCCCATTGAAGACGCGATCCAGACCGATGCGGCGATCAACCCCGGCAACTCCGGCGGTCCGCTGCTCAACTCGCGCGGCGAGGTCATCGGCATCAACACCATGATCGCCTCAAACGGCGCCGAGCAAAGCTCCGGCATCGGATTCGCAATTCCCATCAACACCGCCAAGGCCGTGCTCTCTGATCTCACCCGCTACGGCCAGGTGCGCCGCCCGTCGCTGGGCATCGTCTCCTACGCCATCGGCCCCGATCTCGCTGAGCAGATCGGCCTCGCAGCCGACTACGGCGTGCTGATCCAGAAAGTGATCGCAGGCGGAGCGGCGGAGCGTGCCGGACTGCACGGCGGCAACGAAGAAGCCCTCGTCGGCAACCAGCCCATCATGCTCGGCGGCGATCTGATCGTGGCCATCGACGGCCAGCAGATCACCGACCCGCAGGACATCAGTGTCATCATGGACAGGCACCAGGCCGGCGACACCGTCAGCGTCACCGTAATGCGCGGCCGCCGCCAGTTGACCGTGAAAGTCGTGCTGGGCGAGGCGCGTTCGGTGAACACCTAGTTCGACGATCATTCAAAACAAGAGGGCCGCTCCAACGACGGGGCGGCCCTTTTGCTGCTTTCCAGTCCTCGCAGCATCACGGATTCACAACCTAGAACTTCACGCCCAGGCTCGCCAGGAACGCCTTCACGTCCGGCCACGCGGCCTTCAGATCCTGCGCCGTCTGAATATCGAGAGCGATATTCATTGGATTGGCCGCAACTCCGGCCAGCTCCGAGATAGGCTTCTCAACCGCCCCGATCAGCGTTGCCAACGCCGCAACCACTTGCGGTGCGGCCTGGATAGCCTTGCTGCCGCGATTCAGCCACTTCAGGGCGTCCTCGGCTCCGATTTCGATTCCTTTTTCAATACTGACCAGTATGTTTGCCATCGCGATGTTTCCTTTTCCTGCCGGCTTTGTGTGCGGTTGAGCGCGGTAGCCGGCGCAATTTGCGGCGAGAAGCCTCCCGAGCAGGCCGTGGTTGCAACCGAAACCGGAGGCGGATCGCCTGGCGCAGACGGGAGCGGAGGCGCGCGACGCGTTCGCACGCAACAATCCGCTCAATTGTCTGGCGATGTATCCGAGCTTAGAGACTTCGCGGATATAACATGCAAGTCGCTGCAAACAATCGACAGCTTAGAATCAATAATTTATGGGTATTGCGCGATCACAGGGGCTTGACGCCAGTTCAGCTTCTCGGGAACTCTCTCAGCCTCCCATTGGAAAAATCGGTCAAGATCTGAAGAGCCGCCAGGACCAGGATCCGATTACAGATTAAGAAACTAATGGCCGCGCCGGACGTAGCGGCGGCCTTGGATCTCGTAATCGCCGTTCGCCACGCGCGCGATGGCCTCGCTGTAGGCGATGTGCTCTTCGACAAGGATGCGGTCGGCGAGAGAGTGGGCGTCGTCAGTCTCCAGGACCGGGATGGCGCGCTGGAGGATGATGGCGCCGTGATCGAGATGCTCAT
>Ga0326728_10006064_pt1 | contig 33092 bp, 27 predicted proteins | sample MB3enrmetagenome_FD_207602 | JGI IMG/M metagenome (GOLD analysis project Ga0326728, IMG submission 207602) | Lab enriched peat soil microbial communities from McLean, Ithaca, NY, United States - MB31MN | ecosystem: Environmental > Terrestrial > Soil > Wetlands > Peat | place: USA: New York... | reverse complement strand
TGTGCGCCAGGCGGGAAGTGTGCTTTGACGCCACTCATCCGAGGTAAGAGCCGTATGCGTTAGTAGCGCCCGTACGGATCTGCGCGGGGGGCGGTCAGCAATGACCGTCCCTACCGCGACCCCTTTCTTTTCCTGGAAAACACCATGAGCAAACCCCTGGCGCCCCGGAAAGGGTACCTGACACTCTTTCCCCTTTTTCAAAATGATCCTGGCGAGAAGCCCTGGATTTAAAGGTATAGTAGTGCAGATTTGGATTCTTGAAATTCTTTCTTTCCGGTGAACCGATGATTGTCATGAAATTTGGAGGCAGTTCAATCAAGGATGCAGTATCCATCGACCGGGTGATCAAAATCATCCAGGAGCGCTTGCCACTCGATCCGGTGATCGTTGTTTCCGCCATGGGCAAGACCACGCGGAACCTGCTCGGCGTGGGGGCATTGGCTGCGGAAGGGAAAACAGGCGAGGCTCTTGGTCGGCTGGCGGCCATTGAAACGTATCATCACGCCGAACTTTCGCAGTTGGTGGAAGATCACAGAAACTCTCCGGTGTTTTCCCTCATGGCGGGATATTTCAGCGAAATGCATGACTTGGTAAAAGGTCTTTCCATTTTGAAGGAATTTTCGCCGCGCAGCCAGGACGCCATGGCTGCCTACGGCGAGCTGCTTTCATCGGCCATATTAGCCGCGGGGCTGGCGTCCCGCGGGGTGAAGGTGCAGTTGTTGGATTCCCGCACGCTCATGATTACCGATGATCACTTCACAGCCGCGGAGCCGATCGAGGAAACCGCTCAAGCGCGAATGTGTGCCGCTTTGCTCCCCGAGCTGGAGGGGGGCCGCACGCCGGTGATGCAAGGGTATATCGGGGCGACCTTGGCGGGGGCGACGACTACCCTGGGTTTTGAGGGGTCTGATTTCACCGCTACCTTCGTGGGAGCGGCTTTGGATGTGAAGGCCATTCAGATTTGGAAGGATGTGCCCGGCTTGATGAGCGCCGATCCCGCCGTTATTCCTGATGCGCAGACGATTCCAGCGGCCACCTGCGATGAAATGGCCGAATTGACCTACTTTGGCGCCAAATTACTGCATCCGCGAGCAATTTGGCCAGCAGCTCAGAAGCGCATCCCTGTCCAAATCGTCAACTTCTGGGGCCCGCAAGACGCAGGGACAATCATTCAAGAAAGCGCGGTGACAGCTCCTCACGGAGTGCGCTCAATTACCTTCAAGCGAGGTTTGGCACTGCTTCACGTCGTCTCGAACCGGCAGCGGCCGATTTCAGAGTTCGTGAAAGGAGTGCTGGATGTTTTAGACCGGCACCGCGTTACGCCCGATTTGACAGCCATCTCATCGATGCACTGCAGACTGGCGCTGGACGCCAACCTTCCGTTTGAGCCGTTTCTTCCGGAATTACATCGTTTGGGTGCGGTGGAAATTGAGCGGGGGAAAGCATCCATTTGCCTGGTGGGCCAGGGACTAATCCAGCAGCCGGGCATTGCGGCTTTAGCCTTGGGAGCTATTTCCGATTTGCGGCTGGATCTCATTTCCCAAGGCTCTTCGCCGAATAGCTTGATGATGGTTTTTGATGAAACTCAGCTCGAAACGGGGCTCAAGCGGATTCATCGCCATTTTTTTCAGCGAGACACTTGAAACGGAATCCGCAGGCTGGTCCGCCGCATCCAGACCGCCGGGGCCACGGTCGTCCTGCTGGCGCCGCCAGCTTTTGATGCCGCGGCTGCGGGATGGAAGGTAGCGGGCCTAGACGCGCCAAAGTCCGGCTACAAACCGAACAGCGGCAACGCGGGGAGTCAGTTTTTCTTTGGGCTTCAACAGCACATCGCATTTCAGCCGCGTCTTCAAAAAGCAGTTCGGCGTCCCTCGACGCAACTATCGAGTAGGCTATTGAGTGGTGCGGAGGGCCGGAATCGAACCGGCACGTCCCTTGCGGGACAAGGGATTTTAAGTCCCTTGCGTCTACCAGTTCCGCCACCCCCGCACGCGCTACAGAAAGAACTTAGCACGCTCGCCTGTTTCACTCAAGCTTTGCAAACTCGTCGGAGGGGTTGGGGTCTGAAGGGACTTTCGGATTGCTGCGGCCAGCCCAGGCGCGCACGGTTTCGCGAAGATCCTTTCGCCCCTGCCGGGCACCGTCACTAGTTCAACGCCTTCGCTGGCGAGTCGCCCCCAGAATCCGGCTGGCTCCGTGGGCGGGTCGTCGTGGCCCTCGAAGTAAGTGATGCGGCCTTGGAAAGCGCGCGGCTGGCAGTCCAGGCCGGCGCGGTGGTTGATCCCGTTGACTCGCCGCCGCAACAAGGCCTGCGGCAGGGGACGCCCGCAAGCCAGCCATAGCGAGCACAGCAGATCGGCGCCTGTCTGGAGGATGCGCTGCCAGCGGTAGCGAAGGCGGTCCGCGACATACAGCGCGCTGAGTCTCGGCCAGTGGTATTGAAGATGCCCGCGCAGGGATCGCGGCCTGGGGGCCAATCCTTCGGTACTGACAACCCCGAGGAAGGCGACCGCGTCTCCGCGCTCCTGAAGTTGCACCGCCATCTCCAGGGCCACATATGCGCCATGGCAATATCCCAGCAGCGAATAGGGTCCTTCAGGCCGCGCGCCTTTAATCGTTCCGACATAGTGCGCGGCCATTTGTGCCACGGTGGTGAGCGGAGCTTGCCGGCCGTCGAGCCCCGGGGACTGGAGGCCGTAGACCGGCTGGTCGGGAGCGAGTTGACGGGCCAGCTCGTTGTACAGCAACGCCATCCCGGGAGAGCCCGGGACACAGAACAGGGGGCACCGTTCACCGGAAGGCTGTAGCTCAACCAGGGAAGACTCGCTCGCCGTTCCTTTGTCCTGGGCAAGGCTCTGGGCCATCCCTTGGATGGTGGGATTTTGCAGGAATGCCTCCAGCGGCAGCCTCTTCCCGAAGGCTGTTTCGATTTGGGCCAGAAGCACCACAACCCCAAGTGAATCCCCGCCGGCGGCGAAGAAATCCTCGCGCACGCCGACCCGCTCGCATCTCAGGACGGAACTCCAGATCCGGGCCAGCCGCTTTTCGACTTCGGTGCGAGGCGGCGGGCCGGCGGCACGGCCTTGCGCCACTCCCAGGCCGAGCCGCTCCGCGAGACCGATGCGCTGAGGCTTGCCCGTGGGCCCCTTGGGGATCTCCTCGAGCAGGACGACGGTTCGCGGGACTTTGAAGTCCGCCAGCCGTTGTGCCGCAAAAGCCCGCAGCTCCGCCGGGCTCGCCACACTGCCTTCGCGCAGCACGACTGCCGCCCCGACGTCTTCCCCCAGCGTAGGGTGCGGAATCGCAAAGGCCAGCGCCTGTGCCACCGCGGGATGATCGAGCAGCGCTTCGTCGATCTCCCTGGGCGAGATCTTCTCTCCGCCTCGGTTGATGATCTCTTTCAGCCGTCCGGTCAGAAAGAGATAGCCCTCCTCGTCGAGGTAGCCCTGGTCGCCGGTGCGAAACCAGCCTCGAGCGAAGGCCGCTGCGTTGGCTTCCGGGTTGTTTTCATAGCCGGGAGTGAGGTTGGGCCCACGAACCGCGACTTCTCCGCGCGTGCCTGCCGGCAGGACACTCGAATCAGCGCCCAGGATCACCACCTCGGGGCCGGCGGCTATGCCCACCGATCCCGGTTTGCGTTTGCGCGGCGGGAGCGGATTGCTGGTCATCTGGTGGGACGCTTCGGTCATCCCGTAGGACTCGATGACCGGCGCGTTGAACACCCGCTCCAGCTCCGCCATCACCTGCGGCGGGAGGGCTGCCGAACAGGAGCGGATCAGCCGGAGCGGGGCGGCGGCGAGGGTTTCTGAATGTCGCGCGGCCTCGCGCAACAGCGCTTGGTGCATGGTCGGCACGGCGGTGTACCAATTGGGGCGGAACCGTGCCAGCCATTCGAAGAACCTCACCGCGTGGAATCCGGGCGCGCACACCACGCTAGCGCCGCTGGCGAGCGAAGAAAGCAGCGCGCCCGCCAGCCCGTGAATGTGAAACAGCGGCATCACGTTCAGGCAGCGGTCGGCAGGCGTGAGTTGCAGCGCGCTTTGGATGTGGAACGCCGAGGCGCACAAGTTGGCTTGAGTGAGCGGAACGAGCTTGGGACGAGACGTTGTCCCCGAAGTGTGGAGGAGCAGCGCGATGTCGTCGGCCTGGGAAAAACCTTCGTCTGGGCAAGCTGAAGCTTGACCTACGGGGAGTTCCAGAATGGGGATGCCGCGTTCCAAGGCGCACCTGCGCGCCAGCGATTCGACGCCTGAGGGCAGGACTAAAGCCTTGGCATTGAGATCGGAGAGGTAGAAGCCGTACTCTTCGAGACGATAGCCCGGGTTGAGCGGCGCGCAGGTTGCCCCGGCGGCAATCGCCAGGAAGGCGGCAGCCATCTCGACGCCATTGGGGAGGACAACGGCGACCCGGTCTCCCCGGCCGATCCCGAACTGGCGGAGGGCGCCCACCGTGCAATCCACCTGGGCGAGCAATTGCGCATACGACAGAGGATCCCGGCCGGGCCCCAGCAGCGCGGGGGCGTCCGGCCGCTCGCGGACTTGCGTTTCGATCAAGCCTCTCAGCGTATCGCTCATGTTCGCCACGGCACCGAGCCGAACTTCCGGGTGGCCGTCTCCTCCAGAAGCTCGAAGTACCTGTTCAGATGAGCCTCCACGTTCCAGCGCTCGCGCCAGGCGGCCAACGCGTTCTGCGCGAATTCCCGCCGCAGTCCGGGCGACGATGCGAGGCGTCGCAGCGCAAGGAGCAGATCCTCGTCGGTTCGGAACAAGAGACCGGCATGGCTCTGCTCGACGACTTCAGCCATGCCGCCAATGTCGCGCACAATTGCGGGCGTGCCGTGAGAGGCTGCCTCGGCAATCACCGTGCCGAACATTTCGTAAGTGGCGGTGGGGAGGACCAGGGCCAGCGCCTGACAGTACCACGGAGACAGTGCCTGAGACGGCAGACGGCCAAGAAACCGCACTCTGGGGTTGCCCTGCGCCATGCTGCGCAAGCGGCGCTCGTCGCTTCCGGTCCCGGCCAAGACCAAGTCGGCGTCCTCGAAGTCCCGCCAAACGCGCAACAACGATTCCACGCCCTTCAGCGGCTCCAGCCGGCCGGCGTACAGGAAATATGGGCGTGGATGCATGGGCGGACTTGCATGGGAGGCTGCCGGTGGATCGTCGGTGAATAACGGCAGATCGGCAAAAGGCCGGGGAAAACCCCTCTCCTGGTGCAGTTGTGCGACGGACCGGGTGGGGGCGAGGAACAGGTCCACCTCCCGGCAGCAATCCTCGAGCAGGCGGGTATAGCGCCACCACTGCGGAGGACGCTTGGCCCAGAGCTGGCAGGCCAGGCACGACGGCTTCACGCAAGGGCCGGAGTTGTACTTGTATAGGCTGTGCGTGGGACAGACCAGCCAGTACTCGTGAGCCGTGTAGACCTTCAAGGTGTGCCCGTCCCCGACGCTCAACCGCAGGACTGCTGGGCCGAACAGCGAGATGTTGTGGAAATGAACGACGTCAAAGTGGCGGCCCGCCATGACGCGCTCCAGGGCGCGGCGCTTCAGCAGCGGCAAACCTGTCTGCTGCGAGAGCAAGGGTGAGACCCACTTCCATCCGCTACGCAGGGAGTGAACCGTAACTCCTTTGTGGGGCTCGGGCGCCGGCGGCGGAGTGCCCGGACGAAGCAGGTCAGACGAGTCCTGGCAGTGGACTATCTCGACGTGGTGGCCCCGGGCGGCCAGGGCGTTGCACAGCCGCGACACATACACTACATCGCCGCCAATAATGTGCGGCGAATAGAAAGTCGAAATGTGGAGGAAGCTCAGTGGACGCACTTTGCCATCCCGCTACGGCATCCGCGCAGGAACCGCCGCAGCAGAAGGTAACCGCGGGCCCGCCCGGACACGAACTTCCGGAACCGATCAGTCTCGCACAGATAGAACGCGTCGACGCGCGGCAGATCGCAGGCGTCTTCCACCTTGGACAAAAAGCGCAACGTGGTCCCGCAGGCCATCCGGAACGCGCTGCGGACTTGGCCGCGCACCGCGGCATTGGAGGCGCCGTAGGGGTAGGCGAAAAAGGGGACGGCCCTCCCTGTACGGTCCTCCAGGGCGGCGCGCGAGCCGTGGATTTCCTCGGCTGCGCGTGGGCCTGCGAGTGTTGTCAAATTGGGATGCGAAATGGTATGCGCTCCCAAGCTCACCAAGTCCCCCGGCAAGCCGCAAAGCGTCTCCCAGCTCATCAGCTTCAGGCTGGGAAACCGCGGCTGCGACCAGACGTTGCTACCGCCGCAGTGCCCGCTGACTACGAACACGGTGGCCGGAAACCGGTACCGCAGCAGCAGAGGCACGGCCAGTTCGGCGAAGTTCGCGTAGCCATCGTCGAAGGTGAGGGCGAGCGACGGGCGCACCTCCGTCACACGATCGAGCGACACCACCGGAACCCCGCATGCCGCCAGCGCCTCCATCTGGCGCTCGAAGACCGCTGGAGACGTGGAAATGACACTGCCCGAAGGGTCGATCGAATGGTAGGTGAGAATGGCTGAGGCCATGAACATGTCGCAGTCGCCCTCGGAACGAGAATCCATGGATTATAGCAGAGGGGGGTGCTTTTCTTCCTTGGGACGAATCTTGTACTCCAGCCGATCAGTCCTCAGCGCCCCGCAACTGACCCCTCACCCGGCCCGCGACGGCTGGTGAAAGCGCCGTCGCGGTCCACCCTCTCCCCTCGGGAGAGGGCAGAGCCACTTTTCGGGCGGGTGGCGCATACATTGCTTTGTATGTATGCGCCCTCTCTCCGGCGCCGCAGCGGCCCCCCCCGCGTGGCGGCGACATGGGAAAGCAATGTCGCCGCCACCCCCGACCATCGGCGATTCGTGTTACCGCGCCTTGATTTCGGTCCAATACTGATCGTAAAGCTGGGCGACGGAGCCGACATCGCGCATGAACTCGCAATGGACCAGGGACGCGGGGTTGGGAAAGACAGCGGGATTGCGGAGGAGCCAGGGTTCGATATCTTTCTGATCGTAACGATTGGGCGTGTTAAAACCCGAATCGTTCACAAAGAGCGCGGCCACGTCGGGGCGGTGGAAATAGTTGATGAAAGCCTCCGCCAGCTCCTTGTGCGGCGCCGTTCGCGGGATGCAGGCGCAATCGACCGAAATGGTGCAGCCTTCCTTGGGAATGACATACCGGATATTCGGCTCATCGCGCATCACGAAGGTCATGTTGCCGTTGTAAGCCTGGGCGATCCAGGCATCGCCGGCGGCGAGGTCTTCCTGGAAATTGGAGCTGTTATACCCCTTCACGAGAGGTTTCTCGCCCAGAAGCAGGTCGCGCGCCTGCCGGATCTCGACCGGATTGGTGGAATTAAGTGAATAACCGAGCTTTTTGAGAGCCATGCCGAAGACTTCGCGCGTGTCGTCGAGCAGGAGGATGTGGCCCGCATAACGGGAATCGAACAACACCGACCAGCTATCAACATTTTCCTTGACCAGGTCGGCGCGGTAGGCGAGGCCCGTGGTTCCCCAAGCGTAGGGCACGGCATAGTTGTTGTGAGGGTCGAAGGGAAGGCCGAGGAAGCGGCGGTCGATGTTGGCCCAGGCGTTGGGCAGCTTGGATTTGTCGAGGGGCGCCAGCAAGCCCTGGCGAATGAGAATCTCGACCATGTAATCGCTGGGGACCACCAGGTCATAGCTGACGTTGCCGCCCTGGAGTTTGGCCAGCAAGGCTTCGTTCGAGTCGTAGAGGTCGTAGTTGACCTTGCAGTGGAACTCGCGTTCGAACCCTTGAACCAGCCGCGGGGAGACATACGAGGACCAGGTGTAAATGTTCAGTTGGCGTAGGTTTTCGCCGGCGGGCCAGGTGCGGGCGACGACCGGAGCCAGCATGAGCAGGAAAACTGCCGTGGCGCTCAACACTGCGGCGCGGACTTTCATGGCCCCGCGCTCGAGCCGCTGCGCGATGTAGACCAGGGGAATGGTGGCCGCCAGGATGACCGTGGAAATGGCGTTAATCTCCGGCGTGACCCCGCGCTTGAGCCGGGAATAGATTTCCAGGGGCAAGGTGGTGGAGCGAACCCCCGCCACAAAGGAAGTGATCAGGTAGTCGTCAAAGGAGGTGGTAAAAACCAGCAAGGCCGCCGAGAGGATCGCCGGGGCGGCAATGGGCAGGGTGATGCGGAAAAATGTGGTCCACTCGTTCGCGCCCAAGTCGAGCGCGGCCTCTTCGATCGAGCGGTCCATGCCCGCCAGACGCGCCCCCACCACAATGATCACGTAAGAAATGCAAAAGGTGATGTGGGCAATGATGACGGTGGAGAGGCTCAACTGCATGCGCAGCAGGCTGAGGAAGATGACAATCGCCACCGCCATGACGATTTCGGGAATGACCAGAGGAAGATAGACGATGCCATCAAGGATGGTCTTGGCGCGCCGGCGAAGCCGCGGGAAGACCAGCGCCCCCATGGTCCCGAACACCACGCAGGCCAAGGTGGCTGCGGCGGCCACCAGGAGGCTGTTGAGCAGCGACTGGATGATTTGTTCGTCGTGCCAGAGCAGCGCGTACCATTCACCGGTGAAGCCCATCCAATGCGCGGAAAGGCGCGAGCGGTTGAAGGAAAAGAACATCAGGACGAAGACCGGGGCATAGAGAAAGAGGTAAACGAGTGTGGTGGCGGAAGCCAGCCCCAAACCCTGTTGCCGTGGCCGGGGCATTAGAGCATCTCCCGCGTCACGCGCTCGGCGCGGCGCGCGCCCAGCCAGAGCAGCACCAGCACCACAAAGGTCAGCAGAAAGGCGACGGCGGAGCCAAAAGGCTGGTCACGTACGGAGGCGAACTGGTTCTGGATAAGGTTGCCCACCATGATGGTGCGCGCGCCGCCCAGCAGGTCCGGAGTGATGAAGGCTCCGATCGAGGCGATGAAGACCAACACCCCGCCCGCGCTGAGACCCGGAAGAGAGATGGGCAGAGTAATCCGGAGGAAAGTATGCCATCGGTCGGCGCCCAAATCCTGAGCGGCCTCGAGGAGGAGAGGGTCGAGTTTTTGAAGCACCGCGTACAGAGGCAGGATCATGAAGGGAAGCTCGCCGTAAACCAAGCCAATAAAAACCGCCAGCGGCGTGTAAAGCAAGCGCAGCGGCTCGTGCGTGAGGTGAAGGGCCAGGAGAGTTGTGTTCACCACGCCTTCCGTGCGCAGGATGACCATCCAGGCGTAGGTGCGTATGAGGAAGCTCGTCCAGAAAGGAATCACCACCAGCATCAACAGCGCGGATTTCCACCGGCCGGAGACCTTAAGGGCCAGGGTGTAAGCCACGGGGTACCCGAGCAGCATGCAAAGCGCCGTGGTGAGTAGCGCCATCCAGAAGGAGCGCCAATAAACTCCAAGATAGAGTGGCTGGAAAGCGCGCCAGTAATTCGAGAATCCCAGAACCCATTCAATCGTGCCGTAAGGCGAGCGCCGGGCGAAGCTGACCGCCAGAAGATAAGCGAGCGGAAGAAGGAAAAAGCCCACCAGCCAAACCAAGCTGCCGGAGAGGAGGGCGGCCGCGCGGCAAGCGGGGCGTTGGCGGAAGAAACGAAGAAAGGGCTCCATTCGGGAGACTGCCGGCGGTTTGATTTGCGGAGTCATGTCTTGGCAGGGGAGAATAACGGAAGGAGTCGATTCATGTCAAACCCAGCGCGCAGACGGAAGGCCCGCGCCTTGGACTGCGGCGGCTTGACGCCGCCATCGAGACGCGAAGTCATCGGAGTCATGGCGGGGTAAACCCGCCGCTACCTCGGCCTGCTGAGGCACGGAGCGTCGAATCCGAAGCCCGTCTAGCCCCCCCCGTGATGCTGGCCCAGCAGCGCTTTTTCGGCCCATAAACCTCGCTTCGAGGCCAAATAAAAGGCGTTTTTGGCCAATTTTTGGCCTTATTTCGAGTTCGTTTGGGCTCAAAAACCAGTTCGTTTTTGACATCGACGACTTATAAGTCCTTTGTTTGCAATAGAACATTGAGTTCGTTCCGTCAAAAAACATCTTTTTTGCATTTCTGCGCTTTCTTCCCCTTGCGAGGTTCATTTCCCATTGCCCTGACGCCCTACCTTCGGGGGCCTTCCGGGACCCTCTTGCGACAACCGGTATAGGCTACCACAAGCCGGTTTTCGTGTCAAGAAAAAAGTGAGAGGAGTTTCCCCATTTCTTCGGCCGTGGGCCGCGATCTACCGGATTTGACCTCCAGAGCGCCGCGGGCGGGTGCCAAGGGACCTATTGTCAGGCTGGAAGTTGAAAGTGAGTTCGGATTGACGTTGTATGCGAACTGTTTTGGTGGCATGATTTGCAGCAGTTGGCTCGGGGGAAGCCCGCTTCCCCGCCAATGCCCGCGACCGCGCGGAACGGTGCGCGATGCGTGTGGAGTTTCCGGTGCGTTCCACCCCTATAGGTTCTGAAAATGGCTCCCCTCCTCGGCGGGAGGAGGGGGTTGGGGGTGGTGGTGGCGGAGTGGACATCGACCAACCACCCCCTACCCCCTCCTTAGCTAAGGAGGGGAGTTATTCTCCATGGTTTCTGGGTGCCCGCCGGCCTACGGGCATGAGAGACCGCTTAGTAAGGGCACGCCGTGGCGTGCCCCTACCTGGGTTGACAGTACTGCGATTCTGGGAGGTGGAAACTTCCATGAAAAGCCATCGTGCTTTTCCCTTAGCGTTAGCGTTTATTGTTCTCTACGCCGCGTGGCAGGTTGCCTGCGGCGGCGGTGCGGGCGAAATCCAGCCCCCTCCACCAGCACCCACCATCACGGGGCTGGCTACGAGCGCCGATGCGCTGGTGGGCAAGGCCATAACGTTGCCGTTCCAAGTGACCGGCAACCCGACATCCGTGACCTGCTCCGTGAGTCCCGGTACCTGCACGGTCGCGTTCGATGACGCTTCGGTGAGCTACACCGGGGCGGCGCCGAGTTCCGGCGGCGGATGGACCGCCGCGCTCACCCTCACGGCCACGAACGCGGGCGGGTCGGCGACGGCGAAGGTCGCAATTTCGCTGGGCGAGATAACCGGCGTCACGGTTTCGCCGAACCTGGTCGCGCTCGCCATGAACATGACGCAAGTGTTCACAGCGAATGTTACGGGCAGCGGGACGTTTCCATCTACGGTGACCTGGACAGTGCCGCCGGGGATGGGGAGCATTGGCTCCGACGGGACCTACACTCCTCCGCAGGGAGTGCAGGGGTTCGAGCAGGTCACCCTCACGGCAACGGCCGCGGACGGGCAGACTTCCGGCACGGCGACCGTGAATGTCGGCTTCGCTTGGGTGCGGTACTACGCACCCGAGGGGTTGACCGACGGCGGGGCGACTGCGATGGCTTTGTCCTCGGATGGGACAGAACTCGTCGTGGCCGACAACCGCGCAATTCCGGATAGTCCAGACACCGCGGCCGGTTTGCTTTTACTCAACACCCAAACCGGTGAATTAGAGGACAGTAATTGGACTACCTCGCCCACGCCGTCCAAGCTGTATTCGATGTCTGTGGACCCCGCGACCGGCACGATTTATGCGGCGGGGTACCAGCAGGACAGCGGAACAGCGAGCCGTGAGGCCTTGGTTCTGAAGATAACGCCGGGCGACCCGCTCCAAGTAACCACACTCGCGAGCTTCCAGCTCGGCAACGTGCGGACCGAGATTCATGTCACCCAGTTCTACGGCGGGGAAATATATCTCGCCGTGAACTCGGATTACAGTCCTGATGGGTGGTCCAGCGGTGATTTTATTGTCGTGCTGGATGCTAGTGGAAACATGACAAAGTCGCCGATCAACACGGACTATAACTCGGTCATCACAGGGATGTATATTTCCCCCCAATGGATATACGCAACTGGCAACGAGTTGGACCAGAACGGTAACATAATCGGCACTTACGAGGGGCGCTACGATCCTACAACCGGAGAAGCGGAATTCCCGTTTGTTGGTGGGCAGTATCCCCCGTTGTACGACAGCGCCGTTTTTCAGAACGCAGTCGGCGAGGTGTTGATGGCAGGTACGGTTTATTACTCCGCCGCTCAACAGAGCTTTGAGATAAGCGGCAGCGACACTTCATTCAGCGTAAACCTTTTCGGGTTGTGGGACGGAGACAACTATGGGAGCATGAACATCACTCGGGGAGTTCTCCTTAATCCCCAAGGGGGACTCACTGTCCTCGGCTACTGCGCTCAGATAGGGGGCAGCGCTACCAACCAGACCGACGGGTGCGTCATTTCATGGTCCGGCTCACAAGCGTCCGGACAATACCTGTCCGTCATATGGAAGCAGAGGTTTGACGTTCTCCATATGCCGGGCGGCATCTCCGCAGCGTGGTGGCCCGCCGTCTATGGTTCGGACGGTACTTTGTATCTCGGGGGGGTGGGGACCGATGGCCGCACCGACTGCGGCGCTACGTCTTGCTCAACCGCAGTCATCGGGAAGTTCGTTCCTCCGCCTGGATCCTAATGTTCTTTCGTTTCGTAATCGTTTTAGCTTTAAGGGCTCCCCTCTGGGAGCCCTGTGGAGTTCACAGTATTGGGATTCCGGGAGGTGGAAACGGACGCAAACATGGAAGTTATGCTTTTCCCAAAACGAGACTCTACCCTGATCTCCCACCGTTTCATTAGTTTATATGGGTTCTTGGGTTTTGCGAAAATCGATTTTCGACATTTTCTGAGGACCCACTTGCGCAGCCCATCTAAGTTGCTGACTCAAAGGCCGGAACCCTCCGGTCTTTGAGGGTGCAGATCTTCGAAATTCGAAAACGACTCCCCGGGGAGCCCGAGAGGCCCCCGAATCCCTACCCAGCAGTCCCCTTTCCAGCTTTGCCGACCGCAAAATGTCGCAACCAACTCACCATAATCGGGGGCGAAGCGATTTTCGACACCACCCACACATGCGGCTCATCGTTGCGCATCAGAGCGCGCGAAGCGCCTTGGAGTGCGGCGGCTTGACGCCGCCATCGAGACGCGAAGTCATCGGAGTCATGGGGGGTAAACCCGCCGCTACCTCGGCAGGAGATAGGTTGCTTCAGAGCGTCGAAAGTGGGTATGATGACTCGAACGAGTTCCCTAGCGGAAAGGGTATACTGTGGGCGCGGATACATGGACGGTTGGCGAGGCGAGGGCAAAATTCAGCGAGGTGATCGAAAAAGCCCGATCCCTTGGTCCGCAAACCATCACTCGAAACGGGCGCAAGGCCGCGGTGATCGTTGCTGCTGAGGAGTGGGAGCCGAAAACCAAGCGTAAGGGCAATCTTGCTGAGTTCTTCGCCTCGTCGCCTCTGCGGAACTCTGGCCTGAGAATTGACCGCCTGCGCGGCGGCATCCGAATGGCTCGTCTATGAGCTTCCTCCTCGACACGAACGTGGTTTCAGAGTGGGTGGCGCCGAAGTCCATCAGCTCACGCTCGTTACCCGCAATGCTGTACACTTTCGACCCCTGGTAAAGGCACTCTTAAATCCCTGGACATAAACAGTCCAAAGTCCTCACGTGATTTCCGATGCGACCCACACATGCGGCTCATCTTTGCGCATCAGAGCGCGCGAAGCGCCTTGGAGTGCGGCGGCTTTACGCCGCCATCGGGCCTTGAGATCAGCGCAGTTATGGCGGGGTAAACCCGCCGCTATCCCGGCAGGAGATAGGTTGCTTGAGGGCGTCGAAAGTGAGTATGATGACTCGAACGAGTTCCCTGGCGGAGAGGGTATACTGTGGGCGCGGGTACATGGACGGTTGGCGAGGCGAGGGCAAAATTCAGCGAGGCGATCGAAAACGCGACTGGTTTCGTTTTCCCGCGACCTTACGCTATCCCGCTGAGACAAGGGGGATGCGATGGACGCTGAGTCATTAGCTCAGGTCGAGCGGATTGTAACCACCGCGGTGAGCGGCGTGGAAGGAAGAGTCCGCGACGAAATGCAGGGGCTCCGCGGGGACCTCGGCGAGAAGATAGTAGCAGCAGAGCGTCATGCCGGCGCGCTTTTTGAAGAGGCGCTCCACAGGATCGATCTTGTCGTCGAAGGGCAGCAGGCCCTTAACCAAAAGATCGAGAGGTTGGAGACAAAAATGGAGCATGAGTTTCTCGAAATGCGAGCGCTCATCCAGCTTTCCTACCGCCAGCTTCAAGAGCGGGTGGAAACCTTGGAGCAGAGAGTCCAGCTCATCGAGAAGCGTCTTGGATTTTCTGCCTGACGCGTCTTCCCTCTTGCGAGTGGGTAGCGCGGACCACCGGTTTTGTGGTCCGCGTCTTTTCGGCCCCCTGATGGAGCGATGCAATTCGTGCGCGCGCGTCGGAGGGCATTCTCACGCGGTCGACGATCAAACCGTCCGTAGGCTGACGGACGGTAGAATACGGCACGGTGGCGACGATGGCCACGGAAAAGACGCGGACCGCAAAACCGGCGGTCCGCGCTACCTCCTGTTCTAACTTGAAGCCCCCGCCTCCAGCATTTCTTCGATTGTCCACAAGTGGTCCGTGACGTCCGCACCCATAGCAGGAGTCATCCTCAGCCCATATCCCCCGAATGACGCCGGTACCCGCGCGCGGTTGAGTTGGGTGTATCCTGGTATTGCGGGGGAAGAAGTCTGTGACGGTTTCGCTGACCTGCGAGGTTCGATGAGCTTGACGCTGGCACTACCGAACTCGCGACCGTGGCCGGGGTTGATTGTCTGCGCCCTGCTTTTGGCGGGCTCATGCCTCTTTGCAGGCGGGGGATCGTCTAGCAGGCCGCCGGAGAGCAGTGTAGCGGCGGCTTTATGCCGCCATCCGGCGATGAGAACGGTCGAGTCGTGGCGATGCAGAATCGCCGCTACGTTCGATATTTCACAGCAGCCTGCCAGCCAAGGAAGCGGAGGCGTGCAGCAGGCTGGAAGCGTGAATGCCGGCAACGCCCCAAGCCAGGACCAGGCTGAGCCTGCCACGGCTGAGGACTTCTTGAAAAAGGGCAATGAATATGCCCGGCTCCATAAGTGGAAAGAAGCTGAGGAAGCGTACCGCAAAGCTACCAGCTTAAGACCCGATTACCCCCAGGCGCACTACAACCTGGGCAATGCATATTTGGCTCAACAGCGAATTGGCGACGCCCTCCGGGAATACCGGGAGACACTACGGCTGCGGCCGGACTTCCCGGGCGTCCATATGAATGTAGGCGCCGTGGAGGAATCGCAGGGACACCTTTCGGCGGCGGTGGCGGAGTACGCCACCGAACTCCGCCTGCACCCCTCGAACCCCGAAGCCCACGCCAGCCTGGCGAACGCCCTGGCGGCCAACCGGCAGTTCAGCGAAGCGGTGGCCGAGTACCGCAAGGCGCTCGAGCTTGAGCCCCAGGACAGCGAGATCCACATGGCGTTTGCGAGCGCGCTGCTGCAATCGGGAGACGTAGCAGGCGCCAGTGCTGAATATCAGAAAGTCCTCAAGCTGACTCCTCAAAACGCCGACGCCCACGTGGGACTTGCCATGGCGCTAACCCAGGCCGGCAAATTCGACGAGGGTGTGGCCGAGTACCGAGCCGCAGTCCGCCTGCGCCCCAGCGACCCTGACCTCCACTTGACCCTCGCGAGCGCCCTGCGGGCCACCGAGGACCTGATCCACGCTATTCAAGAATATCGCCAGGCGGTTCAATTGCGCCCCGAGCAAGTCGACTTCCGGTATGCTTTGGCGCTGGCTTTGCGGGAGGCCGGCGACTACAGCGACTCCATCACCGAGTTCCGCAGGGTGATTCGCCAGCAACCGGGAAACGCGAATGCCCATACGGAATTGGCCTCCTCATACCTTTCCATCGGCGACCATCCGGCGGCTGAGGCCGAATACCGCGAGGCCCTCCGCCTGAAGCCTCAGGACCCCTCGCTCCACGAAAACCTCGGACTGGTGCTGCGCAAAACCGGAGACCTGCCGGACGCCCTCCGGGAGCTTCAGAGAGCTGCGGATCTGGCCAAAGATAACGCTGATTACCACCGCAACCTTGGGGAAGCTTTTCAGTCGGCGGGAGACGTTGCGGGGTTCGTCCAGGAATACCGCGAGGAAGTTCGCCTGCGGCCCGACGATCCCGATGCCCATCTGCACTTGGCGAACGCTTATCAGGCAGCACGCGAATGGGAGAACTCTCTCAGTGAATACCGGGTGGCTCTGGAGATGCGGCCGAACAGTCCCGAATTACACTTTACCTACGCCATGGCGCTGGAGGCAGCCGGGAAAATGAACGAGGCGAAGGCGGAGTTGAGCCGCGCGGTGGAGTTGCGGGCTGATTATCCCGAGGCCCTGGTAGCGCTCGGCGATATGCTCTCGGGCGAGAAGAACTACGAGCTGGCAATTCCCACTTACCGCGACGCCCTCCGCCTCAGGCCCGACGATCCCACGCTGCACTCACGGCTGGCGAGCGCCTTGCGCCAAAGAGGGGACCTGGAGGGCGCGGCGAAGGAGAGCCAGGAGGCGGCGCAGCTCGATCCCAGCTTCGCCGGATATCAGCGCGATGTGGGTAACGCCCTCTACAACAAAGGGGATTACAAGGGCGCAGTGGAGGCTTTCCGGGCCAGCTTGGCGCGCCGCAACGATGCCCAGACCCAGGAGAACCTGGGGCTGGCCATGGAGCAACTGGGGGATTGGCGGGGCGCTTCCGACGCCTTCCGGGAAGCGCTCAAGGTGCAGCCCAACTGGTCGGAGGCACACCTGAACCTCTCCATCGCTCTCAGCCAGATGAACGACCCGGCAGGTTCTGCCTCGGAAGCGCAAGCGGCCCTGCAAATCACCCCCAATCTTCCCGAGGCCCATTTTGCCCTGGGAAGCGCCTTGCTGCGAACTGATAAGTTGAGTGAGGGGGTCAAGGAGCTTCAGGAAGCCCTGCGCGCCAAGCCCGATTACGCTGAGGCGCGCCTGGCGCTGGCGGATGCGCTTCGGCAGTCAGGCCATCTCGACGACGCCATCGGCAATTACCGCGATTACCTCCGCCTGCGCCCCCAAGACGCGGTGGCGCGAGTCAACCTTGCCAACGGCTTGTTAAGAACACGGAACTTTGACGCTGCCATCCGGGAGTACGAGCAAGCCATCCAGCAGCAGCCCAATGAGCCTATTGCTCATTACAATTTCGCCGTCGCCCTCGAAGCCACCGGCCAGAAGGCTCGCGCCCGGCAGGAGTATGAAACCTACTTGCAGCTCTCTCCCGCGGCGCCTGACGCAGCCGAGGTCCGGAAACACCTGCGCGAGTTGCCACCTCGCTAAGGAAAACCGGTAGGCAGTAAGCAGTAGGCAGGCTGAGCCTGAGTGCTGTCATGCTGAGCCCGTTCGGTTGATCGCTTAGGTGGTTCGAGCACTCCTCACTTCCCATAGGAACGGCCTAAACTGTGCAAGCCGGGCAAAATCGCGTTCATTGGCGGTTATCACGGTGATTCCTCGGCGTGCGGCGCTCATCGCGATCAACGCATCGTTGCTCAGGCGTGCTTGGCCAATTCGCTCGTAGCCATACGCCGCGGCCAGTCTGGATAGCACTTTGCCGGCTTGCGTCCAGTCATTGAGATTGGGGACCAGGATGCGTCGAGCGCTGTCGAAGTCACGTTCTAAACGCTCCACAACACGGCGGTCGTGCACACTCACCCCGGCGTATAGCTCCTCCAGAACCACCGCGCTCAGCCATAGGGGGGCCTCCGGAGCGAACCGCCTCAGAGTGAGGATGGATTCGTCGCCCGCCCTCAGCGCTTTGATGTAGATCGATGAATCGAGAAGGACCGGCTGCATCTACTCCGCCAACTTGCCGTAGACGTCCCTGATTTCTATGCCGCTCTTGACGAAGCGTTCGTTAGCCTCACGAGTCAACCGGTCGCGTTCGTGTTCGGCGATGACCAAATCAAGCGCCCGGTCGACCGCCTCCGTCTCAGTACCGGTCTTCAAGAACCTCTGAGCGCGCTTGATCTTGGCGACATCCAGCCGGAAATGCTTGTGTGCGATTCGATTTCTGGCGGTGCTCATCCAGCATTCCTCCAAGACGCAGTATAGCACGGCATGAACATGATGTGGCAGATTATGAACATCGCAGCGGAAGTCGCCCGGCAAAAGCCTTTCACCACCAAGACACCAAGGCACCAAGAGATCATAGGGCAATTCATCGAATCGCGGGTGGCGCATACATCGCCTTGTATGTATGCGCCTGGTCGCCGAGGCCGCAAACCCGTGGGTGTAGCGTGGATAGCCAGGATCGCCGACATAAAAAGTCCGCCGAGGCGGATCGGCGCCACCCACGGAATGGGCTCTCTTGGTGCCTTGGTGTCTTGGTGGTTCATGGTAAGGCCTGGATAAAGTCATTGCATAGCTTGTCCGCGCTCGGTAAACTCGACTCCGATGCCGTGGGTCAATTGGTTTTTCGGTGATGATATCGTGAGGGAGCAATCAAAATGTCGATCGATCGTAGGCAATTTTTCACTTGTGCAGCGATGATGTCAGCGGGCTTCAAGCTGGCAGCGGAAGCCTCGGGCTCTCCGTGGGACAATCGCACTTCATCCTCCGCCGGCCCAGGCGATGCGAAAGGGAAGGCTTATGGCTCCGGCTATTTCGGTGAATGGATAGAAGACGAATTCGGCCTGCCTGCATTTCATTACACCTGTGACCAGATAAACGACCCCAAAGCCATTACACAGGTGAATCCCGGCCTTCTCTCCTCCACGGAGCACCTTCATCAGGTTGGCAACGATCGTATTGTAGCGATCGCCTCCAATTACGGACACGTACGCGTGCGGCAGGACGAAGGCGGGCCGAAATTTCTAAATGACTACGCGCCGGAGAGAGGCCAATTCGCCGGCGGGATCGGCTATCTGTCCGACGGCAAAGTCGTGCTCAGCACGCACTATCCGGGGAATGCAAAGACCTTCGACCGCATTTTCGGAATTGGGTATCTGCGCAAGAAAGTCGCAGGAGGGGAGTACGCAATCGATCAGGTGATCTTCGCGCCTTTCGGCGACGATCCCGTCTTGATCTCGCAAGTGACCATAGCGAACCACGGCAACGCCGAAGCGAAGTTGCGTTGGGTCGAGTACTGGGGATGCCAGCCGTATCAGTTTTCTTTCCGTTCTTTTATGGAATCGTTTACAGGGAGGAGCATGGCCGAGTTGCGCCGTGATTTTGCAGAGCGCTTCACGCATCATTTTCGCGCCATCGAGAGCAATTCGGGCTTGCTCGAGACCAAAGAGTTCCTGGGACGTAATCCCGCGGAAGAAGCGCGATGGCAAGGATTGCTCGGGTATCTGCGAAAGAACCCCAATCCCTTCTTGACCCTGCCTGTAGAGGACGCCCCAAAGCAGGCAGCTTTCGACGACCTCAACCCTCCTGCCACGTTTCTCGTTTCATTGGACGCTCCTCCTGAGGGGATCTCAACCAATGGCAAGGAGTTCTTTGGAGCAGGCGGCGTAAGCCATCCCACCGGTCTGGATGGTGAGCTTAACGGCGATCTGAATACGACCGGTCCGGAGAGTGCTCTGCTGCTGGAGCGCAGTTTCAGCGTAAAGCTGGGAGAGAGCCGAACGCTCGTTTTTCTTTACGGCTACCTGCCGCAAGGAGCCGACTCGCACGCGCTGATCAGCAAGTATCGCCACACTGCGCACACTGCCTGGAAGGAGTCCAGCAATCAATGGAAGAATAAGGGTTTGCGATTTAGCACCGAGGGCGAGCCCTGGGTCGAACGGGAAGTCACCTGGACCCACTATTATCTTCGCAGCGGAATGACCTACGACGCCTTCTTTCAGCAGCACATCCTCTCGCAAGCCAGCATTTATCAATACGTAATGGGATTTCAGGGTGCCGCCCGCGATCCGTTGCAGCACGTTATGCCGTTCATTTTCAGTGACCCCGAGATTGTGAAGGAAGTCCTCCGCTATACCCTGAAAGAAGTCCGGCCGGATGGCTCCATCCCTTACGGAATCGTGGGTCAAGGCATGCCCATGCCCACGACATCCGACAACTCCAGCGATATGCCGATGTGGCTCCTTTGGACCACCAGTGAATATGTGCTGGCTACTCGTGACGTGTCTTTTCTCGACGAAGAGATTCCGGCGCTTCTGGGGCTGGCCGGGGGCAACGAATCGGTTCGCAAGCTCCTGACCCGCTGCTATCGGCATCTGGTCGAAGACGTCAGGACGGGTGAGCACGGACTCATGCGGATGCTTCAGGACGATTGGAATGATGCGCTGGTCATGGGATGGGTTCCGCCGACCGGCTTGCAAGAACGTCTGGGCCAGAGTGAGAGCGTGCTGAACTCAGCGATGGCATCTTACGTTTTCGACCTGTACGCGCGCCTGATGACGTTTGCAGGTGAAGCGACAGATCTTATTGCAGAAATCCGCCGCAAAGCGGAAGAACACCGCAAGGCCGCGCAACAGCAGTGGACAGGTAAGTGGTTTCGTCGCGCCTGGCTTGGACCCACGCAGGGATGGTTGGGTGAAAAGGGAATCTGGCTCGAGCCGCAGCCGTGGGCGATCATCGGTGGAATCACAACTGAGGAACAGACTCGTGCGCTGATTCAGGCTCTCGATCAAGAGCTTCGGCGGCCTTCGCCGATCGGCGCCAGCCAGCTTAATAAGAGCCCCGACATGGCCGGCCAGGGTGTGATGAAAATGCAGCCCGGGACGTCGATCGATGGAGGTGTGTGGCCTTCGCTCAACGCCACTCTCATTTGGGCGCTGGCGTCAGCCGACGGGGAAATGGCTTGGGACGAATGGAAGAAGAACTCGTTTGCCCGCCACGCCGAAGTGTATCCTGCGGTCTGGTATGGAACCTGGAGCGGTCCCGACGTGATTAACTCGGCATCGAGCGAGCATCCCGGCGAGACGACCGGAGGGGCTCCATTTGGATGGACCGATTTCCCTGTGCTCAACATGCATACCCATGCTTGTCCCCTCTACTCGGCGGCAAAACTCCTGGGACTCGAGTTCACGGAAGCTGGTTTGAACTTGGCGCCTAAACTTCCGTTGCCGTCGTATCGCTTCGCTTCGCCGCTGCTGGGGCTGGTGAAGTCATCGCGGGGATATGAGGGCTGGTATGAACCCTCGGGAGAAGCGCGCACCTGGACCATCCGTCTGACCCTTCCGGCGGAAGAGGCCAGAGGTCTGGAGCGCGTGGAAGTCAACGGAACCGAAGTGACTCCGTCGCGCGGGCCCGATGGGGCGATCGAGCTAAAGGGTCAAGGTGGCCGCGGAAAACCGCTGCGCTGGTCGCTTCGCGCTTGATTTCAGCGTGTGGAGGTACTTCACCAGGTCATCGACGTCTTCTTTACTCAAGCGCTGGTCAAAGGCGGGCATGGTACCTCGGCCTTCGATGATGGTCTGGTGGACTTGCGCATCTGTAGCCGGGGCGCCGCTGGGTAACGATTTCGACTGGAAAAGTCCCTCCAACTTGGGAGGCTGCTTTCGCAGCTCGGGGTGGGCGCCTTGGTGGCAGGGCGCGCAGTGAAGCTCAAAAAGTGCCCGGCCTTGCATCTCATCCTCACTGAGGTAAGCCCCTCCTTGATGCCAGCAAGCCACCGGCATCGCCAGGGCTGCGAGCCAGAGAGCGATACGAGCGATTCTCAGAAGGCGGGTCATGGCGTTCGCCCACGACTCGCTCTGGGAGGAACTGCCGCCGCACTCCGCGCCTCCTGGCGCAAGGCGTCCTCCAGTTCCGAGGTTGTCCACTCCTGAGACCAGTACTTGGACACCGTGCCGTCGGGCGCGATCAGCGCGATATTCATCGTGTGCGAGATTTGGTTTTCCTCTTCGAAGTACATCAGGCCGAATGCGTCAGCGAGCTTTCGCAAGTCGCCGGGCGTAGTGAACGCGAAGTCCCAGTACCCAAAACCGGCGGGATCGTCGTCGAGATAAGCCAGCCCGTATTTACGGAGGACGGGAGCGGTGTCGTATTTGGGGTCAAAAGTGATGGTCAACAGATGCGTCTTTCGGTAGTCGTCCGGTGTCTTCGCCAGGTCATCATGAATCTTCGCGAATTGACTGCTTAACCGTGGACAGAAGTTGGGGAGGGGACACCGGGTGTAGATAAAGGTCACGAGCAGCGCCTTGCCCCTGAAGTCGTCCAGGTGGATTGTCTTTCCGTCCTGATTTACGAGCGGAAGATTGGGCACATGTTCACCGACATTGAGCCGATGGACCGAGGGTGCTGAGCTTGCCTTTTTCCGACCGCTCTCCTCCGTGATCCGGACATCTTCAAGCCAGTAATCGCTTCCATCATTGGCAACGACAACTTCCGCCGCGATTTTGTCACCCGGCTCTACTTCTTGTACGGTGGCTGGGTCTTTAACTTTGTAGGGCATGGTCATTGCAGCCATGAAACCTGGGATTTCGTCGTGCTGGACGGTGATCTCATTCGCGGCTGCATCCTTCGCGACTACTTGACCCCGCAGGTTGTACCGTTTGTTCTCCTGCTTCTCGACTGCCTGGGGCTGTAAGTTGGCGGGCTTCTTCTCATTCTTGCAGCCCGCAACCACCAGACTGGATATGAGAACTACGACCGCTGCGAGCACGACCTTCAACTTGCTGCCTATCAACTCACGCGCCGTCACCTGGGGCATGCGGCTCATTCGGGAACCGCCACGGTCAGTTCCTCGACGTGCACAAGCCGGTCATCCTGCGGAACAGACTGGGCGTGGGCCAGCATCGACGCGAGATGCTGCTCGATGGCTTGGCGAATGTTGCGCTTGGCTTCTTCGATGGTTTTGCCGTTGCTGAAGCAGCCCGGAGCGTTGGGCGTGTAGGCGAAGTACCCTTCGTCCTCCGCTTCCTTCTCGATAACGATCAGAAACGAGTAAAACTTCATCGCTGTCCCCCTTCCCGCCCCTTATGTTATCAAACCAGCGCGAGAAAAGGCGGGCATTCGCGAGTTGCGAGAGGGCGGACCCACTTTGCTTCGAAATTCGGGATTAAGGCGCCACCTGGGAATCCGGGGCCGGCTTGGAAACTTGCCCGAGCTCCTTGGGCTTCTTAGTCTTCTCGGTGGCCTCCACATTGAAGACCTTGTATTCCGAGTAGCGATGCTCGTTGCGGAGGTGTTTGCCATTCCAATCCACGGCGACGGTGACTTGCTGCGGAACCCAGAATACTGCCTTCGAGCCCTTAAAGTGCACTTCGCCATAGGCGATTTCGGTGGTTTGTTTTTCCAAATTGATTTCCCGCAAGGGCTTCAGCAACTCGGTGCGGAGGCGAGTGATTTGGTAGGTCTGAGAATCAATCCAGGCTAGACCCTGGGAGAAAGTCGTCACGCTGACTTCGCCAAGTTTAAAGGCCCCGATCAATCGCGCCTTCGCCGGCCGCTGGGCAAAGGCAACCAGATATGTATCCCGGCCCCCAACTTTTTGCCGTCCGAGGTAGCGAAACACGGCTTGGGGCTGGTACATGGGATGGAAAACGAGTGAAGCCGACGCGAATCCCGAAGTGAGCATGAACCCATCCTTCAGGCCCTGTGGCCAAGCCCGGTCCCCCTTCGCATCACCACGGTACTCATTAAAGCCTGGCCCCCAAGCCTGGGCTGGGGTGAAGCAAAGATAGCGAAATTTCTGATCGAGCGTGGCGCTTACCTTCTGGTTGCTGCGCACCTTTTGCTGGTGAATCTCTTCCACCGAACTGGTGTTGGGGAAATTATCGAAAAAGTCCGCCACGGTTTTGCCCACGCCGCTGAGGATGGAATCCAATTGTTTTTGGTCGGTGGCAGGCTCCAGCCCGCTGAGGTCGACCGGAGGTTGGTGGAGATAGTCGATCACATGCTCGCTCTTCTTGGGTTTCAGGTAGGAGCTCTCAACCTTCTTGCGATTCTGAATCTGCGCCCAAAGCTGCCGCACCGGAATGGGCATCTTCTTCACATCACGTCCATCAAGGTAACGGGTCATTTCTTCGCTGGCTTCCTCGAAGAGATCTCCCTCGAGCAAAACCCGGGCATGCAAGAGCCTCGCCTCAGGTGGCGCGCCGGCCGCGATGGCCTTGGCCAGCCATTCGTTGGCCCCCCGGTAGTTTTCAATCATTAACTGCGAGCGCCCCATTTCCTGAAGGGCAAGAGGGTCCTGAGGGGCGTATTTGAGCGCCTCATTGAAATAGCCTGCCGCGTCCTTGGGCTGGCGCCGCCAGCTCGCCATCACTCCCAAAGCCACAAGGGGTTCCGGGCGTCCCGGGCTTCCGCCCGCCGCCATCTTGTTGAAGGCTTCGGCGAGGTTGCGGTGGGCGCCATCCCAATCTCCCGAGTCGAGCTCGGCGAGCGCCAACATCGTTTGGCAACGCAGGCAGGAGGCATCCCGGCGGGTCACCTTGGTGAAGAAGGGCACGGCGCGGTCTGCGCGGCCCCGGTCCAGGAACTCCACCACCCCGCGCGTATAATCCTTCTCCGCAGCAGGCGATAGCCCGTCGGAGGCGCCGAGCTTGCTCAGCCTTGGCCCCAGCCCTGCGATGAGATCGGCCTGCGGGAGGACTTCGGGGTCCTCCTCCGGGTCGCGCAGGGTAACGGGAATAGCCCTACCCTTGTCGGAACTGCCATATTCAACCAGCGCATTAGCCCTGGAGAACCCTTTCTTGGTTACCCGCAACTGGACCGTGAGTTCCTTGACCAAATCGCCGTTGAGATAGTACTCAGTCTGGAACTCGCCTTGGAAGTTGGTAATCAGGGTTCGGAATGCGCCCGAAGCGCTTAAGGGCATTACTTCCACCCTCGCGCCGGCCACCGGATCACCCTGGAGCGTCGTCACCTTGCCCCCTACGATCCAGGGTCTTTGCTGGAAGCTGTAAGCGTTCATGGCGCTCAAATCAACTGCGGGCTCCCCCGGAGGCGCCACCGCCGTAGGCATCTGGGCGATCGCGAACCCTGGCAACAGACACACCGCTCCCAGTAGCACGGTGATGCATAAGCGCGCATTCATTATGACGACCCCATCAAATCAAATATCTCGACTTCGACACTTGCTCAAGTATGAATCCTACACCCTCTGCCCAGCCGTTTCAAGCTCGGCGTCGCGTCACGGCCGCAGAGAACAGGCCGGTTCACGATTATGCCGATGCTCGTGTATACTTCTGGGCGACATCGGGCTCGAGAAGGGAGGGGAAAACAATCAAGCCATGAAGAGTGAATCCAAGCCAAGCACACTTGCGAAAGTCGGCCGGCGGTCTTTCCTGGCCACGGCCTTGGCCGGCACGGCCGCTGCGGCGGCAACTCCGGGGCAACGTGATTGGAGCGGCAAGAATCCGATTCATTACCCCGATCCTGACATCATCGCCCTGGACAAGCGGTTCGAGAAGTACCGGATCAAGAGCACACCCATCCAGCGGCTGTACACCGGGTTGCTTTGGGCCGAAGGACCCGCCTGGAACGGCGGCGGGCGTTACCTTGTTTTCAGCGATATTCCCAACAATGTGCACATGCGGTGGCTGGAGGAGGATGGCCACGTCAGCGTCTTCCACAATCCTTCCAACAACGGCAACGGCAACACGTTTGATTGGGAGGGACGTCTGCTTGCCTGCGAGCACCTCACCCGCTGCGTGGTCCGCTATGAACACGATGGATCGGTGACCGTGCTGGCGGAGCGCTGGCAGGGCAAGCCGTTCAACGCCCCCAACGACATCGTGGTTCACCCTGACGGGGGTATATGGTTCACGGATCCCGGTTACGGCATCCTGACGAACTACGAAGGCCGCGTGGCGCCCCTCGAGCTCAAGGAGGCCGTCTATCGCATCGATGGCAAGACGGGAAAGATCGACCTCGTCACCGATGAGGCCTACAAGCCCAACGGCCTCTGCTTTTCACCTGACTACAAATTGCTTTATCTGGTTGACACCGGGGCCACGCATTATCCCCAGGCTCCCAAAATCATTAAAGTATTCGACGTGGCTGACGCCAAGAGCCTGCGCAACGGGCGGACGTTCACTTCCATGGAACTGCCGGGCAAGGGCACGGGGCTTTCTGACGGCATCCGCGCCGACAAAGACGGCAACATCTGGTCCGCGGCCGGCTGGGTGGGTGAGGGATACGATGGCGTGCACATCTTCACTCCCAGCGGCGAACGGATTGGCATGATCCTGCTGCCGGAACCCTGCGCCAATGTCTGTTTCGGCGGCAGCAAGCGCAACCGGCTGTTCATGGCGGCCGGCCAGTCGCTTTATGCCGTTTACGTCGATACCCAGGGAGCGCACATTACGTAGAAGGCAGAAAGCAGAACGCAGAAAGCAGAAGGCAGAAAGCGGGTGCGGACCTCCGCTTTTGAGGTCCGCGGCTTTTTCGTTCGTGTCAGAAACCGAGAAGCGGGGCCAAGCGGGCGAGCACGTCGGATACTACTTCGGCAGGAACGCGGGCCACGAACACTGCTTTCCGCTGCTTCCAATCCAGACTCTTCAGATGGTCCGAAAGCACAACACCCGAAATCGCCAAACCTTCAGGCAGAGGGACCTCGAAAGGATAGCCCTTCACACGGCTGGAGATGGGACAGACCAGGGCCAGGTCGGCTTTCTCATTGTAGGCGGCGGGTGAAAGAACCAGGGCCGGGCGGCGTCCTGCCTGCTCCCGCCCCGCCTGCGGGTCAAACGACAGCCAGATTATATCGCCGGCGTCGGGGATGTAGGCCGGGGTCACCAGGCTTCCTTCCCGACTCGGCGACCCCAATCCGTCTCCTCGTGGCGGTTTCTGGCTGTAATCTTCGAGACCAACTCGTGAAGCTGGTATTTCCGCTGTGCAGGTCGCATCACGACGGCCCCATCTTTACCCACCGCCAGCGTGACCTCGTCCCCTTCCCGTAGCCGAGCCGTCTCAACAACTCTCACAGGAATCCGCACCGCGAGGCTGTTGCCCCACTTTGCAAGCTGCGCCTTTGTCGTGGCATTCATGTGTATCTACGCTGAATATACATGATTAAGTGCTGGCTTGTCCACTCGTTCCCAGACGGAAGAATAGGTGCCTTCTGCTTTCAGATCAGTTTACGGAGCCTGGCTCGCGGCCCGGACCGTAGTAGTCCGGTTGGGGAAGGAAGCGGTCACGGTCGTAGGGTGGGTCCTCGTGCTCCGGCATAGGAAAGTCTGGATAATCCTCAAGCCATTGGCGGCGCCATTCTTCGTCGGCGTAGTATTTCATCTGAAGTTGCATATCCTCTTCGCTACAGCCTCCCAGCGGACTCAGGTGGTAGGCTCCATCCGGGTCCGGTGGCATCGCCTTGACTTCTTCCCTCAGCATGTCTGACCAAAGCTCGGTATAAAGCTCGCGGTCGCTCAGGTGGTCTGTGTCATCCAGGAACACGCGCAGGAGCGCCAGGCCGCGAATCACTTCCCAAAGCTTTTTGGTTAGTTGTTCATCATTGAGCGTCTCAGGGGCGGGCAACTCCATGCCGGCTTCTTCGAGCTGCTTGAAATTCGTGGTCCAGGGGGCTTTTTCATAGTCGACCACGTGCTGCCAGAATCCCTCCACGACCTCGGGCGGGGTGTCCTCCATTTCGCCTTCGATCATCTTCCCGCCTGCCAGTTCTTCCGCCTGACGCTTCAATTCGGCGATCCTCTTTGCGCGTTCGGCGTCGTCCTGATCGCTGTCCTTCGTGCCCATGACGCTCCTCCTTGTTCTTTGTTAGTGCTGGTTGAAAGCAGCGATTATAGCGCACATCCGCTTTAGCTGGACACCGGGGTAAAAGTCGGAATCATAGCCCTCTCCCCAGGGGAGAAGGCTATCGATTCAGTCCCACCCTCGGTGTCCAGCTAAAGATGCGGGACAGGCTCAGCCCTTGGGGGAGAGGGCAGAATAATGTACAGCGCTAGACGGAGGCGAGTTGCCTTCGCCACATCAGGCGAGCCCCCCCGCTAGGAACTGCTGCCTTGGGCGGGTTTTCTGTTATTCTTGTGAGTCTTGATCTTCCCCTATTGGAGACCGTGCATGCACTCGAGACCCCGATGGCCGCTCGCCCTGGCGCTATGGATGGCCGGCGCAGCGACCTGTTACGCCGTCCAGAAGCCCTCGATTGACGCTGCTCTGAACTCTCTTTTCTCGGTCCACACCTTCCGGCAGGTCGAAATCTCTCCGGATGGTAAGAAGGTTGCCTGGGTCGAGTCTCTTCGAGGAAAGGCCCGGGAACCGACAGCCAACTCGGCCATCTACGTAGCGACCCTGGGCTCTTCGGAACAGCCGCGCCGCATCTCCGCCGGCGAGGGCAGCGCGGGGTATGCCGAGCACGACATCGCTTGGTCTCCGGACAGCAAGAAACTGGCTTTCCTTTCGGACAAGGAGGGTTTGGACCAGCTTCAACTCTATGTTTCAGACGCTACGGGTCATGGGGCGCGCCAACTCACCAGCCTGACCGGATATCTCGCTTCTCCCTCCTGGTCGAGGGACGGCAAGACGCTGGCGCTGCTTTTCACTGAGAACGCCCCACGCGCGGCCGGCCCACTCGAGCCCATGACACTACCCTCCGGCCTCATCGAGCAGCGCGTCTTTGAGCAGCGCCTGACGACCGTGGAGGTGGCCTCCGGGCAGGTCCGTCAGGTATCGCCCGCCGGCCTTTACATCTACGAATACGATTGGGCGCCCGACGGCAAAAGGTTCGTGGCCACCGCCGCGCACGGCGTGGGCGACGCCAACTGGTGGATCGCCCAGCTCTGCACCATCGCTATTGCTTCCGGTGACGTCAGGTTCATTTACAATCCGCCCCTCCAGGTTGCTGAACCGCGCTGGTCGCCGGACGGGAAAACCATCGCCTTCATCGGGGGAATCATGAGCGATGAAGGGAGCACCGGAGGCGACATTTACACGATTCCCGCCAGCGGAGGCGAAGCCCGGAACCTCACCCCCGGGGTCAAGGCCTCGCCCGCCACCCTCACTTGGCTGCCCTCCTTGGAAAAAATCCTGTTCACAGAACAAATCGACGGCTCGAGCGGCATCGCCACAGTTGAGCTTCGCGAGGGGAAAATCGAAACCCTCTGGAGCGGCCCCGAAACCATCTCCACCGGGAGCGCGTGGGACTTTGGGATATCCCTGGCTGAGGATGGAAAGACCTGCGCGCTGGTCCGCCAGTCATTCGAGCAACCTGCGGAAATTTGGGCGGGGGAGATCGGAGCCTGGAATCAGATCACGCGCGGGAACGCCGGCATTCGCCCAGGCTGGGGCAAGTCCGAGAGCATCCATTGGCGGAATGATGGGGTGGAAATCCAGGGCTGGCTCCTCTACCCGCTGAATTATGATCCCTCGAAGCGCTATCCCATGGTGGTGTCCGTGCATGGCGGTCCAGGGGCCGGCGAAAAACCCGCGTGGCCGGAAGCGTTTTTCGCGCTCGCGCTGCTTTCGCAGGAAGGTTATTTCGTCTTCTTCCCTAATCCGCGCGGCAGTTTTGGCGAGGGCGAAGCCTTCACCGCGGCCAACGTCAAGGATTTCGGCTACGGCGATTTTCGCGACATTCTCGCGGGCGTTGAATCGGTGGTGAAAACGCTTCCGGTGGACGATCACCGGGTCGGTATTGCCGGCTGGAGCTATGGCGGCTACATGAGCATGTGGGCCGTGACCCGGACAAGCCGCTTTCGGGCGGCAGTGGCCGGGGCAGGCATCGCCAATTGGCAGAGCTATTACGGCGAGAACGATATCGACCAGTGGATGATTCCCTTTTTCGGCGCCTCCGTCTACGATGACCCGGAGGTCTACGCCCGGAGTTCTCCCCTTACCTTCATCAAGAACGTCAAGACCCCGACGCTCATCCTGGTGGGCGACCGCGACGGCGAATGCCCCGCGCCCCAGTCCTTCGAGTTCTGGCACGCCTTAAAAACCCTCGGCGTCGAAACCCAACTCCTGGTGTACCCCGATGAAGGTCACATGATTTGGCAAGTTGAACACGAGCGGGACGTCACCACCCGCACCATTGAATGGTTCAACGAGCACCTGAAGTAGGTAGGGCAGAAAAGCGAAATTCGAAAATCGAAACTCGAAAATCGTCTCCGCTGGATTGTGGCACCGTCTTGTGCGATTTTCGATTTTCGAATTTCGCTTTTCGGTTTTCGTTACGGGGAGGTGAACTATGGGTGATCTGGTACGAACTGGACTCTCCCTGGAAAGGGAGCTTCTCGAGAGGTTCGACACGGCCATCCACCGCAAGGGATATCAAAACCGCTCGGAGGCCATCCGGGACCTTATTCGTGAGCATCTGGTGGAAGAGGCGGCTGAAGAAAACAAGGTGATTGTGGGAACGCTCACCATGGTTTACGACCACCACCAGCCGAATCTTTCAGCCAAGCTGATTGAGGCTCAACATGCGGCGGCCAGCAAGGTTCTCGCCGCCACGCATGTGCATTTGGACCACCACCATTGCCTCGAAGTGGTCATCTTGAAAGGCCGCAGTGGGGAGGTTAAAAGTCTGGCGGATCGGATCTTGAGCCTCCGAGGAGTTAAACATGGCCGACTGACCGTCACCACAACGGGGAACAGAGGTTGAATTCCATTTTTCAGTTGACGCGAGGCTTACCGACCTATAGATTTACCCTTCTAAATCTTGGTGTCTACTGCCCGTTTTGGCGGCCGGGGGCGACGACAAGGCGGGCCACAGGCCTGAGTGGCGCCGCCCACTCGCACATTCGAGAAATGGAGACGTGATATGAAAGTCGGACTCTTTACGGCGCTCCTGGCCAAGCTCAGCTTGGACGAGGTCATCGAAAAGATAAAACCGCTCGGTATCCGCACCCTGGAGTTGGGAACCGGGAACTACCCTGGCGACCCTCATCTGAAGTTGGAGTGGCTGAGCCAGCCCCCCAAGCTCAGAGAGTTCAAGCAAAAACTCGAGGACCAGGGCATAAGCATCAGCGCGTTGAGTTGCCACGGCAACCCGCTTCATCCCAACAAGAAGATTGCGGAGGCGCATGCGGAAACCAGCCGCAAGACGATTATGCTGGCTGAAAAACTGGGCGTCACGCGGGTGATCGATTTTTCGGGTTGTCCTGGCGATTCCGATGGTGCCAAATACCCGAACTGGTCCCCGACGCCCTGGCCGCCGGATTTCCTGGAACTCTTGAAATGGCAGTGGGAGAAAAAGGTCATCCCCTTTTGGACGAAGCGCGCCAAGTTTGCCCAGGACCACGGAGTGCGGATCGGCATCGAAATGCATCCGGGGTTCGCGGTTTATAACCCGGAAACCATGCTGCGCCTGAGGGAAGCGGCCGGACCGGCGATCGGGTGCAACTTCGATCCCAGCCACATGTTCTGGCAAGGTATTGACCCTTGCACGGCGGTGCGCAAGCTGGGCGAAGCTATTCTTCACATTCACGCCAAAGACACGCGCCTTTATCCTGTCAACATCATGGTGAATGGCGTGCTCGACGCCAAACCTTATAGCGACGAGAAGAATCGCTCGTTTATCTTCCGCACCGTCGGCTACGGTCACGATATGGATTTCTGGGCGGACTTTGTCTCCACGCTCCAGATGGTGGGCTACGACGATGTGTTGTCCATCGAACACGAAGACAGCCTGATGTCCGTGGACGAGGGTCTGAGCAAAGCGGTCAGTTTCCTGAACCAGGTCATTATCAAGGAAAAGCTGAAGGAGATGTGGTGGGCGTGAGAAGGGCAGGATTCAGGAGTCAGGAGTCAGGATTCGGGATTCAGGAGTCAGGGGAGCGGGAGTCAGGAGCCAGGAGTCAGGGTTCGCAGCCCTCGGGCCTGCCCCCCCTGACGTCTGAAAGGCGGCACCGACTCCTATGTATTCTGACCCCTGAATCCCGAATCCTGAATCCTGAATCCTGCTTGTCACTCGTCACTTCTTTAAGGAGGCGAACATGCCCGAAATCAACGTTGCACTTATCGGTCACCAATTCATGGGCAAGGCCCATTCCAACGCTTACCGGCAGGTCAGCAGGTTCTTTCCCGGCAAGTATCGGCCGCGCATGAAGGTGCTCTGTGGGAAAGCTTGCAGCGAAGAACTCGAGGCCACGGCGCGGCAGTTTGGCTGGGAAGAGTCCGACTGCGAGTGGCGGCGGGTGATCGAACGCAAGGACATTGACCTCGTGGATATTTCGACCCCGGGTTACCTGCACCATCCGATGGCCATCGCCGCCGCCCAGGCCGGTAAGCACATCATCTGCGAGAAGCCTCTGGCCAACAATTTGGCCCAAGCCAAGGAGATGCTGCGCGCGGTCGAAAAAGCCGGCGTCACTCACCTGGTGAACTTTAATTATCGCCGCGTGCCTGCGGTGGCCCTCGCCAAGAAGCTCATCGAGGAGGGCCACCTGGGGCAGGTCTATCATTATCACGGCGCCTACCTCCAGGACTGGATCATGGATCCGGACTTCCCCTTGGTGTGGCGCCTGGAGAAAAAATACGCGGGCAGCGGCGCCCTGGGAGACATCGGGGCACACGCCGCCGACTTGGCTCAAATGCTGATTGGCTACATCGATTCGGTCGCCGGCCAGATGACCACGTTCATTAAAGAGCGGCCTTTGCCCGGAACGGGCGAAGGGGCCTGGGGAGCCAAAGGAGCAGAAGGAAAGAAAGGCAAGGTCACGGTGGATGATGACACGAACTTCCTCGCGCGCTTCAAGAATGGCGCCGTGGGTGTCTTCGAGTCGACACGCTTCGCCGGGGGCCGGAGGAATTACAACACCTTCCAAGTCTACGGCAGCAAAGGCAGCATGGCTTTCAACATGGAAAGGATGAACGAACTGGAATTCTACGATCGCACTGAGCCCAATGAGCAGCAGGCTTTCAAGACGATCTTGGTGACGGAGCCCAACCATCCTTACGTCGGCGCCTGGTGGCCACCCGGGCACATCATTGGTTTCGAGCAGGCGTTCGTCCATACCATCCACGACTTCCTGATTGCCCTCGAGAAGGGCCAGGCGCCGCAGCCTGGCTTTGACGAAGGCGTAAGGGTTCAAGCGGTCCTGGAGGCGGTGGAGCGCTCGGCAAAGTCGGGAGGGTGGGAGAAAGTGAAAACCTAGGATTCAGGATTCAGGATTCAGGGACGAACCGGGACTGGGGGCTAGGGGCTGGGTACTGGGGAAGAGCAAACCTATAGCGCCTGCTCACCGGACTTTTCGTGGTCCTGAATCCTGAATCAGTACTGTCCCATCATAAGTTGAACAGATCCAGTTGGATGCAAGGATCTGGTTCTGGAATTCGGTCGTTGTACTGCGAAAAGGCCAGTGAAATTGGGCTTTTTTCGAAAATCGTGATACTC
>Ga0326728_10006063_pt1 | contig 33095 bp, 23 predicted proteins | sample MB3enrmetagenome_FD_207602 | JGI IMG/M metagenome (GOLD analysis project Ga0326728, IMG submission 207602) | Lab enriched peat soil microbial communities from McLean, Ithaca, NY, United States - MB31MN | ecosystem: Environmental > Terrestrial > Soil > Wetlands > Peat | place: USA: New York... | reverse complement strand
CCATCACGGAAGGAGCTGCCGTTGGGGTAACGGAGTCAGCAGCCTCCGCCAGGCGCGGAGCCGCTGAGATGAATTCGGGGACATATTGTCCCAAAGGGATGGAGATCTGGAGCCGGTGCGCCGCGCCGTCGCCGGCATAGTACGCTGCCAGGCGCTTGCGCAGGCGGTTGGCCTCAACGCGCACAATCGAGTCGGCGTTCTGATCGAAGGAAGAGCTGCGATGGAAGACTTCCACGCCGACCGAGTATTCCTTAATCTGATAGGCTTCGCCGGCAAAGAGCTTCTCGCATAAATACTTGAGCAGCAGGGCGAGTGTGGGCGCGCGCGTAAAGTGTTCCGAATGAAGCACTGCGTCCAATTCCGCACGCTGTGCTTCGAGATCGGTCGGCACTGGGTCTGCAATCGCCATCGTTTCCATCCACGGACTGATTGTAATGTAGCCCTCCCTGACGATTTGGGAAGTGCTTAACGGTTGCCGACTCGGGAATTCATGGCGTGTAACGGCAGGTAACCTCTGCCGCTGTCTGCCGGTAAGCAGCACTGCGCCGGATTTTGGACAGACGTAAGTAGAAGCAGAACAATGAGTTTGCTCACGACAGCCGGAGATGTAACCCCCGCAGAACGGGGAGTTAGCAGGTATAGCGTTGCGGACTGCCGAGAAGCGGTCTCTACTGCAATCGTGCACAGAGCAAATCGCCGGAGCGGCCAGTGCAGGAACAGCCTCTCGCGAAATGCCGATGCACAGGAGAGGTGACCCCATGAAAAGACTGGTGCTGATGCTGATTGCGGGCCTGCTGATTTACGCAAGCCCTTATGGAAGAACAGACCCTACCCCGAATCCGACTGCGATTGATCAGCAGGCGGGCGCGCAGAAGGCGGAAGAAAGCGGAGACCTGGCGCGCGTTCACGAAAACTATTCGCTGGCTGCATCGTACTATCATGCGGCCCTTCGCATCTCCCGTCAGGATGCCACTCTTTATAACAAACTGGGCATCGTCGAGCTCCAGCAGAACTCGCGAGGAGCGGCGCGCAAGAACTTCACACTGGCGCTGAAGTACGACCCTAAGCTCATTGCAGCAGTGAACAACCTGGGAGCCGTGGCCCTTATGGACAAGAAGTACAAGGCTGCCGTCACCTATTTCAAGCAGGCACTGGCGATGGATGAGACGGTTGCCGCCACACACCTGAACCTCGCTGAGGCCTGGATGGGCATGGGCGAAACCGATCGCGCCATGACCGAATACGGCCGTGCTCTGGAGCTGGATGCCGACATCCTGAGCAGCACTCAGGAAGGCATAATCGCCCAGGTGGTGACGCCGGAGCAGCGCGCCCGCATTGCCTTCCTGATTGCGAAGATGTATATGAAACGCGGCAACATCGATGGCACCCTGGACTCATTGCGCAAGGCGAAGGAGTTGCACTACCCCGAACTGGCCAAGGTATATTCCGACCCGGTCTTCACCGCTCTGTGGGAAGATCCGCGCCTGGCCAAAATCGTCAAGCGGTAGACTTTGCTGCCTCCCCCTGGCAGCGCCGCCCGTCGCCGTGGGCCGTCACGGTGGCGGGCGGTTATTTGTTGATTCCTCCCGCTGGCGCGGAATTCGACGTGCTCACCGCCGTCCGTGCCATGTTCGGCGCTCGTAGCGGCATCGCCGCCGGCGCCTGGTGCATGGTCACGATAATCGCCTGGGCCGGCTTCATCCCGGCGCACTGATAGGAGTGCGGCGTGCCGGCGTCGAAGTACACCGCATCGCCCTCCTCCAGCGTGCACTCCTGCTCTCCATGGCGCAGTTTCAATTCGCCTTCCAGCACATAAAGGAACTCGAAGCCGGGGTGCAGATGCGCCGCGGGCGTCATCTCCTTGCTTAGTGGCACAAACTCGGCAAAGTAGGGGTCCATCGGCCGCTCCGGCACCATGTAGCCCAGGCTTTCAAAATAGTAAGTCGGATACTCGACGCCGGTCTGAGGCAGCCGCACGCGCTCCTTGCGCCGGTGAATGCGGAAGACCGCCGTCGCGTCGCTCTCGAAGAAATACGATAAGTCCTTGGAAAAGACCATCGCTATCCGCGCCAGGTTGCGCAACGTAGGCACCACCCGTCCGGTTTCCAATTGCGATAAAAAGCTGGCCGAAAGTCCGGTAAGCTTGCCCAGCTCCACCAGCCCCATCGACTTTTTGAGCCGCAGCCGCCGGATGCGCTCGCCGATGCATTTTTCGGCAATCACCCGCGCCGTGGTCTCAGCGTCCACCTGCGACATTTGCGTCTCTTCGCTCTTCACCACTGAAAATTCGCTCATCGACCCTCCAGCCGACAGGGAAATCAGGCACAAATCAGGGAAATGTTGCGCGCATCAAAAACAATTCCCATGCTACCAAAGCTGGGATACCTCTGCAATTCAGATTTTGCGGAGAGGAAAATCGTGAGATGAGAGGTACACGTCCCCGGGCCATCTGGTTGCAGGCCGACCTATTCAGACTCGATACTCTGATTTTTTCTCTCTGTTCACTCTCCATTTATCCTCCCTTCACATCTCTGAAATGTTGCCGCATTTCAATTAAACAAGCCCAATGAAAAACAAGGTCCAATTGGAAAGAGCGGCAATTTGAATTGGCGGGCTAGTCCAGATATGGCAAGAGTTCTATAAGGCGCCTCATTGCGCGCGTCAAAATATGTGCAAATAACACAGACTGAACCAATCAACCACTGAGGAGGCCATCATGTTGAAAAGAAATCTCTTTCAAACCGGATTTGCCGTCATTGCCGCGCTTGGCATGCTCTTTGCGGGCCATGCAGGAGCACAAACCTACACTGAGGGCTCTATTGCTGGCACTGTTTTCGATCCCAGCGGCGCTGTTGTTCCGAGCGCGGCCATCGTCCTCCATAACGACGGTACAAATGCCGAGACGCAACTGACCTCGGATGGCAGCGGTTACTTCAAGGCGCCGCAGTTACCGGCCGCGGTCTATACCGTGACCGTGAACGCCACCGGCTTTGCTCCGTTCAAGGAGGTCAATGTCATCGTGCAGGTTGGCTTGACGACAGAAGTTATGCCCCATCTGAAGGCCGCCGGATCGACAGCGACCGTGGAAGTTACCGGCGAGACGCCCATTCTCAACTTCGAATCGCCGGATCTCAGCGCGGTTCTGACCGCGTCCACGATCGAGAATCTGCCGTTGAACGGTGGGCGGTGGTCGGATATGACGCTCTTCACACCGGGCGCGGTGGGAGACTCGAACGGCTTTGGGCTGATCGCCTTCCGAGCCATCAGTCCGCTGTTGAATAACGTTGAGATCGACGGCGCGGACGACAACCAGGCCTACTACTCGGAAGAACGCGGGCGCACCCGTGAAGGTTACTCGACGTCGAAATACATGATCGAGGAGTTCCAGGTCAACACCGGCGTCTATTCGGCGGAGTTAGGGCGCGCCGCGGGCGGCGTCATCAACGCCATCTCCAAGAGCGGTTCGAGTGTCAACCACGGTGTGGTGTACTTCTCCGACCGCGACAACACGTGGGGCGCGTTCAATCCCTTCACCACCAACACGACCAACACGGGCACGCCCACCTCGCCCACGTTTCTGACTTCACCCTACAAGCCCGCCGACGTGCGCAAGGAATGGGGCTTCGACGCGGGCGGCCCTCTGAAGAGGGATAAGCTCTTCTGGTTCTACGGCTATGCCCAGTACCAGCGCAACTTCCCCGGCGACGGCAAGGCAAGCCAGCCGGCCTCCTTCTTTACCCTCCCGGATGCGGCGGCGCCCGCTGGTGACAACTGCAATCTCACCGGCGCGAACGCGGGATATATGACAGGCTCTCCCGCCAACGCGGTGGATCAACAGGCCTGCTCATTGGCTGCGCGTCTTGGATATGCCAGCTACGCAGCTGGCGCGACGGCCTATTCCACGCAACTGGTGAATCTGCTTTCCGATCTGGGCAGCGTTCCCCGTACCGGCACCGAGGTTCTGAACACGCCCAAGGTGGACTGGCAGATCAACGGCAAGAATCATCTCAGTGTTCTCTACCACCGCCTGCGTTGGGATTCCCCCGGCGGAGTCCAGACTCAGGCCACCAACACCTATGCCATCGACACCTTCGGCACCGATTTCGTGAAACTGGATTACGGCCTTACCAAACTCAATAGCCAGATATCCAGCCATCTGGTCAACGAAGTTCGCTATCAGTACGGACGCGAGTTGAACGACGAAGGCCAGCAACCGTTCAGCGCCTACACCAAGCAGTACTTGCAAGGCACCAACGGGATCACCAATACCGCCGCGTACGATTTTTCGCCGAATGTGCCCGAAGTCGCCCTCGATACCTCAATCGGCTTCTACCTCGGATCGCCGTATTACTCCTATCGCAAGGCGCTACCCGACGAGAAAAAGTGGCAGTTGGGCGATACAGCGGCGTGGCAGAAGGGCAACCACAACGTCAAGTTCGGCGTTGACATGATTCACAATTTCGACATCATGAACAACACTTACGAGGGCAATGGCGTTTACACCTACAGCTACATCGGGAACTACTTTGCCGATCTGCTGAACGAGGGAAATGCTACCGGCGTGTGCAACAGCACGAGCACCGTTTCGGCGCCCGGCAGCGCGACCACGAATTACACGGGAAAGGCTCCTTGCGGAACCTTTGTTCAGGGTTTTGGACCGCCGGAGTGGAGTATCTCGACGATGGACTATGGCTTCTTTGGCGAGGATCACTGGAAGCTGACCCCTCGGCTGACCTTCGATCTGGGCCTGCGCTACGACTACGAAGCCTTGCCGGCGCCGTATTCAACGCTGATCGCGGCTTCTGGAACCTTCACGCCCTACGGTCCTTCGACGGACGGTCTGTGCTCGGCTTACACCGGCCCCGGCGCCTGCCCCACGCTGGCCGCCAATGCCAACTTGACCAATCATCCCAGCAACAAGTTGAACTTTGGCCCGCGCGTCGGCGTCGTATACGATCCCTTCGGCAACGGCAAGACCACCGTGCGCCTTGGCTACGGCCTTTACTTTGGCCGCGTGACCAACGGCGTGCTGTTGAACAACCTGCTCAATACCGGCAGTCCGCTGGGCCAGTACACCTCGGCCTCCCTGAAGCCGAACAATCCGACATCGCCGCTGTTTCCCAACATCATCTCCGCGGCGGCGGGATCGACTCCGAGCTCGCAATTCTTCGACTCGAACTTCAAAAACCCGCAGGTGGATGAGTTCGACCTGGCGGTGCAGCGGGAGCTTCTCCGCGGCATGATTTTCCAGGTCAGCTACATGGGCGCCTTGAGCCGGGAACTGCCCAATGCCATCAACATCAATCTCAACCCCAATGCCAATACCGTAACCACCGCCGCGACGCCCAATGGCGTTGTCCAAAGCGTTATCACTGTCTCGGATGCCAGTGGCCAGGGCCCGATCCCGAACGGCACCGTCTTCACGGTTCCCACCTATACCAACCTCATTAATAACAACTTCGGGGCGGTCAACGAACTGTTCAGCAATATCAACGCCAACTACAACGCCATGGTGGCGGAGATCGAGAACAAGACGTCGAAACGGATTCAGTACGACGTAAACTACACCTGGTCGCACGCACTCGACTACAACCAGAATGAGTCAACCACCACCCTGAGCAGCGGCTGGTTCGATCCCTACAACATCGACGGATACACGAAGGGAGGCAACTACGGGAACTCGCAGTTCAACGTTCCCAACCGCCTGGTGGCCTGGGCGGTCCTCAACTCGCCCGAGGTCCATGGCAGCGACTGGGTCAAGTATCTCGCCAACGACTGGAGCCTCAACCCGGTCTTCCAGGGACAGAATGGCCTGCCGTATTCGGCGACCATCGGCAGTGGCTACCCCTCCTATTCTGCCTACGGCTCCAGTTGGAATGGCGCCGGGACCAACTACTGGATTCCAGCCATCGGACACAACACCTTCCAGCAGCCCAGGACGCTGGTTCTCGATTTGCGCGTGGAAAAGCAGATTAAGCTTCAAACCTATGGCAAGCCTTACAGCGTGCAGTTGCTGGGCGAGTTCTTCAACCTGGCCAATCACCCCAACGTCACCGGCGTGAGCACCACCGCCTACAATCTGGCGGATAACTCCGGGGTGGCCAAGCCTTGCACGGGTACATCGACGGTCGCGGGCCAGACGCAGGACGAATGCTCAACATTGACCTACGTTCCAAAGACCGGCACGGGAATCAATGCCAGCGGCTTTGGTGCGGTGACGAACGCCAACTCCAACTTTGCCTACAGCCCGCGCCAGGTGCAGATTTCAATTCGCCTGGAATTCTAACCCTTTATTGGCGGTATGATTACAGCGCGGCGGCTTCGGCCGCCGCGTTTTCTTTGCAGCGGAATGACTTTCAGTGGCAAGGCCGGTCGTCCACTGCATTGATACCCTCAGACCGAAGGCTTGGTCCAACCGCGATGTATTAGCGTGGCCCTGTACACTGAGAAGTTCTATAATTCTTGGACAATCGCGCAGGAGGCTCCATGGCATCGATCATTCTTCCGGCAGTTCCATCCGAGTCGCGCGCCGGGCGGTTTGGCGTTTATGGCGGGCGGTATGTGCCGGAAACGTTGATGGCGGCACTGGTGGAGCTGGAGCGCGATTACGATCTGGCGCGGGTGGACGAGGCATTTCAGGCGGAGCTGGCCGATCTGCTGCACAACTACGCGGGGCGGCCGACGGCGCTCTACTATTGCAAGCGTTTGAGCGAGCAGTTGGGCGGGGCGAAGATTTATTTGAAGCGCGAAGACCTGCTGCACACCGGCGCGCACAAGATCAACAATGCGCTGGGCCAGGGATTGCTGGCCAGGTGGATGGGCAAGAAGCGCATTATTGCCGAGACCGGCGCGGGGCAGCACGGCGTGGCTACCGCGACGGTCTGCGCGCTGCTCGGCCTGGAGTGCGTGGTCTACATGGGCGATGTGGACATGGAGCGCCAGGAACTGAACGTGCTTCGTATGCGCCTATTGGGCGCGGAGGTGCGCGGGGTTTCGTCGGGGTCCAAAACCCTCAAGGATGCGATCAGCGAGGCGATGCGGGATTGGGTCACCAATGTTCGGACGACTTATTATCTGTTGGGCAGCGCGCTGGGGGCGCATCCTTATCCGACGATGGTGCGCGACTTCCACCGCTGCATCAGCCTGGAGATGAAGGAGCAGATTCTGGAGCGCGAGGGGCGGCTGCCGACGGCGGTGATCGCCTGCGTGGGCGGCGGATCGAATGCCATAGGCGCTTTCTACTCCTTCATTCCCGACCGCGAGGTGCGGCTGATCGGTGTGGAGGCCGGCGGGCGCGGCACGGCGCTGGGTGAGCACGCGGCGCGCTTCAGCGGTGGGTCGCCGGGCGTCTTGCAGGGGACATATTCGTATGTCTTGCAGGATGAGAACGGACAGATCGCGCTGACGCATTCGGTGTCGGCGGGGCTGGATTATGCGTCGATTGGGCCGGAGCACGCGATGCTGCACGACCTGGGGCGCGCCGAGTACGTGGTGCAGGATGATGCCGCGGCGCTGGATGCGGTGGTGCGGTTGGCGCGGACGGAAGGGATTTTGCCGGCGCTCGAAAGCGCGCACGCGGTGGCCGAGGCCCTGCGGATTGCCCCCGCGATGCACGCTCGTGACATACTGGTGGTGAACCTTTCCGGACGCGGCGACAAGGATATGGGGATACTGGCTCGCGAGTTGAATCTTCAGGGAGCGTGAGCTTTTTCGATGGCGATACGATTCGATCACAAACCGGGGCTGGTGGTTTATCTGACGGCGGGCGACCCGACCCTCGATGCCACGCGCGCGGTTGCCATTGCGGCCATTGATGCGGGCGCGGATGTGATTGAGCTGGGCGTGCCCTTCAGCGATCCGCTGGGGGATGGGCCTGTGATTCAGCGCGCGATGGAGCGGGCGGTGGCGCGCGGCGTCAGTTTGCGCGATGTGATCCAACTCGCGCGGGAGATTCACGCGGCGCGGCCGGCTGCGGGCATCGTCATCTTCAGCTATTTCAATCCGATTTTGCATTATGGGCTGCATAAATTTGTCGACGATGCGGCGTCGGCCGGCGCGGATGGCGTGCTGGTGATCGACCTGATTGTCGAAGAGGCGGGCGAGTACCTGATTGAAATGGCCCGCGTGGGGCTTGCGCCGATCTTTCTGGCCGCGCCCACCAGCCCCGACGAGCGGCTGGAAGCGATTGCCACGCACTGCAAAGGATTTATTTACGCCATTTCCCGCGTCGGCATCACCGGACAGCAGCAGACAATGACCTCCGACGCGGCGGTGCTGGTCGCCCGCATCCGGCGATGGTCCACGCTGCCGGTGGCCGTGGGGTTCGGCATCAGCAACAGCGAACACGTTGCCCAGGTGGCGGAGTTTGCGGATGCCGCGGTTGTCGGCAGCGCGATTGTCGGGCTGATTGAAGGCTCGACAGCGGAGACGGCGCCCGGCGCGGTGGCTCGATTTATTGAGGGCCTGCGTTTGCCACAGGCGGCGCTGGCCCGGTAAGCAACCCCTTGCAGGCGGTGCAGACCTTTGCACGGTTGACCGCTTGGTTGGATTCAACTCTTGTTCCGATGCGGCAGGCGCAGCTGGTTTCAAAGGCTTGAGCGCCGGACGCAACACGAGGATGAAATGACGCTGGAAGAATTGCGAGATCAGATTGATGTTCTGGACCGCCAGCTTGTGGAACTGCTGAGCGAGCGAGCCCGCGCGGCGAAGATGGTAGGTTACATGAAAGCTGCCACCTCGCTGCCGGTCTACGAGCCGGCGCGCGAAAAGTTGGTCTACGCCAACGTGCGCGCGGCCAACAAGGGCCCCCTGCCGGACATCGAACTGACGCACATCTACGAGCGCATCATCGACGTGATGCGGGCCTTGCAGCGGGACGAGTTGGCCTCAGAGAGAAACGCCCAGGCGATTACATCGGGGTCCCCGGCGACAGGTCTTGGTCGCGGGGGTGAGGATGCGCCGGGCCATGCCGCCGGTGCCGAGACGCCGGAGACAGGGACGAAACAATGATAGTTTCCATGCAGGAAAGAGCGACCGAAGAACAGATTTATGCCGTCATCGAACGGATGGAAGAGGCGGGAGTCGACGTCCACCGGACGACAGGGACGGTGCAGACGATTCTGGCCGGCGTCGGGCCCACTGCCAATATCGACCTGAGCGTATTCGAGGTGCTGCCGGGCGTGCTCAACGTGCTGCGCATCAGCTCGCCTTACAAGCTGGCCGGGCGCGCCTTCCGTCCGGAGGGTACGGTGGTGGAGTTCGCCAACGGCGTCAAAATCGGCGGCGAGCATGTCGCGGTGATGGCCGGTCCGTGCGCGATAGAAAACCGCGAGCAGATTTTTACCATTGCCGCCTGCGTGAAGGCCGCGGGCGGGGGCTTTTTGCGCGGAGGCGCCTTCAAGCCGCGCTCGTCGCCCTACGCCTTTCAGGGCCTGGGCATTCCGGGACTGCAACTGATGCACGAGGCCGCCCGCGAACACAGCCTGCTTACGGTCACCGAGGTGATGGAGATTGCGCAGATCGAACCCATGCTGCCGTTTACCGATCTCTTCCAGGTGGGCGCGCGCAATATGCAGAACTTCAACCTGCTGCGCGAACTGGGCCAGGCGCGCAAGCCGGTACTGCTCAAGCGCGGCATCTCCGCCACGCTCGAAGAGCTGCTGCTGTCGGCGGAGTACATCATGGCTGGCGGCAACTACGACATCATTCTCTGCGAGCGTGGCATCCGTACCTACGAGACTTCCACGCGCAACACTATGGATATCTCGGCGATTCCGGTGCTGCACAAGCTCTCGCACCTGCCGGTGGTGGCCGACCCCTCGCACGGCACCGGCCGGCGCGACATGGTTCCTCCGATGGCCAAGGCCGCAGTGGCCGCGGGTGCGGATGGGATTCTGGTGGAGATTCACCCCAACGCCGACAAAGCCGCATCGGATGCCGCGCAGACGCTCTACCTCGACCAGTTTGAAAAGCTGGTCGGCGAGCTGCGGGTGATTGCGCAGGCGGTGGGGCGGACGCTGTAATTATTTGGAGTGGAGTTAGCAAAAGCCCGTACGGCTAACTCCGCTAACCACGTTAACAGGAGCAAAGAACTCATGATCGAGCGCATCTCCATTCTGGGCACGGGGTTGCTGGGCACGTCGGTAGGCCTGGCACTGCGTGCGGCGGGCTTTCGCGGCTCGATTGTGGGCTGGAATCGGGGTGCGGAGGGTGCGCAGGCCGCGCTCTCCATGGGCGCTATCGATTCGATTGCCGCAGACCCCTTGCAAGCCGCGCGGGAGAGCCAGGTGGTCGTGTTGGCCGTGCCGATCTACGCAACGCTCGACTACATGGAGAAGCTCACCGGCGTACTCGGCTCTGAGCATCTGGTGACCGATGTCGGCAGCACCAAAGGAGCGATCACCGAAGCGGCGGGGCGGCTTTTCAACACGCCGGAGCGCGCGGCGTTTCTGCCGGGGCATCCGATGGCGGGCAAAGAGCGCGGCGGCGCGGCGTTGGCCGATGCCGATCTCTTTCGCGGCGCGGTCTGGCTCTTTACCGACGACCCAACCTGGCTGCGCTCTTCTCATGCCGCTGAGTTAGTAAAGGGCTGGCGCGAGTGGGTCGCCGCGATGGGCTCGAAGTGCATCGACCTGGACCCCGCGCGCCACGATGAACTGGTGGCCTGGGTCAGCCATCTGCCGCAGTTTGTGGCCACGGCGCTGAGCGCGCTGCTGCAGGAAGAGGTTGGAGACGCGTCGGAGTTGAAAGACGTGGGCGGACGCGCGCTGAGGGAAATGACGCGGCTTGGCGCCAGTCCCTACTCGATGTGGCGCGACATCGCCTCCACCAACACCGAGGCTATCCAAGTCGCGCTGCAAGCGCTCGAACAGCGCCTCGCCCATCTGCGCGAAAACCTACGCACGCCCGAGTTGCGCGCGGAGTTTGAGCAGGCCAACCGCTTCCGGCGGGAGTAGGGAATTGCCGAGGCAGGTATACCACTATGCGAGATGCAATTCAAATCGGACTAGCGCTGTCCAGAATGGTGTGCTACTTTGAACGTAACGGCTCATTCTCCGGCGCGCAAGGCCGGAGCGATGCAGCGGCTTCCCCCTCCCCCAGACTTTTCACAAACTGTATTTTCAGTGGATTACAAAATTGTGTGACCGCCTGCTCAGTGCGCACATCAAATAAACGCCAACCAGGCAAGGGAACGACGAATGGCGCAAATATTTGACCGCAGCTCCAACGCCTTGGCTCGTGCGAGCCTGGTTTTGACGGGGCTGATCGTAATCGCTTTGGGAGTGACGCTGAATGAGTTGCAGCGGTCGCCCTGGGTGACGCGCCAGGGTCAGCGTCCCGACCAGCCGGTTCCCTTCAGTCATAAACATCACGTGCAGGGGCTGGGCGTGCAGTGTCAATACTGCCACGTCACCGCGGAGACCTCGAACTACGCCGGAATCCCTCCAACCAAGACCTGCATTAACTGCCACGCGCAGATCTGGACCAACGCGCAACTGCTGGAGCCGGTGCGCCAGAGTTGGGCTACCGGGCAATCGCTGCCCTGGATCAAGGTGCACGACCTGCCCGATTACGTCTATTTCAGCCACGAGATTCATGTGAACAAGGGCATCGGCTGCGCCAGTTGCCATGGCCGCGTTGATCAGATGCCGCTGATGTACGCGCAAAACACCTTGCAGATGGAGTGGTGCCTGGACTGTCATCGCAACCCGGCGAAGAATCTGCGCCCCACCAGCGAGATTTACAACATGGCCTGGGAAGCGCCCGCGAACGACCGGCCGGTTTGGTGCGCGGTCGGCGATGAGAAGAGCGGCCTGCCCACCGCGCAAAGTGTGAACTGCGTGACGAAGGAGCCGGGCGTCGAGGTTGCATCTCTGGGAATGCCGGCAGGCGGCGCGCTGCCTGAGGCGAAGTACGAAAAATTCACCAGCCAGGACGAGTTGGGTCACTTCCTCGTCGATCACTACAAGATTCGCACTCCGAAAGATTTGGCTAGTTGCGAGGTCTGCCACCGATGAGCGAGATGAAGAACAATTTGGTTGGCACGATTCAGCCTGCGCCGCTGACGCTGGAACAGGTGCGCGAGAAGCTGAAGAATGTGCGCGGGAAAAAGTATTGGCGGTCAGTGGACGAGTTGGCCAACACGCCGGAGTTTCAGGTCGCCGTGGAGAAGGAGTTTCCCGGTTCGCCGCATGGGTGGGGCGATGAGGTCTCGCGGCGCGGCTTCCTCAAATTCATGGGCGCATCGGCGGCCCTCGCGGGCCTCGCAGGTTGCACCAAGCAGCCCGACGAGCCGATCTATCCCTACATCAAAGCGCCGGAAGATTTGATTCTCGGCAAGCCGATGTACTTTGCCACAGCGCATCCGTTTGTCACCGGCGCGGTGCCGCTGCTGGTGAAGACCGACCAGTTCCGTCCCATCAAGATCGACGGCAACCCGGAGCATCCGTACAACCAGGGTGGGTCGGACCCGTTTACGCAGGCGACGCTGCTCGACCTCTACGATCCTGACCGCTCGCAGCACGTGACCTATCGCGGCGAGAATCGCGAGTGGGCGGAGTTCGCCGTCGAGTTTCGTAACAAGGTGATCTCGACCAAGGACGGAACGGGAATTTACTTCCTAAGCGAGACGATCACTTCGCCGACGCTGGCAAGGCAGTGGAAGGCTGTGCAGACGGCTTGGCCGAAGGCTAAATTTGCGCAATATGACCCAGCGATTGCAGGAACGGTAGCCGATTGGGGATTTGGTGTCCAGTATGAACTGGGCGATGCAGATGTAATTGTTTCACTCGATGCGGATTTTCTCTCTGGCGCGGCCTATCCTGGATTCCACAAGCTGGTTCGCGAGTATGCCTCGAGGCGCAAGAATCCTGAGAAGCTGAACCGCCTGTATGCGATAGAGTCAACGCCGACGACGACGGGACTGAAGGCGGAGCATCGCCTGGGTCTCCGTGCAAGCGAAATCCCTGCTTTTGCTGCGGAACTTGCAAAAGTGGTTGGCGTAGCTGGTATTGAGGCACCGACCTACAACTGGACCGAGGAGCAAAAGAAATTTCTGGCCGTGCTGTCCAAAGATTTGAAGGCTCATGCGGGCAAGTGCGTGGTGATTCCAGGACTGTATCAGGATTCAACCGTAAACGCTCTAGCCTTTGCAATCAACAGCGCATTGGGTAATTTCAGTAGGACCGCCTTTCTTTTTCCTGAGCCACCGAAAATAGTTCTACCATCCGAACCAATGGTACCTACTCCGTCTGATCAGAGCGCTGATATTAAGGGATTGGTTGAGGACTTGAATGCGGGCAAGGTAGATTGGTTGGTGATATTGAATGCGAATCCGATTTATAGTGCTCCTGTCGATCTGAATTTTGCTGCTGCTTTTGAGAAGGCGAAGGTGACGGTGCATCTCGGCTCGCACGTGGATGAGACGGGACAGAATGCTCAGTGGCACATTCCAGCGGCACACTTTTTGGAGTCGTGGTCGGATGCTCGCGCTCATGATGGAACGGTTTCGATTGTGCAGCCGATGATCGATCCTCTTTATGGCGGCAAGTCTGCACATCATATTCTTCAAGCATTGTTGGATGAGCCGGGATTGAGTCCATATGACGCGGTGCGTGAGACTTGGAAGCCCGTGATCAAGGGAGATTTCGAGACGAACTGGCGCAAGGCGCTGCACTCCGGCTGGATTGATGGCACGGCTTTCGACAAGACAGCTAAGGCAGGCACGGGCACCCCAGTTCCCAATGTTCCCGCGCCATCCGCGAATGATTCGCTGGAGATCATTTTCCGTCCCGACCCGAATGTTTATGACGGCCGCTGGTCGAATGTGGGTTGGCTGCAGGAGCTGCCCAAGCCGGTCACCAATCTGAGCTGGGACAATGCGGCGCTGGTCTCCGGCGCTACGCTGACCAAGTACGGCCTCGAAGAAGACGACATCGTCGAGCTGACGGTGCAGGGCCGCAAGGTGAATGCGCCGGTGATTGTTGTGCCCGGCCATCCGGATAATTCCGTCACCGTGCATCTGGGCTACGGGCGCTCGTTTGCCGGGCGCGTGGGCTCGGGCGCGGGCTTCAACGCTTATCTGATTCGCACATCGGACGCGCCGTTTTATGCCGTGGGTTCGATGAAGAAGGTTGAAGGCAAGTGGGGCCTGGCGGTGACCAAGAGCCACTATCAGGACCACCGGCCGAAGCTCTTCGGCGGACAGGGCAACGGCAACAACTCGCTGGAAGCCGATGAGGCGATCAACGAACGCGGCATCATTCGCTACGCCACTCTCGATGAGTACAAGGCTGATCCCGGCTTCGCCAACGAGGGCGAGACGCATACCACGACCGACAAGAGCAACTCACTCTTCCCCAACTGGGAGTACAAGGACAACGCCTGGGGAATGTCGATCGACATGAACAGTTGCACGGGCTGCAACGCCTGCATCGTGGGCTGTTACGCGGAGAACAACATCGCCGTGGTGGGCAAGCAGCAGGTGAGGATCGGGCGCAACATGCAGTGGCTGCGCATTGACACTTACTTCGAGGGCGACCTGGCAGCGCCACGCGCCCACTTCCAGCCGATGGCCTGCCAGCACTGCGAGAACGCACCCTGCGAGCAGGTTTGCCCGGTGGGCGCCACGGTGCATACGCCCGAAGGCTTGAACGCGATGGTCTACAACCGCTGCGTGGGCACGCGCTACTGCTCGAACAACTGCCCTTACAAAGTTCGCAGATTTAATTTTTTGCTCTACTCGGACTTTGAAACCGAGAGCCTCAAGCTGATGCGCAACCCCGACGTGACGGTGCGTTCGCGCGGCGTGATGGAAAAATGCACGTACTGCCTGCAGCGCATCTCGGCGGCGAAGATCGAAGCCGACAAAGAGAACCGCGCGATTCGCGACGGCGAGATTGTGACCGCCTGCCAGCAGGCCTGCCCGGCTCAAGCGATCACCTTTGGCAACATCAACGACAAGCAGAGCAAGGTGGCGAAGTTGCAGGCCGATGAGCGCAGCTACCAGGTGCTCGCCGATCAGAATACGCGCCCACGGACGAAGTATGTGGCCGCGGTGTTGAATGTGAATCCGGAGTTGCAGGCCGGGCCGATGGAGCATCCGGCGAAGGGTTGATGAGAAATACAGTGAAGAAGTGAACGTTTAGCAGGTTAGCGGAGCCGGGATGGCAGTCGAATTGAAAGACAACCCGAAGATCGATCCAGCGACTGGCGAATACCGCGTCATTGCGCCGGGGCAGAGCTTCCGCTCGGTCACCGAGAAGATCACGCGCATTGTCCTGACGCCTACGACGCCGCTTGGCTGGTTCGCCGTCTTCGGCGTGGGCGGCGCACTGGCGACGATGCTGCTGGTGGCCGTGACCTGGCTCTTCCTTAAAGGTGTTGGGATCTGGGCGATCACGCAGCCGGTAGCCTGGGGCTTTGCGATTATCAACTTCGTCTGGTGGATCGGTATCGGCCACGCCGGCACGCTGATCTCGGCGATTCTATTGTTGTTCAAGCAGGGCTGGCGCAATTCCATTAACCGATTCGCGGAGGCCATGACCATCTTCGCCGTGGTCTGTGCCGCGCTATTCCCAGTCATCCACACCGGCCGCCCGTGGCTGGCGTACTGGATGCTGCCGGTTCCTCTAACGATGAACGTGTGGCCGCAGTTCCGCTCGCCGCTGATGTGGGACGTCTTCGCGGTCTCGACCTACGCGACAATCTCGGTGGTCTTCTGGTACATCGGCATGGTTCCCGACTTCGGCACCATGCGCGATCGCGCAGAATCAAAGTTCGCCAAGTACGCCTATGGTCTCTGCTCGCTGGGCTGGCGCGGCTCGGTACGCCACTGGGCGCGCTACGAGACGTCTTCTCTGCTGTTGGCAGGACTGGCTACGCCGCTGGTGCTATCGGTGCATACGGTCATCAGCTTTGATTTCGCCGTGGCCGTGCTGCCCGGCTGGCATACGACAATCTTTCCGCCGTACTTTGTGGCTGGCGCGATTTACTCCGGCTTTGCCATGGTGCTCACGCTGGCCATTCCGCTGCGCAAGTTTTATCACCTGGAGAATCTGGTCACAGAGCGGCACATCGACAATATGGGCAAGGTGATGCTGGCCACCGGCTTCATTGTCGCTTACGGCTACGGCATGGAAGTCTTCATGGCCTGGTACTCGGCCTCGCACTGGGAAGCTTTCATGATGTGGAACCGGATGTTCGGGCCGATGGGCTGGGCCTACTGGGTGCTGGTCACCTGCAACTTGGCGATTCCGCTCACGACGCTGTGGTCGCGCAAACTGCGCACCAACATAGCTTTCATGTTTTTCATCTCCATTGTGGTCAACACGGGGATGTGGTTTGAGCGCTTCGTCATTATCGTGACCAGCCTCTACCGCGACTTCCTGCCCTCGGCGTGGGGAACATACCGCGCCACCAAGTGGGACTACATGACGTATGTGGGCACGCTGGGATTGTTCACGGCGCTATTCCTCTTGTTTGTGCGCTTCCTGCCCATGATTCCCATGTCCGAAATTCGCACCATGCTGCCGGGCGCGAAGATTACGCCCAAGAAGGCTGCGGAGGCTGGTGACTGATGGCCCCACGCGAAGGAATCTATGGCCTGCTGGCCGAATTCGATACGCCCGGCGAACTGATCCGCGCCGCGCAACAGGCGCGCAAGGACGGCTGGCGGCGCATGGATTGTTACACGCCTTATCCCGTCGAAGAGGCGGCCGAGGCTATCGGCTTTCATCGCAACAAGGTGCCGCTGGTGACGCTGATCGGCGGACTGATGGGCCTTGTCGCGATGTTCGCGCTCGAGGTCTGGATATCGGTGCTGGCTTATCCGCTGAATATCGGCGGGCGTCCGACGTATTCCTGGCCGGCCTTCATCGTGCCCGCCTACGAGTGGACGATATTGTTTGCGGGATTGTCGGCGGCCTTCGGAATGCTGGCGCTGAATGGATTGCCGGCGCTCTATCATCCGCTCTTCAACGCGCCCAACTTTTGCGATGGAGCGACTACGGACAAGTTCTTCCTCTGCCTGGAAGCGCTCGATCCCAAATTTGATTTAGTCGAAGCGAAGAAGTATTTACTAGGCTTTCAGCCGGTCTCGGTGGTGGAGGTGGAATACTGATGCGCAAGAAGCTTTCAGCTTTCAGCTCTCAGCTTTCAGCCTTCCGTGAGGCGCGGTGCGGAGTCCTCCTTGTGGGAGCGGCTGCATTTATGCTGATTGCCGGCTGCCGCCAGGATATGCAGAACCAGCCGAAGATCCGCTCGCAGCGCGGCTCGGAGGTCTTCGCCGATCATCGCGGCGCGCGTCCGCAGGTTGCGAACACCGTGGCCCGCGGACAGTTGCGCGAAGACAGCTACTTCTATACCGGCGTGGTTGAGGCCGCCAACGGCTACCGTGAAGAAAAGAACGAGATGCCGTTTCCGGTGACGCTAGACGTGCTCAAGCGCGGGCAGGAGCGCTTCAACATTTATTGCTCGCCGTGCCACTCGCGTGTGGGCAACGGGTTGGGCGAGATTGTGCAGCGGGGTTACAAGCCGGCGGCCAATTATCACGATCAGGTGCGGTTATCGCAGCCCATTTCGCATTATTTCTACGTGATGACCCACGGCTACGGGGCAATGCCGGATTACTCGGCGCAGCTTACTCCGGTGGATCGCTGGGCGGTGGCGGCCTACATTCGCGCCTTGCAGTTGAGCCAGGCGGCCAAGGTTGATGATGTGCCTGCGGGTGTGCCAGTGCGCACCCTGAAAGAGATTGCGCAGGAAAAACATTTGCCGGAGGGTTTTGCCGAACCGTGGACGCTGCCGGCGACGGCTGTTCAGGCACTTCCGAACGATGTGAAACAGGGCAACCCGGCGCTGGCTCCGACCGGTCCCGCTGATTTGAAGATTACGATTCCACAAAGTAAACCGGCTGCAGCGGCCACGAAATAAGGACGAACGGAATGGCTCACGAGACACACAACGCCAACACGCTCGGCAAGAAATTGCCGGGGGATCTCGGCGCACCGGCCTTTGTCGATGGCTGGAGAACACGCGCGCTGACGGTTGCGTTGGTCTTCTCGGTGATCGCCGCCGGCCTGGGCTTCGCGGATGGGCGCGGCTTCGACATCGATCACGTGCTGCGCGCCTGGCTGCTCGGCCTGATGCTGACATTTGGATTTTGTGTGGGTGGGCTAGCTTTGCTGATGCTTCAGTACTGCACGGGAGGTAAGTGGGGCCTGCTGTTGCGCCGTCCTCTGGAAGCGATGAGCCGTACCCTGCCGCTGGTATTCGCCTATTGGATCGTGATTGCGTTTTCGGTCAGAAAACTCTACCTGTGGGCCGCGGTCGGCGATGTGAGCGCGGCGCTCAAGTCGGGTTGGATCAACGAGGTCCAGGCGCACGCCATCGAATTCAAGCGGCCGATGCTGAACCCGGAGACCTTCATAATTGTAAGCGTTGTATGCTTTGTAATCTGGGGTTACTACGCCTGGCGGCTCAATTCGCTGGGACTCGAACGCGATGCGGCTTCCCCCGCCACTACGCCCGAATGGATCAAGCGGCTGGAAAACATCAGCGGCCCCGGCCTCGTGGTCTACGCGATTACGATGAGCGCCGCGGCTATCTACTGGGTCATGTCGCTTGATCCCACCTGGTACTCGTCGGTCTACGGACTGCTCTTTCTGGTCGGGCAGATCTACGGAGTGCTGGCGCTCTCGATCATTGTTGTTATCTCTCTCTCCAAGGCCGAGCCATACAAGACGATTCTTCGCCAAACCGAGCAGCACGACCTGGGCAAATTCACTTTTGCTTTTGTGATGCTGAACATATATCTTGCCTTCGGGCAGTTCCTCATCATCTGGTCCGGAAATTTGCCGGAAGAGATTCCCTGGTACCTGGACCGCATCCGCGGTCACTGGGGCGTGATCGTCACGCTTGACTTTCTCTTTCACTGGCTGATTCCGTTCACGCTCTTGCTCTCGCGCGACTTGAAGCGCAATAAAAAACGGCTGGTCTGGGTCTGCCAGTGGATGGTCTTCGCGCGAGCATTCGATTTGTTCTGGCTGATTGAGCCCAACTTCAAAGACGCCGCGCGCAACCTGCATTTCAGCTGGGGGATTCTCGAATACGTAGCTGTGCCGGTGGCGATGATTGCAATTTGGGTTGCCTATTTCTGCACGCAGTTGAAGACGCGACCGCTGGTGCAGACCAACGACCCGCACCTGTCGGAGATTCTGGAGGCGGAGCATGTCCATGCATGATTCTCATGAGCCAGAACACATAGATGCCTCCAAGGGCTATGAGGTGAGCGATGTGCGCATCTCCGGAGTTGTCGTCTTTATCGTCGCGCTGAGTATCTTCGCGGTGGTGACGGCGGTGCTATCTTATGGGATCGGCAAGGTGCTTAATGCGCGCATGAGCAAAGAAGACGGGCCGCCAAGCAGATGGGCGCATCCGGTGGATGTGCGTCCGCTGGGTAACATGGCCTCCAATCCTGAGATGCAAAACCAGATGGCGGAGAGTACGCAGAGTTTTCCAGCGCCGCGCGTGCAGACCGATGATGGCAACCAGGATGTGGCCGATCTGCATCAGCGCGAGGATCTGCTGCTGAACAACTACAGTTGGGTGGATTCGTCGCAGGGCAAGGTGCGGATTCCGATTGAGCGCGCGATGGAGTTGCTTGCCGCGCGCGGACTTCCGGTGGCGCCGGCGATGGAGCAGTCGCCGCTGATGACCGGGGACAAGAAGCCCGTGGTGGCTGTGCCGCTGACCAACGGTTTTGCGCGCACAGGATATGAGCTTGATCAGGCCGCGGCGGTTGCGAGTGGGCGTGCGGAGCAGCACTAGTAGAGAACGATGAACGACGCTGGGTTGAGGTTCGCGGTTTCCCACCCTGGCCGCAAAAAACAAATATGCGGCGAGGGTGGGCACCCAGGGTTTCGTTGTCGGAGCGAAGGAAAGAAGGCATCATGCAAGGCACAGAGAGAATGCGGAGAAGCTGGCGAGGCGCGGCGATGATCGCGGCAGCGATGGCGGTCTCTTGTTCTGTGATGCCGTTGGCGCAGGCGCAGGTCTCGCGCTACGACGAGAAGCAGATGGCGCCGGTGAGCGACAAGCCGCCGGCGATTCTGAACAAAGTTGGAATCGCACAGCGGCTCAATGAGCAGCTTCCCCTCGCGCTGACCTTCACTGACGATGCGGGCAAGCAGGTGCAACTGGCCAGCTACTTCGGCAAGAAGCCGGCGATTCTCGCGCTGGTTTATTATCAGTGCCCCATGCTCTGCTCGGAAGAGTTGAACGGACTGACGAGCGCTTTGCAGATGGTGAGCTTTGTTCCCGGCAAGGACTTCAGCGTGATCGTCGTGAGCATCGATCCGACCGAGGGCACGGAGCTGGCCTCGGCCAAGAAGCGCACGTACCTGAAGCGCTACGGTCATCCGGAGACGGCGGCGGGATGGCACTTCATGACCGGCACGCAAGAGAACATCGACGCGCTCACCAAGGCGGTGGGCTTCGGCTACGTGAAGATTCCCGGGCCGGACGGTAGGCTCACGCAGTTTGCGCACGCCAGCGCGATTCAGATCGTGACGCCGGAGGGCAAGCTCGCGCAGTACTACATGGGCGTCGAGTACTCGCCCAAGGATTTGCGGTTGGGGCTGGTCGAGGCTTCGGCCAATCGCATCGGCTCGCCGGTGGACAACATTCTGACTTACTGCTACCACTACGATCCGCAGACCAACAAGCATTCGCTGATAGTGGCCCGGGTGGTGCAGATGGGCGGGTTTGTAACCTTCGTCACGCTGGGCGGATTCATGCTGGTGATGTTCCGCAGAGACGCAAGGAAAGTCATTCAGCCAGGGACTGACAAAAAGGTGAACGGATAAAGGAATGAACCATATTAGTCCAACAATCTGGCAGTTTCTCGTCAAGTGGCTGACGAACTTCGCGCTCTTTCCGCCGGAGGCGTCGAAGATTGCGCCGCAGATGGACGCGCTGCTTTTCTTTATGGTGCTGGTGAGCTTGATCGGACTGACGATTGTGGTTCTGCTGATTGTGAGCTTCTCGATTCTTTATAGCAAGAAGCGCCATCCGGTAGCTGTGCAGGTCGAAGGCTCGACGCTGCTGGAAACCACCTGGACGATCATTCCGCTGGGCCTCTTCCTGGTGATGTTCGTATGGGGCGCGCTGATTTATTTTCGCGTCTATACGCCGCCGGCGAACTCCATGAATATCTACGTGGTAGGCAAGCAGTGGATGTGGAAGGCCGAGCATCCGGGTGGGCAGCACGAGATCAACGCGCTGCACGTGCCCACGGGCCGCGCGGTGCAGGTGACGCTGATTTCGCAGGATGTCTTTCACAGCTTTTCCATTCCCGCCTTCCGCGTGAAGCGCGAGGCGATTCCCGGCCGCTATACGACGGTCTGGTTTGAAGCCACCGTGCCCGGCACCTATCACCTCTTCTGCACGCAGTACTGCGGCACCAACCACTCGCAGATGACCGGCGACATTGTGGTGATGACGCCGGAGGATTTTCGCAAGTGGCTGGCCAGCTCGACCTCGGGCGCATCGCTGGCGCAGAACGGCGAGCGGCTATTTGCGAGCTTGAGTTGCGCCGCCTGCCACAACACGCGGCCCGATGCGCGCGGTCCGAATCTGGCCGGCGTCTACGGCGCAAAGCTGCCGCTCGCATCCGGCGGAACCGTGATCGCTGACGACGCTTACCTGCGCGAGGCGATCCTGAATCCATCGCAGCACGTCACCCAGGGCTACACGCCCATCATGCCCACTTACCAGGGGCAGATCAGCGAAGAGGGAGTGATCGCGCTGCTTGAATACATCAAGAACCTCGACTCCGATTATCGCGTCCAGCAGACTCTGAACTCGACCGACATGCCGCCGGGAAGCGAAGGCAGTGCGGCCGCTGCTGCAAAAGCACCCGCAACGAAAGGACCGGTGAAGCCATGAGTACAAACACCATCATCAGTCTTCCCGATCAGTCGAAGGCGCGAATTCCCAAGGATAATTTCTTCACGCGGGAGAACGGCCTGCTGAGCTGGCTGCTGACCGGCGACCACAAGCGTATTGCGATTCTCTATCTGATCTCGATTACATTCTTCTTCTTTATCGGCGGAGCGCTGGCGGGGCTGATCCGCCTGGAGCTGCTGACGCCGCAAACCGATCTGATGGCCACAGACACCTACAACAAAGTGTTCACCATGCACGGCATCATCATGATCTTCTTCTTTCTGGTGCCGTCGGTGCCGGCCACGCTGGGCAATTTTTTCATCCCCATGATGATCGGCGCCAAGGACCTTGCGCTGCCCAAGATCAACCTGCTCAGTTGGTATCTCTACATGGCGGGCGGCATCCTGGCCGTCTACACAATGGCCTCAGGCGGCGTGGATACGGGCTGGACCTTCACCACGCCGCTGTCCACGCATTACGTCAACACCAACGTGCTGACCACCGGCCTGGCGGTCTTCATCGCCGGCTTCAGTTCCATCCTTACCGGATTGAATTTCATTGTTACCATTCACAAGATGCGCGCGCCCGGCATGACCTGGTTTCGGCTGCCGCTATTCATTTGGGCGCACTATGCGGCCAGCATTCTGATGGTGCTGGCGACGCCGGTGGTGGCCATCGCCATCGTGCTGGTGGCTCTGGAGCGCACCTTCGGCATCGGTGTCTTCGATCCCACCAAGGGCGGCGATCCGCTGTTATTTCAGCATCTCTTCTGGTTTTATTCGCATCCCGCCGTTTACATCATGATTCTGCCGGGAATGGGAGTTATCTCCGAAGTTATCTCGACCTTCAGCCGCAAGCGCATCTTCGGCTATACGGCGGTGGCCTTCTCCTCGGTGGCCATCGCGGTCTTCGGCTTCTTCGTCTGGGCCCATCACATGTTCATCATGGGCATCTCGAATTACGCGGTGCTGGTCTTTTCGCTGCTCACCATGCTGGTGGCCGTGCCCTCGGCCATCAAAATCTTCAACTGGACCTTCACGCTGTACAAAGGCTCCATCACCTTTGAAACGCCGATGCTTTACGCCTTCGGCTTCCTGGGCCTGTTCACCATAGGTGGCATGACCGGCGTCTTCCTGGGCGCTTCGGGAACCGACATTCACCTGACCGAGACCTACTTCATCGTGGCGCATTTTCATTTCGTTATGGTGGGCGGAATGCTTATGGCCTTTCTCTCCGGCATTCACTTCTGGTGGCCCAAGATCACCGGGCGGATGTACCCGGAAAAGATCTCGCAATTTGCCGCCGTGGTCACCTTCCTCGGATTCAACCTGACATTCTTCCCGCAGTTCATTCTGGGCGTGCTGGGCATGCCGCGGCGCTACGCATCCTATCCGCCGGAGTTCCAGGTGCTGAATGTCTTCTCGACCGCGGGCGCAACCATTCTGGGCGTCGGCTACCTGCTGCCGGTGCTCTACCTGATCTGGTCGCTGAAGTACGGCGCCATCGCGGGCAACAATCCCTGGCAGGCGACGGGCCTGGAGTGGCAGACGCAGTCGCCGCCACTGACCGAGAACTTCGCCGTGATGCCGGTGATGGACCATGAAGCCTATGACTACGAATGGCTGGAGAGCCAGCAGGCGGAGAAGGGAACGGAGGTGACCCATGCCGGATAATCCTGTGACCTCCAAAGGCGCCTTGGGAGCGGCAATAAACGCTGACAACGCTGACCATGCTGACATCATGCACGCCGAGCACCCGCCCTATCTGCGCCACCACTTCAATTCGACCGAGCAGCAGGCCGACACTGCCAGCTTTGCAATGTGGCTCTTTCTGCTGACTGAAGTGATGTTCTTCGGCGGCCTTTTTACCGCCTACCTGATCTACCGCAACTGGTATTACCCGGCCTTCGTCTCCGGCTCACATCAGTTGAATGTGGTTTGGGGCGCGACCAATACCGTCGTGCTGATCTTCTCCAGCTTCACGATGGCGATGGGCGTCTGGTGCGCGGAGACGCGGCGCAGGAAAGGGCTGGTTCTCTGCCTGACGCTCACTTTCATCCTGGGGTTATGCTTCCTGGGCATCAAGGCCATCGAGTACCGCGAGAAGATCGAGATGCATCACGTTCCCGGCTTCCATTACAGCCTGCAATCGTTTCTCGATCCCGCCTCCAATCCCGAAGTCTTCAAGGAATATCACGACAAGCCGCTGGCGCTGGACATGGCGCGCCACACGGAAATTTATTTCTCGCTCTACTTCCTGATGACCGGCATGCACGCGCTGCATATGATCATCGGGATCAGCATTTTGGCGTTCATGATTTGGCGAGCGCGGGCCGGGGCTTACACCGCGGGCCACGTGACGTTTGTGGAGAACTTCGGCCTTTACTGGCACTTCGTCGATATTGTCTGGATTTATCTTTTCGCGCTGCTCTATCTGATCAGCAGGCATCAATAGGGAACAGGGACTAGGGACTAGCTTGTAGCTTTCGAGGATTATTGCATGAGCGAACCTCACGAACACGCGCATCACATTGTCGGCCCCGGGGTCTATGTGGTCATTCTCTTCGCGTTGCTGATCGGCACCGCGCTGACGGTCTGGGCGTCGTTCATCGATCTTGGCCCGTGGAATCCCGTCATCGCGCTGGCCATCGCCACCAGTAAAGCCACGCTGGTTGTGCTCTTCTTTATGGGGGTGAAGTACAGCACGAAGCTGACCAAGCTGACCGTCTTTGCGGGCATCTTTACCTTCCTGATTCTGATCTCGATGACCCTCGCGGACTACTTCAGCCGCGCCTGGGGAAGCTGGTGAAGCAGTGGACAGTTGTCAGTGGTCAGTGTTCACTGAGCTATGCACTTTTGAACGAAGGGCTGCCTGATAGGCGGCCCTTTTTGCGGGTTGGAGAATAGCGGCGGCCTACCGGAATTTGTATGCATCACGGCTGATTCTGTGGCATAAAGAGAATATGTATATCGATGCGCATGCTCACCTGGACAAGTACGATTCGCTGTTGCCCGAGGCAATCGAGGAGATCGAGCAAAATGAAATCTTCACCATAAGCGTTTCGATGGACCCGCAGGCGTATGCGAAGAACAGGGCCATCGACGAGCAGAGCGAGTGGGTGGTAAGCGCCTTCGGAGTGCATCCCTGGAACGCTCCCGCCTTTCACGCACAACTGGAAGCTCTCCAACCACTCATCGACTCGTCACCGATGCTGGGGGAGATCGGGCTCGACTATCACTTCATCGCCGAGCCGGAGAATCATGCTCTACAGAGGGAGGTTTTTCGGCACTTCGTCCAGCAGGGCGTTTCCCAGAAGAAAATTCTGAACATCCATTCGAAGGGAGCGGAGGCGGACGTCGACCGCATTCTAGGAGAGTTGGGCGCTTGCCGGGCAATCATTCACTGGTACGCGGGACCGATCCGGCAACTTCACGCCCTGGCCGAAAAAGGCATGCACTTCACGGTGGGCGTCGAGGTTCACTTCAGCGCTGCCATCCAGGAGATCGCCAAATCGATCCCATCGTCTTTGCTGCTGACGGAAACCGACAATCCTGGCGCACACCAATGGTTAACTGGGGAGCCCGGAAGGCCGTCGATCATCATTCCGGTCGTGCAAAAGCTTTCTGAGTTGCGGGGATGGTCCGAGGAAGAAACCAGGCAGATCGTGCTGCACAACTTCCTTCGTCTTGCGGGCGATGACGAATGGGCCAAGCGCATCAAGCCAAGTAGCCATTCCTAGCGGCCTGCTCCCACCATACGTACCGCCGGCAGCCCGAAAGCTGGCGCGCCAGGCAGAGAAGCCGCTGTTCTGAGGCGGCGCGGCAGAAAAAAAGCCGCCCTCGCCAGGTATCGCGCAGCCAACCGTTCTGTTTCTGGTCTATAATCCAACCAATTCGTTCCCGGAAGCTGCGTGTTTCGCACGTTTTATTCCAACGGATTTTGGTCAAGTTCTCCTTGGAGTTTGCCGATAACAGTGAGGGGATGCCGGAATCGCAGTCAGGACGCGTGTGAGCATTTGGACTATCGAGCGGCTTCACGGTAAGCCTGCCCTTGGCGACAGGGCAGGGAAGTGTGTTTTTGCGCGCCGCGGATGGTTGACCCTGTTCGCTTTAGCGGCACTGCTGTATCCAGCTACGGGGCAGGCCCAAAGCAGTGGAAGCTGGCAGCCCCTCGGTCCCACCGCTGTCGTCTCACAGAATTATGGCCTGATCACCGGGCGTATCACCGCGCTGGCGCTGGACCCGTCGGATGCAACCGGCAACACGCTCTTTGTGGGCGCCACCGGCGGCGGAGTCTGGCGGTCACAGAATGCGAACACATCCAGCCCCGCCAATATCAGCTTTATCCCCCTCACAGAAGACTTGCCGGCGATGAGCGGCGCCGTGAACGCTTCCATCAGCATTGGCGCGCTGAGTGTACAGCCGGGCGGCACGGGAGTGATTCTGGCCGGCACCGGCGACCCCAACGATGCCCTGGATTCTTACTATGGCGCGGGCATCCTGCGCTCGGCCGACGGCGGAACCACCTGGAGCCTGATCCCCGGCACCGTGGATGGTCGCTACAGTTTCGCCGGGGAGGCATTCGCCGGCTTTGCCTGGAGCACGGTGAATCAGCAACGGGTGGTGGCAGCAGTCTCGCAGGCCTATGAAGGCACGCTGGTGAATGCGGGATGGCCGGACGAGAGCTACGAGGGGCTGTACTACTCCTCCGACGGCGGAGCCACCTGGTCGCTGGCGACGATCACCGATGGAGCCGGCGCGGACGTGCAGGGGCCGAACGTTAGTTTTGCATATCCGGATGGAAATGCGGTCACCGCTGTGGTGTGGAACCCGGTGCGGCAACTGTTTGTTGCGGCCGTACGCTACCACGGCTACTACCAGTCCCCGGACGGCATCACCTGGACGCGCATGACCAATCAGCCCGGCGCAGGGCTGATGGCGAGCGCGGGTCTTTGTCCAAGCAATCCCAGCAAAACGGGGTCGCCCGGCTGCCCCATCTTTCGCGGCTCGCTGGCTGTGAATCCGCTCACCGGCGACACCTTTGCCTGGACAGTGGATGGCGAGAACCAGGATCAGGGAATCTGGCAGGATCTGTGCGCGGCGAGCGCAGGAGCCTGTACCAACCATACGATCACCTTTGCCCAGCCATGGGCGGCGGTGGCGTTGGAGACGAACACCTTGCTGGGTCCGGCCACCATCGCCAACGGCGACTATAACCTGGCGCTGGCCGCGGTTCCCTCCGGTCAGGAAACCATCCTGCTGGCCGGGGCCAACGACCTGTGGAAGGCCACCTGCCCCTACTCGCAGGCCTGCCCATGGCGCAATACCACAAATTCCACGGTTGGATTCTGTGCGCAGGTGGGCGAATACCAGCACTCGCTGGCCTGGAATGCGAGCAATCCGCTGGAGATTATTGTGAGCAACGACAGCGGGCTGTGGCGCTCCACCGACGCCATCGACGAGAGCGGATCGGTATGCGCGGCGAGCGATGACACTCATTTTCAGAATTTGAATGGGAGCCTTGGCTCGCTGGCCGAGGTCGTCAGCGTCTCTCAAGCGGGCACGACGCCTTACACGATGATGGCCGGCCTGAGCACAAACGGAACCGCCGGCGTGAACAGCGACACCGGGCCGACCGCCAACTGGCCGGAGATTCTGGGCGGCGAGGGCGGGCCGGTAGCCATCGATCCGATTACCCTTACGAACTGGTATGTGAACAATGGGGCTGGTGTCTCCATCTACCTGGGCTCGCCACCGGTCGGAAGCACGCCGGGCGCGTTCCACGCGGTGCTCAACTACACCACCGATGCGAATGCGGATGTGGTCAAGGATGGGTACGCGATGACCGAGCCGGCGCCCTTTCTGGTGGACCCGCTGACCAGCTCGCAGTTGCTGATCGGCACCTGCCGTGTGTGGCGCGGGCCGGCCAGCGGCGTGGGCTGGAGCGACGCCAACGCCATCAGCCCCATGCTCGACGGCGAAACCGGCAATGCCACCTGCAACGGCGGCGCTCTCATTCGTTCGATTGCCGCGCTGCCGGTTGCTGTTTCCGCTGTGCTGCCCTCGGGCGGGGAAGTGGTTTATGTGGGCATGTATGGCTCGGCGAATGGCGGCGCGACGCTGCCCGGCCATCTGCTCACCGCCACCTACAACACAGCGGCCGGCAGTTGGTCGAGTTGGACGGACGTGACCCTGGGCCCGGTCGCCAACGACACCCACGCGATGAATTACTACGGGCTGGACATCTCCAGCATCTTCATCGACCCGCATGACACCACCGGGCAGACGGTGTACGTGACCATTGCGGGGATTCATAACCTGTCGGAAGATGTGCAAACGGTTTACGGCTCGACCGACGGCGGGGCGCATTGGACGGTATTGTCGCCCAATCTGCCCGCGGTACCGGCCAACAGCCTTGTGGTGGACCCGCAGGACGCCAACACGGTCTATGTCGCCACCGATGATGGAGTCTATTCGACGCGGCAGATCGCCAACTGCGCCGTTGCAACTTCCGGTTGCTGGTCGGCCTTTGGCAGCGGACTTCCGGCCTCGCCGGTGGTCCAGATCAGCGCCGCCCCAGCATCCGCTTCTGTGCATAATCTGGTTGCAGCCACCTACGGCCGCGGCATCTGGATCACGCCCTTGTGGACAGCAACCGAGGACATCACGACGGCCACCGCAACACCTGGCTCCCTGACCTTCGCGAGCCAGGTCTACGGCAGCTCAAGCAGCTCGCAGACGGTGACCGTCAGGAATACCGGAACGATCGCGCTGACCCCAAGCTTCGTCAAGGCCAGCGGCGACTTCAACGAAACCGGTAACTGTGCGGGCAGCATTGTGCTGCCGAGCCAGAGCTGCACGATTCAAGTCACGTTCACACCCACTCAAGTCGGCAGCCGGACGGGCGTTTTGACCATCTTTGCCAACGTGACCGGAGGAGAGCTGACGGTTTCGCTCAGCGGGACCGGCGCATCCTCGGGTGTATTCAGCCTGACTCCGGCCTCCGTCGGCTTTGGCAGTTGGGAGGTGGGAACCACTTCGACGGTTTTGCAGGTGACGGCCAATAACAGCGGCTCACCGGCGCTTCCCTATACCAGCGCCATCACCGGGCCCTTTGCCATCGCCAGCAACGCCTGCGGCGCTTCAGTTCCGGCGGTAACATCGTGCAATCTGACCTTGACGTTTACCCCAACTCAAACGGGAGCGGCCAGCGGAGCGCTGACATTTACCGACGCCTCCGGAACGCAGACGGTGGCGCTGAGCGGGACCGGGCTGGCCCCGCCCACCGATACTCTATCGGTTACAACGCTGACCTTCCCCGGCACCATCACGGACCAGCTTTCGGCTGCGCAAACCGTAACGCTGATTAACAACGGCGGCGTCTCGCTGACCTCCATCGCCGTCTCGGTGAGCGGAGCATTCCAGCAGACGAATGCCTGCACCGCCATCCTGCCGGCAAACTCAAGCTGCGTGATCAGCGTGCAATTCGATCCAACGGTAGTGGGCAGCCAGGCCGGCACGCTTACCATCTCCGACGTGACGCGCGCGCTGCCCCAGACGGTGGCCTTGAGTGGGGTGGGCATCGCTCCTCCGGCCTTCGGCGTGAGCCCGCCGAGCCTGAGCTTTGCGGCGCAGCCGCTGAACCAGGCCAGTATGCCGCAGACACTCACGGTGAGCAACATGGGCGGGGCTCCGCTGGACAATGTGGGCTTCCAGATTGCCGGGACCTCCGCCGGCAGCTTCTCCACCAGCTCGACCAGTTGCGGCGCCACGCTCGCCAACGGGAGCAGTTGCACCGTGCAGGTCGTCTTCACACCGATCTCCTCGGGGGGAAGCACGGCCTCGCTGGCGATCACATCGTCGACCGCCGGCGTTAAGGCGGTCACAGTGCCGCTCACCGGCGCTGCGCAGGCCCTGGCCGGTCTCAACGTGAATCCGGCGCAGCTTCTCTTTCCCATCGTCTCTCTGGGGCAATCCAGCCTCTCGCAGACGGTCAACCTCACCAACTCCGGCGGCGCCACGGCCAACTCGCTCACCCTCACTGCCACGCCCCCCTTCAGTCTGGTGCAGAACAACTGCGGCGCCAGCCTGGCTGCCGGGGCAAGCTGCTCCAGCGGGGTCATCTTCACGCCTTCTCTCAACGGTCTGTACACGGGCACGCTGACCATTGCGTCTCCCTCGCTGACGGCCTCGGCCAGCGTGTCACTCAGCGGGACCGGCGGAGTGCCGGGTTCCGTGCAGTTCCTGCCCGCGCTGTTGGCCTTCCAGCAGACAGGGGTGGGCCTGGTCAGCGGCTCCAGCACTGTCACCATCACCAACCCCGACGGCGTAACCAGCCTCAGTAGCCTGGCTCTCACGGTCACGGCGGGCTTTCAGTTGGTCAGCAGCACCTGCCCGGCGACGCTCGCCCCCGGAGCCAGTTGCACGGCCATCGTCGCCTTTGCGCCGGTTAGCGCCGGAGCGCAGAGCGGCAGCCTGAATGTGACCAGCAGCGCGCTGCCGACGGGCTCGTTCCTGGCGCTCTCCGGCATGGGCTTCGACTTTACCCTTGCGCCCTCCGGCTCGGCTACCCAGACCATCGCCAACGGACAGACTGCCTATTACACGCTGGATATCTGTGGCGCGGAAGGATGTACGCTGACTCCGACCCTGGGCGCGCAGGGAGCATTCATCTTCCAGTGCGGCACGCTGCCCTCCTACGCCTCCTGCGCCTTCAACCCCGCCAGCGAAACCATTCCCACCGGCGTGACCGGTAACGTAGTGGTGGAGATTGCCACCGGGTTGACTCAAACCTCGGCCCGCTCCTCGCGCCCGCCGGCGTGGCCCGTTCTACCGCTGGCTTGCGGGCTGGTGCTGCTGCCCTTTGCTCTGGCGCGGCGGCGCAGGGCGCTGATGCTGATTGCCTTGCTAGGCATTCTCACCGGCGGCGTCTCCAGTTGCGTCTCCTCCAGCGGCGGTGTCTCTACGGTCAACACAAAAACCGGCACCGGCAGCACCCCTCCGGCAACCTACTCGATTCCCGTCACTGCAACCTCCAACGGCGTCTCCCACCAGGTCACCCTCACACTCATCGTGGACTAAGCGGCGTGGTGGAAGAGTGCAAGCGAAAAAACGCTATACTCTACTTTCGGACCTCCGATGGAAGCACCCGCCATCGACCGTTGCGAAGACCGCGATGGGGAAAGAGCAGAAGATGACCACCAGAGTGACCGTGGAAGAAGTGCAGCGTGTGGCCGAGTTGGCCCATCTCGAACTCACGCCGGAGGAGACTCCGCGCATGTTGGACGATTTGAATGCAATTCTCGACTATGTGGCCGAGCTGAATGAGCTGGACACCTCCGGCGTTGCGCCGCTGGCGCAAGTGAGCGAACTGCTCGATGGTGCGGGCAGCGGTGTGCTGCGCGATGATCGTTTGCAGCCGTCGCTGGACCGCGCCGTCGTCTTGTCGCAAGCGCCGGAGACGGATGGGGTCTTCTTCAAGGTGCCCAAGGTGATTGAGCGGTAGGTGTGTAACTGGGCCGGGAACAGGCCAGGAAATGAGGAAGAATCTCTTGGACAGCGCATCCAAACCCGCCGATAACTTTGTGGAACATCCCAAAACTCTGGCCGAGCTGCGCGCCGGCGTCGTTGCGGGCACAACCAAGGCCGCCGACCTCGCCGCCGGCTACTACGAGCGCATCGAGAAGAAGAACCCACGCCTCAACGTCTACCTGAGCCTGACCAAGGAGCGCGCGCTGACGCAGGCCGCCCGCGTGGACGATGCGGCCGCCAAGGGCGATCCGCTGCCTCCGCTGGCCGGCATTCCGATGGGCATCAAGGACGTGCTGGTGATGCGCGGCGCTCCGGCGACGGCGGGGTCGAAGATTTTGCAAGGCTATCATCCGCCTTACGACGCCACGGCGGTTGCCAAACTGGAGGCGGCGGGAGCGGTACTGCTCGGCAAGACCAACTGCGACGAGTTCGCGATGGGCTCCTCGACCGAGAACTCGGCTTATGGGCCGGTCCGCAACCCGGTGGACACGGAGCGGGTTCCGGGCGGGTCGAGCGGCGGCTCGGCGGCGGCGGTGGCGGCCAATATGGCCGTGGCCACGCTCGGCTCGGACACCGGCGGCTCCATCCGCCAGCCGGCCAGCTTCTGCGGCGTGGTGGGCGTGCTGCCCACCTATGGCCGCGTCTCACGATACGGCCTGATCGCCTATGCCTCTTCGCTCGACCGCGTGGGGCCGTTTGCCGCCAACGTCCGCGACGCGGCGACTCTGCTCTCTGTCATCGCCGGCCACGATCCCCACGACGCCACTAGCTCCCCGGCGCCGGTGCCCGACTACGCCACCGAGAGCGATAAGCCGGTCGAGGGTTTGCGCATCGGCGTCCCGGCCGAGTACTACGCTGAGGGCCTCGACCCCGAAGTGCGCGCCTGCATCGAGGCGGGCATCAGCGCGCTTCAGGCTGCGGGCTGTACCATCAAGCCGGTCGCGTTGCCGCACACAAAGTACGCAGTTCCCGTCTACTATCTGATAGCCACCGCCGAGGCCAGCGCCAACCTGGCCCGCTTTGACGGCGTGCGCTATGGGCCGCGCTCCAAGGATTCAGCGACTCTCTCGGATATGTACCGGCACTCCCGCGACGAAGGCTTCGGCGCGGAGGTCAAGCGGCGCATCCTGCTCGGCACTTATGCGCTCAGCGCGGGCTACTACGACGCTTATTACTTGAAAGCACAGCAGGTGCGGCGCATCCTGGCCGAGGAGTACCTGCGCGCCTTCAACGAGGTGGACGCGATTGTAACTCCCACCGCGCCGACGGCGGCATTCAAGTTAGGCGAGAAGACCGGCGATCCTCTGGCCATGTATCTGGCGGACATCTACACGGTGACAGCCAGCCTAGCGGGCATCTGCGGGGTAACGGTGCCCTGCGGGACGACGAAAACAGGCTTGCCGGTGGGAATGCAGGTGTTAGCCCGCCATCTGAATGAGGCGACGGCGTTTCGCGTGGCGCGAGTTGTGGAAGAGGCGCAGATAGAATAGCTTGTTAAAGGAGAGATACAGCAGCCAGCGTCACTTAAACAGTTCAGGATGATGTATTCTCACGGAACGAACCGCATTTTGTATTGCAACCAGGCAGCTTTCAATCTCTGTTCGAGTGGAGAGGTTAAAC
>Ga0326728_10006061_pt1 | contig 33098 bp, 19 predicted proteins | sample MB3enrmetagenome_FD_207602 | JGI IMG/M metagenome (GOLD analysis project Ga0326728, IMG submission 207602) | Lab enriched peat soil microbial communities from McLean, Ithaca, NY, United States - MB31MN | ecosystem: Environmental > Terrestrial > Soil > Wetlands > Peat | place: USA: New York... | reverse complement strand
TGTTTCGCCGAACTTCGAAGTCCGAAAAAAAGCACTCGACCGCTTCTTCGAAAGTGACTCGATGCTCAGAAAGCTCGTCGCGCTCGAAATCATATTCGAAATCTTCCGGCGTGAATCGGCGCCAATCCACCACACACCATTGTACTACGCTCATCGGCGGGAAACGTCGACTTATGTGAAGCCAGCCCCCCCCGATTTCACTCGGCCGGCTGGCGCAGAACGAGGGCAGCGCTGCGATTCACGTCATCTAATCGCACCAGAATCGCGGGGCTGGGCTCGCCCCGCGCCAGCCTGCCACTTTTCCGCTGGGGGGTTGCGTTTTCTAGCCACTCGCCACTAGGCACTACGCACTGCCCTCAGCGGCTCGTAGAATCGGAATTTCGACGTGCTCGTTACCGGACAATAAGAAAAGGCCGCGGGAAAGACGCGGACCGCAAATTCGGCGGTCCGCGCTTGCTCAGAGGCTGAGCTGCCACGGTTTCTGCCCCAACATCGACGAGGCGGGTGCGGTTTCAGGGCGTATAATTCGTTGAGGCGGAATTGTATGAAGATGATCAATTTCACCGCTGAAGCACTCGCAAACAACTGCGAGATGCCACCAGCGGGATAATGTCGGTAGGTTAGGCGGTCACTAATGGCTGACAAGCAGTCGAGTTTCATACCGATCAGTAGGCGCGACGCTTCCGCAACCATTAGGGGGTACGCGTACCAAGTGGACGTAACCATCAGCAGATGGATCTCCCTCGAAAAAGACGAGGAACTCCAACTCGAATATGGCGAGGACATAGATCGCATTCAAAAGCAAATTATGGAAGGCAATGCTGAGACCCTGCGTGACGTGGTGCAGGTTAGATACAGGCAAAGGGCGTTACGGCTCAAATCCGCCGAAGCACTTCAAGCCCTGAGTTCTTTTGCAGAACACAGAGCTAACAATCCTGCGCGCCGGATTAGCTTTCAATACCTTACAAACAGCCACGTAGGCCGCGAATATGCATCCCCCTTCCCGAACGGCGAGGCAGCTATCGAAGTCTGGCAGAAAATCCAACGAGGGGAGCTATCCGGGAACGACCTAACCGCAGCTTTAAGTGGAATCCGTGCCATTCTCGCCAGCGCTGCAAAGCCCAAGAAAGTCGAAGATTCGCAATGGGAAGCGTTCCAAAAGTTCATTAGTAGCGCAGAAGAACAAGCTCTTCTTGAATACATCAAGTTATTCCAGTGGACGGTAAAGGCACCGGACTCCGCGCAGATGCCTGAAAGGATCAAGAATGAGCTGCTGCGAACCGGGAGGGCACCCTCGCGACATGCGAGCCTATCCCTTTATTACAGGCTTTTCATATTCGTCATAAGGCGGTTGTCTGAGCAGGGGCTCAAAGTGTTGACACCTGAGGCCCTGGATTCTGTTTGTTCGCAGTCTACCATCGAGCCTGGCGATCAGTTGCTCATAGGAACGGTGAGAATCCTGATCGGCACGGTTGAGGATCGCCTCCGCGTTCTAGAGGAGAAGACCATAGAAGGCCACCAATACCTTGAGAGAATAGAGACCGACATGGACTTGCTGGCACAGCAATCTGGAGTCCAAGGAGTCGTGGATTACGGGGCCCTGACAGTCAGCCTGGACATTCCTCCTTCGGTAGAACGGGTTGCGAAAAGGCCCGGCGCAGTCAATAAGATCGTCGAATTGTTAAACGGAAAGGCTTGGTGCGCCCTAAGCGGCCAAGTATCTTCGGGAAAAACCCAATTTGCGATTCTCCTTACAGAGGCACTAAACAAAGCGACCTTCTGGATTAGATTCCGCGGTCTTGATGTTTCGCAGAGTTGCCTACGACTTGATCAGGCCTTAGCACAGGCGTCGAAGCTTAAGCGGAAACCTGAAATAAAAAAGTGGTATTCCGAGGTGTGCGGAGCGTTGCCATTGGGCTCAATCATCGTTCTGGACGATCTTCCTAGCAAAATTGGCTGTGACGATTTCGACATCCGTTTGCTCCTCCTCTGTGAATCTTGCAGTGAAAACGGATGCACACTGATCTCGACCGGCAACGAGGAACCTCTTTCTTCGGTGAGAGATCGTGCCGGGCGAAATCTTGTGACGGCCAGAATCCCACTCTTTAATGAGGAGGAAGCAAAGGAGCTGTTTTTGGCTCACGAGGCCCCACCTCAGGCGCTAAACCCAAAGTTTGTTTATTTCCTTTGGTCGCTCACGCGTGGTCACCCAATGCTTCTTATGGCCCTTGCTCGTTACCTTCTTTCGACCCAGTGGCTTATCAGTGACAGTCAACTCCAAGGGCTCTTCAGGGGAGAATATGCGGAGCATCTGAAGGGGGAGACTAGGAAGCTCTTGGCAACGACGATAGATGACTCTGAAACCAGGGATCTCCTATATCGGCTCAACCTCGCAGGATTTTCCTTTGAGGCTGCCCACGTCAAGCTGGTCAGCGAAGTCAAGCCGCGGATTGCCCGACCGCTGGAAAGGCTTGCACAGACAGAGGGACTTTGGATTCAGCGAGACAGCGGGTCTAAATATCTAGTCTCTCCTTTACTAACCGGTCTGGGAGATTCGGACGTTCCTAGCGACACTCAGCGAAAGGTACATGAAGTTCTTGGGTTAAGCATCGTGAGGAAGGGCAAACTGGACCCATTTGACGTCATAACAGGGTTCAGTCATTTTGTCCGCGCCCACCAACATGAAAGGGCGGCAGTACTAATCGTTCTCGCGTTGAGTAGTTTGGCGCGATTGGAAGATCCCATTGGCGATGATTGGATGCTCAGTTCCATATGGGCAGGGAAGCCGCTGCCGGACGATATAAGTCTCGGTGTCCAATTGTACCTCCGTTGTCAGCAAGTTATTGTTCGCGGCCGTCTCGGGAAGAATATTCGTTACGAGCTAGACGATTTCGATTCCATCCTTAGTCGCATGAAAGCGGATGGCGCATTCGGCATCGTTGGCGGGTGCATCTGTTTGGCGATACACTTTGCGCGTCAAGAGCCAGCACGCGCCAACCGATACTTGCTCCGGGGGATAAAAGCTCTCCCGGCCTTTCGGTTCTCAGACGGAACCCTCCCCGAAATACCCGAGCGAGCGAGACCGGAATCCCTATTCTTCATTACAGGTCTAGCTGTTCGTTCCGAGGCGGACTTAAGCGATTGGATTTCCAGTGTGGAAGGGCTAGACGACCCAACTCTTATAACGATGTTCAGTGGCGAGCCCGGCGAGGATGCAGCTGTAACATTGTGCGATCATCTTTGGCTGGACGAGGACAAGAAACCACAAGCATCACAAAACTGGGACGCCGTCTCCCACCAACTCATCATGCTCGGTAATTTTGCGAAGCGGCACAGCCTTCGGCTATTGTGGGCTGGTTCCGTAAGGGCGCGGATAGTCGTGCACTCTGAATATCAGAAAGACCTGGCGGCTGCAGTCAGTTTAGCCAAACAGGCGCTCACAGAGATTAACGATGACCCTCCGAGCGTGTTCCTGATTCAAGAGGCGATTGGGCGGCAATTCGTGTACGCGGAGCGTTGGACCGAAGCTTTGGATTGGCTGGACAGCGCTCTTGGCCATGAGCTGACCGCGTTTCCCTTCTTGTGTATGCGTGCCATGTTGGCCGCGAGCGAGGCAGCGAGCTCCACGGACAATTCGAGGGCTATTGGATACTGCGACCGTGCAGTTACACTGGCAGAAAACAGCCAAAAGATTCCGGAGACACAGGTCGTAATCGCATTAGCCGAAAAAGCAATTGCGCATTGGCAGACTGGAGATCGACTGTCAACGTATCAGGCCTGGGAGCCAGCGGTTGAGAGGCTCTTTGCGACAAAGAGCGACGACGAAGCGTGGAAAAAACTCTTAGTTATTTGTGGGCATGTTTCGGGGTATTTTTCCTCGATGGCGAGCACGGGCAAACCACCTAAATCGGATACCGAGTATGTGGCCCCTAAACCAGGGATGTTCTTGCGCGAATACCCACAAGTGCTCCAATTGTACGACGTCGGTCGAGAATGGGGGTTGGCTGCTCAACTGGCGTATTTCGCAATGGCAGTCGGACGGGACGAAGATGCCGCGGGCTGGGCGCTCAGAGCTATCGAGTCCGGCCGTGGCGGACGAGAAGAAGGCCTGTTAGGCGGCTTACAGATGTTTGCCGTTTGCCAAGCGATACTGGATGACCGGTACGGCGAGGCCCTTGATATCGCATTGGACGCTGGCACCACCATTGCCACCGAATATGAGAGGTGGCGCAGCACCATGGGTCACGATCAACTCTCCGGCGGTCGAGCATCCATCGCACCAGAAGGTCCGACGGTGACATCGCGGGCTCATGGCGAAATCCACGCTGCAAATGAAGCTCTGATACCGATCATATTCAGGTTGGCAACCATCTGGCTGAATGATCCTGAGGAGGCGCGCGAAGCAGCGTGGACGGTTGCCACTGAATGCATAAGGCTGGCAAAGGCCGCAGAAAACCCACGTGTATGGGACGAGTCGGCAAGACTCGCAAACGAGATTTTCGGTCAGGCTCCTTCTTGGCAACACTTGAACGAGCAAGGAAACGAATACGCACAGAGAAATGAAAACGCCCTTTATCACATTTGCTATGCCGGCACGTTATTGCACGTTATGCCAAGAGATGCCCTCCGCATACAGCTCGGTATTCTCCCCGCATTGGAACAACAATTAGAGCGTCACGGAGCCTTCCGAAGGATTGTGGTTCCGTTTATCCTTGCCTACTGGGAGCAAAAGCTCGAGAACTCTCCCTATTACTTCGTCGCGCCTGCCCTTTTGAAAGAGAGGCTTCAGAATATATCTGTCACATCTCCCGGGGAACGCTTAAGGCAGACCTTACGCGAGATGGCCTTCCCCGTTGGACTAACCCTGACCGAGTCAGATCGAAAGTGGCTGAAGTAAAGGCGCGAGCAGGTAGTGCGGACCTGCGGTTCATGATTCCGCGGTTTTTCGGCTTTAAATCCGCTTAGGCGGATCGAAGGGAAGCGGAACGCGATCGATGCGCAATCCGCAGAACCGTTCTTGGTCCTCCCCGCTGACCCCCGCGCATTCCCGCATGCTCGACCACTTCCAGTAAAGCCGCGGACCTTGGAGTGCGGGCCTGATCACTTCCAGTAAAGGCGCGAACCTTGAGGAACAGGTCCGCGCTACGGTTTCCTGACTAATCCCCGGCGTGCCGGGTTTGAATGGATGTATTTGACCTTCAGGGGCTGGGCATGGCCTCGCGCAACGCTTTCTCCATCTCCTCGGCGTGAAAGTCCAGTTGGGTCAGGCGTGTGCTGTAACGGACGCGGCCGTCGGAGCCGATCACAAAGGCGCGGCTCGGCCAAGCGGCATAGGCGGCTTCGGCATGGCCATCCGTTCCGTCCAGCAGGGCGGGAAACTTCAGGTGGAGTTCTCGCGTGCACATCGCGGCATGGTCTTCCTTGTCCTCCATCGTCAGGGCCGGGGATATGGCAATCCCTTCGCGCTCGTTCCGAGTGCTCTGCCAGTCACTTGCGGCGTGCGCCTCCCGGACGTACACGAGAAAGGGAAAAAGGGTGTCAGGTACCTTTTTTCCCGCCCATCGTACCCGAAGAAAAAAGGTACCTGACACCTTTCCCCTGCCACCTTTCCCCTGCCACCTTTCCCCTGCTGAATTCGCAAGAGGATTTGCAAAAGACCGCTCGAGCAGCGTTGCTGGTCGATGAAGTGAGCAGCCGTCTTATCAATCCTGTATTCTCCAAGTCCTGAGCGCTCTCAAAGGGGCGGTTAAGCGGCAATGTTTTGATCCGCCAATTTGCGGTTTACGACAGCCAGGCCTGATTAGACCGCCCCTCCCAGCGCATTGAAGTCGGGCAAACTTCGATTCGTACATGTTCCTTTTCCTTCCATGCGATGTTTCCGGTCATCTTCTGATGATTGAAAAATTCCTCGTGGAGTTCGGGTCAGACTTCACAGTTTTGCAGCTTTCATGGTTTTGATTTTTCCGTTGACGCGGACTTTGATTTGGCGCGGCTCAGCGGAGGCGACCCGGTACGAGGTGACTTTGCCGTCTTTCCACTCGATGTCTACAGTAAAGCCGCCACGGGCGCGCAGGCCGGTCACCTTGCCGGTCGGCCAGGCCTTAGGTAATGCCGGCAAGAGATAGATTTCGCCGCTGTTCGACTGCAGCAGCATCTCGATGACTCCGGCGGTGTAGCCGAAGTTGCCGTCGATCTGAAACGGGGGGCAGCTATCGAAGAGATTTGGCAACACGCTGCCACGAATCCATTCATTGACGAGCTTATGCGCATGGTCGCCGTCGAGCAGACGGGCCCACAGGTTGATTTTCCATACCTTGCTCCACCCCGTCGCACCGTCGCCGCGCGCGACGAGCGAGACCTTTGCCGCTTCAGCGAGTTTTGGCGTAGTCAGCGGCGAGATCTGATGGCCGGGATACAGCGCGACCAGATGCGACAGGTGGCGGTGCTGGTCTTTCGGGTCGTCGCGGTCCACCATCCATTCTTGCAACTGACCCCACTTGCCGATTTTCGGACGGAGTAGTTTGTCGCGCTTCGCAACGATTGTGTCGCGGAAGTCCGGGTCCACACCAAGGGCATCAGCGGCCTCGGCGGTGTTGTTGAACAGGTCCCAGATGAGTTCCTGGTCGTGTGAGATGCCGTCTTCGTGCGGGCCGTGTTCGGGCGAGTAACCGTTGGGCGCGACGAGCGTGCCATCCGGCAGAGCCTTGAGCCGGTCGAGCCAGAATTCGCAGACTTCCTTCATCATGGGGTAAGCGAGCGTCCGCAGATACTCTTTGTCGCCGGTGAATGCGTAGTGTTCCCAGATGTTTTGCATGCACCACGCGCTGCCCGATTCAATCCATTGCCAAGTCGAGCCGCCGAAGATTCCGTTCTCCGCACGCATTGTCCAGCCACGCGTCTGGAACGCCTCAATCGTCGCCGCCTTGCGGACTTCCCTGATGGAGTTCAGCCACGCGGCGAACGGCAGAAAGCACTCGCTGAGATTGCCCGAATCGGCAGGCCAGTAGTTCATCTGCACGTTGATGTCGGTGTGATAATCGCTGCGCCATGGCGGCAGGTTGCTCTGGTTCCACTTGCCTTGCAGATTGGCCGGCAACCCGCCGGGGCGCGATGACGCGATCAGCAGATATCGGCCATACTGGAACAACAACGCCTCCAGCCCTGGATCGGGCGTGCCCGTTTTTTGCACGTTGGCCAACCGCTGATCCGTCGGCAGCGTCACCGCCGGCCCGAGATCGAGCGTCACGCGACCAAACAGCGCCCGGTAATCCCGGAGGTGATCGGCCAGCAATTTCTCATAAGGGATCCGCGCCGCCCTCTCCAGTCGGCCCGTGATGGCGCGATGCGGCAGCTCGCCGCGCCAGCTCTGGCTGCGGTCCTGAACGAAATCCGTGCCGGCATCGAGCAGCAACGTCACGCTGTCTGCATCCTTGAAAGCAATTTTCTCGCCGGCAACCTCGACCTTCCCGCCGTCGTTAAGAACTAGTACCTGCGCCTCGTAATGCAGGGCCATGGTGTAAGGCTTGTCCCTCTGGAACTGGTAACCGGCCAGCGAACCGGACGATATGAGCTGAGTGTTCGTCGCGCTGATCTTGCCATTGTGCATGTCCGTCAACGCGACGCTGCCCGTGAGCGCGCCGGGTTTGTCCGCAGTGAATCGAAAGATCATCACCCCGGCTGGAAAGCTTGCGAAGGCCTCGCGCCGATATTTCACCCCATCGCTTTCATACGTGACGGTGTGCATCGCACATTCGAGGTCGAGCTCGCGCCGGTAGGCGGTCACGGCGCCGTGAGTCAACTCGACCAAGACATCACCGAACGCCTGATAAGCCCCGGTATATGTCTCATCGCCGATCCAGAGGCTCTCCTCGTTGAACTGGATGCGTTCCTGCGGCACGCCGCCGAACACCATCGCGCCGAGCCGACCATTGCCAATCGGTAGAGCTTCCTGTTCCCATTTAGTCGCAGGTTCGTTGTACCAGAGTCTCAAGTCCGCTCCCGCGGCGTGGGCGTACGACGCCAGAACACTGATAGTGGTCGTAAACAGAACCATGAGGGTCTTCACGTTTGGCTCCTCTTTAGCCGGAATTTCCATTATGGGCTTTCTGCCCGGTCGATAAAATACACCTGACCACCGCTGAACGCAATTGTCGGTCGGATTTGCAGTGCCAGGTGCTTCCACAGCGGGTAGCCACGCTCACCGTTTTTGTGACCGTGGGTTCTTCCTTCGATGCCGAACGATCCCTGGATTGTCTCCGCGACTACGGCCAGTAAGATGGTCACACCGGGCGTGAGAAAAGCCCACGGTCAAAAAATCGTTGACCGTGGTTACCACCGATCACCAAGATGGTTTGTCGCGAAGCCGTGGATGGGGTCTAGATTGTCGCCAGCTCCACTCATCGCGTCTTCGGGTTATTGCTTCCCGGTTTCCCGGCGCAAGGCCTCGTGCAAGAGCATCTTGACGTAGGTTTGGTAGCCGATTCCCTTTTGCGCGGCCAGGGCGCGCGCCGCGTCAATATCGCTGGCAGGCAGGCGCAGCGTAACCGGCCGTGTCTTGGCGCGGGCTGCGGCTTGTTGCAGGGTCAGCAAGTAGCGCGGACCTGCGGTCCAGGGTCCGCGGCTTTTCATCCGTCATGACGCAATCAGGTCAAAATCCGCGGTCGCACATCGAACTCGTAGCGCGACCTGCTTCCCAAGGTCCGCGCAGACGACAAACTCCCGTGACAAAACCTTCCAAATGGCGCAATATCAAGACCGTTACGAAGGGTGTGGGAGATTTCTTATGACTGTAATCGAGCTTCCCGACGAACAGGCGGCGGCGCTGAAAGCGAAAGCCGCTGCGGAGGGCCTTTCTCTTGAGGCTTGGCTCCAGAAGCTCGCTGAACAGGAACGTCCGGCCAGCCACCCCCTCCGGCACATTGCTGAAGTGATCGTCGAAAACATGCAGGATGTGCCGCCTGAAATTATGGCCCGCATGCCCAAAGACGGCGCCAGCCAGCATGATCATTACATCTATGGTTGGCCTAAAAAAAGGGCTGACCGAGATTCTTACCAACGACCGGCATTTTGAGCAGGAAGGTTTCAGGGCGCTGTTCCGCGATTCATGAAAGAGCCCATATCAGAATCATCATAATCCCCGCGCGGCCTGCTTGGCCCGCAGAACCGCTTCCGTTGCTTCTTGGCGAGTCATAGGTTTCCCTCCTCGGGTGGAATCAACCCATAGCCTGCCGCCTGCGCGGGGCGAAGTGCATTGGGTAGCGAGGACCACCGCTTTTGTGGTCCGCGTCTTTTCGGCCCCGTGATGGAGCGATCAAATTCGTGCGCGCGGATCGAAGCGGCTTTTCATCTCGCATTGTTGTTGATTCATTGGCAGGGCTCAAATCCGCGCATGCACATGGGCAACCAACAGAAGGTAGCGCGCAATTTTCGGAAACGTCATTTGCATTTCGCGATGAAGAACCGCGGAGGAGGGCAGACTGCGCCCGCCTCTTGCCCACTTCCAGCAGAGCCGCGGAATCATGAAGTGCAGGTCGCGCTACGGTTTCCTGACTAATCCCCGGCGTGCCGGGTTTAAATGGATATAGTCGACCTTCTCACCGACACCCCAAGAATACCTGTAACTTATTGATATTAAACGATTAAAATGGAGGCGGGGGGAGTCGAACCCCCGTCCGAAGAGTCTTACGGTTAGGAGACTACATGCTTATCTCGTTCGCTTCGAGCTTTTGCCGGCGGCCCTCAGGAACGGGCAATAACGAGCCATCAGCTAGCCTCTGCCCCGCGAAGGGCTCTCGCTCAGAATCCCGAGGCAACTGAGTCCAAGCCATCCCGCCAATCGACGCCTCACATCCCTCATGCGGGCCTAAAGGAGGAGACGGCCACCTAATTAATTAGGCAGCATAGGCATACTGCGTGTTGGCAGTTGTCATTGTTCCACGCCGATCACGGGTGGTGTGGACCCCCGACATGCCTCCCAAGCGCAAGGGCTCCCGTCGAAACCGGTACGCCCCCAGATCTCTTAGGTTACGCCACCTGGTGGGGGGTGTCAAATCACCGCAACATCCACCGGATCAGCAGCCCGATGCCGGCGAGGAGCTTCACGCCGTCCAGTCCCGTGAACGACCCGTGCAACGCCCAGAAGCGCGGCATGACTGGCGGCGGAGGATTACGCGGCAGGAAATCGATGCTACGTCCGATGGAAACGAGCAATGGCGTAATGACCAGTGTTAAGATCACAGCAAGGCCCAGCATGGTTGCCACCACGCTGACGTCCACGGCACTGCGCGGCGTCTGCCGCCGGACCAGCACGAGCAAAATCACTCCCAGCCCGATCTGAAGCGCGCCGTATCCCCAGAAAAGCGTGCGATTGATTTCCGACGCCATATAGCGCAGCACCACGCGCGTAGGGCCTTCCCCCAGGGGTTTGGTGGTTTCCACGAATTGTGGCTCGGCGCGCTTCAGCACGCTCTCCACGGTGGCAAAACTTCTTGTCGCCGTAAACCACATGCACAGCGTGGACATAATCCACGCCCCTAGAATCGCTACGGCCAGCACCTGCGATCGTCCCATCAGATTCTCCCTCCGCCAGACATTAGCACCTGTAGCGCCGACCTTTAGGTCGGCACGTGCTGAACTAAAGTTCAGAGCTACAACTGCCCAAGGGCATCCGCGAGGGGCGCCCAACAAAACGCTTCACCGGAGAGCTTGCTTCCACCGCTTATGCTCGGATAAGCTTGCGCCCGCATTATAACGCAAGCTTCTGGCGCCCCTATGCCTAACGAATACGACGCAATCATCATTGGCGCCGGCCACAACGGGCTGGTGGCGGCCGGATATCTGGCGCGAGCGGGCCTGCGCACGCTGGTTTTGGAGAGCCGTCACCTGGTGGGCGGCGCCTGCGTGACGGAAGAAATCTTCCCCGGTTACAAATTCTCCACCACGTCTTATCTTTGCAGCCTGATGCAGGAGAAAGTGACGCGGGACCTTGAGCTGGAAAAATTCGGGTTCACGGTTTATCCCAAAGATCCAGCGTTCTTCAGCCCCTTTCCGGACGGCCGCTACCTGATCATGTGGTCCGACACCGCTCGGACCTGCGAGGAGATCCGCAGATTTTCCGCCCGCGACGCCGAGCGCTACCCGCACTATGAGGAGTACGTCGACCGCCTGGCGCGCTTCATCGAACCTTTGCTGCTCGAGACACCGCCAGACATCGCGCGGCGAGATTTCGCCGACTGGCGAAAGCTCGCCGGCCTGGGCCGCCGCGTGATGAAGATGCCCGCGGAAGAATTGATTGGCCACCTGCACATCCTCTCGCAAAGCGTGAAGGATTTTCTCGACCCGTGGTTTGAGTCGGAGGCCCTGAAGGTGGCGCTGGCCACCGACGGCGTGATTGGCACCAAGGGCGGCCCTTACACCCCCGGCACGGCCTACGTGCTGCTGCATCACTGCATGGGCGGCGTGGGCGGCAAGCGCGGCCTGTGGGGATTCGTGCGCGGGGGCATGGGCGGCGTCACCCAGGCGATGGCGGCATCGGCGCGCTCCATGGGCGTGGAGATTCGCACCAGCACCCGCGTGGTGCGAATCCTCACGAAGGATGGCCGCGCGTCCGGCGTGGCGCTCGCCAGTGGAGAGGAGATTCGCGCTCGGGTGGTGGCCTCGAACGCCGATCCCAAGGTCACCTTCCTGAAGCTGCTCGAGGAGCAAGAGCTTCCCGCGGATTTCCTCGCAGCGATACGCTCGTTCAAAATCGAAGGCGTCTCGATGAAGATCAACCTGGCGCTCGATGGCCTGCCGGACTTCACTTGCCTGCCCGGCTCCGCCCTCGCGCCGCATCACAAAACCACCATTCACATCTGTCCCACCCTCGAATACATTGAGCGCGCCTACGACGATTCCAAGTACGGCCGCCCCAGCGCCCGGCCCATGCTGGAAATCACCATCCCTACCACGTATGACGCGACGCTGGCGCCCGCCGGCAAACACGTGGTGAATATCTTCCTCCAGTACACGCCCTATACACTTTCGCCCGAAGTGGCTTCAAGCTGGCATGCGATCAAGGAGAGTTACGCTGACCGCGTGATGGAGATGATTGAAGAGTACGCGCCGGGCTTCAAAAGCCACGTGCTTCATCGCCACATCCTGTCGCCACTCGACCTGGAAGAAGAGTATGGAATGACGGGAGGCAACATTTTCCACGGCGAGATGAGCGTCGACCAACTCTTCTTCCTGCGCCCTGCCCCCGGCTGGGCGAAGTACCGCACGCCGATTCGCGGGCTTTACTTGTGCGGTTCCGGCGCTCACCCCGGCGGGGGCGTGATGGGTGCCCCCGGCCACAACGCCGCACGCGAAATCCAGAAGGATTGGAAAAAGCTCAAGCGTGGGTGAAAGAGGGACACTTCGCGAGCCGCCCCTGTCACGCTCACGGGCTACGTTTTGTGCGCAATACGGCACCTTGCAGCTTTTCTCGCCTCTGTGTTAACGTCGTAAATTTGAGGTTTTCCAAGAATTTTGGCTAAGCAGGGGGAAAGATGATTCTCACCTTGGCGGGGCGGACTCCGCGCATTGCCGCTTCGGCGTATATTGCCCCCAGCGCCGATATCATCGGCAGTGTCGAGGTTGGCGAAAACTCGAGCGTGTGGTTCCAATGTGTGCTGCGGGGAGACATCGAACCCATCCGCGTGGGAGCGAATAGCAACATCCAGGATGGGACCATCATGCACACCGTGGCGGGCTCTGCGGTGTCCGTCGGCGATTGGGTCACAGTGGGCCATCGCGTGATATTGCATGGTTGCACGGTGGAGAACCATTGTTTGATTGGAATGGGCGCCGTGCTCCTCAATAACGTGCGCGTGGGTGAAGGATCAATTGTCGCCGGCGGCGCCGTGGTGACGGAAAACACCGTGATTCCGCCCCGAAGCCTTTACATGGGCGTTCCCGCTAAATTCCGCCGGGAGCTTGGGGAGGAAGAACAGGCATTCATCAGAATGCATGCCACGAATTACTTGCAATATAAAGACGACTATCTGGTCAGGCAAGCTCAAACCCTCGCCGCTGCCCCCGGCGAAACGGGAAAACCTCAGGGATCATAAGCTTCGGCCTAAATGCTGAAGCTAAGACACCGTGTCGAATCGAGCCGAACCAATTCGTTCTGTGAAGGGAACCCGCGACCTATTGCCGCCCGACACAAATCTGTGGCAACGCGTCGAGGCCGAGGCCCATCGGGTTCTTGCGGCCTATCACTACGGCGAGATCCGCACACCCATTTTGGAGGAGACCGCGCTCTTCGCCCGGGGCGTGGGGGCCGAGACGGATATCGTCAAGAAGGAGATGTACTCGTTTGAGGACCATGACGTTCCTCACCTCGCTGCCCTACGATCAGAGATTCGGACACACCGACCATCAATTGGCAGTCCTGATGACTTCGTGGTGTATTTAGATCGGATGCGGAACTTCGCGGCGGCTTTCAGGGAAGCTATGGGGAAAGGTCTCGTTCCGAAGACTCCCCAAAATGAGCGGGCTCTCGATGTCCTCGAACAGATGCCCGCAACTCTGAAAGGCGCTTATTTGGAAGCAAACGAAGTAATGTTTGGTCTTTATGTGGACCACGTCGATCGCGCCCTTGAAGACGTGTTGCTCGGGGATTCTCTGACACTCCGCCCAGAAGCCACGGCTTCCGTAGTGCGGGCTTACATTGAGCACAGTCTTTACAACCAGGGTGGCGTCCAGAAGCTGTACTACATTGGACCGATGTTTCGCCGAGAGAGACCGCAGAAAGGGCGCTACCGCCAGTTCTATCAAATCGGAGCGGAAGTTCTCGGGTCACAGAACCCGCTGGTTGACGTGGAAGTCATCGAAATGCTCGTGCTGTTCCTCGAACGCGTCGGCATCCGTGAATATCAACTGCTCGTGAACTCAGTGGGCTGCGCTAATTGCCGCCCCGCTTATCTGAAAGCCCTGCAAATGGCGCTTCAGGACGTCAAAGCCACGATGTGCGCGGATTGCCAGCGGCGCGCTGACACCAACCCGCTGCGCGTGCTCGATTGCAAAGTGGAAGCGGACCAGCCGATCATCGAAAGACTGCCCAAGATCATTGACCACCTCGATCCCGCCTGCCGCCAGCATTTCGACCGCGTGACGAGCGAGCTCGTGGCGCGCGGCATTGCCTACCAGCTTACGCCGCGTCTGGTGCGCGGGCTCGACTATTACACGCGGACGACGTTTGAGATTACCAGCGGCGCGTTGGGCGCCCAAAACGCGGTGGTCGGCGGTGGACGCTACGACGGCCTTTCCGAAATGCTAGGTGGCCCGCCCACCCCAGGCATCGGGTTTTCCATCGGCCAGGACCGCTTGATTCTGGCCGTGCAGGCCGCGGCCGTCCTTCAGCCCGGAAGTACTCTTGCGGCGTATGTTGTGTGGATGGGCGAGGCGACCCTTGCCCCCGCCTTACGCCTGGTGCGCGAGATGCGCGCGCAAGGACTGAGCGTCGAGATCGATTACGACCCCATGAAAATCAAGAAAGCGATGGGCGTCGCCAACAAGCTCCAGGCGCGCTTCGCCATTATCATCGGTGAAGGTGAGCTGGCCAGCGGCAAATTTCAGGTCAAAGATATGGCAAGCGGTGAGCAAAATGAATTGGAGCCCGACGCCATCGAGCAGTATGTAAAAGAGAAATTATAAATTATGAATTATAAATTATGAATTGAAACCCCGAGGTCCTACACTCAATAGAGGGGCCATTCGTTCATTCATAATTCATAATTTATAATTCATAATTTTGTTACGGCGGTGATTGTGAAATTAGACCTTCTCGGTGATCGGCAACGAACGCACTATTGCGGCGAGCTTCGCAAAGAGCACGCGGGGCAGACCGTTTTCCTGGCTGGCTGGGTGGATGTCCGCCGCGACCTCGGCAATTTGATCTTCCTTGATTTGCGCGACCACACGGGCAGGACGCAGATTGTCTGCAATCCCGCCATCAGCGTGGAGGTACACGACCGGGCGGACGAGGTGCGTGGCGAATACGTGGTCGGCGTGGAGGGGGAAGTTGTGGTCCGTGCGCCGGGAACGGTGAACTCGCAACTTGCCACTGGCGAAGTGGAAGTGATGGCGCGCACGCTGCTGGTGCTGAATGAGGCGAAGACACCGCCCTTCCCCATTGAGGACGAAACGAAGACCAGCGAAGAAACGCGCCTGCGTTATCGCTACCTCGATCTGCGGCGTGGACGCATGCAACGCAACATTCGCCTGCGCCATCGCGCCAGCGAAGTGGTTCGCGCACATATGGGCGAGCACGGCTTCCAGGAAATTGAGACACCTTTCATGACCCGCTCCACGCCGGAGGGCGCGCGCGACTACCTGGTTCCCAGCCGCTTGCACCACGGCTACTTCTACGCATTGCCGCAGTCGCCGCAACTCTTCAAACAGCTCCTGATGATCGGCGGCTTCGACCGTTATTACCAAATCGTCCGCTGCTTCCGCGACGAAGATTTGCGCGCCGACCGCCAGCCGGAATTCACCCAGATCGATATCGAAATGGCTTTCCCGCAGCGTGACGTGTTGTTTGACATCATCGAGCGCCTGATGGAAAAGCTCTTCGCGCTGGTGGACGTCAAAGTGGAGCGGCCCTTCCCGCGCATGACGTACGACGAGGCGATGGAGAAGTATGGTTCCGATAAACCAGATTTGCGGTTTGACTTAGAGTGGAAGCGAATCTCCTTACCACTTGGATGGGCTTTCGAGGTTTCCGGAAGACACATCGACAACTCCAAAGTGCTGCGAATTCCTAAGGGGGCCAGTCTAAGTCGCAGCCAACTCGACAAGCTTGAGGAAACGGCCATCGCGGGTGAGGCAGATTACTGGAGGTGGGTAAAGCTCACTGAAGCCGGAATTCAGTCTTCGTTCTCAAAAGCTCTGCCCCCAAACACAGTGGCAGGTCTGATTGGCGAAGCTGAAGCTCAGCAGGGTGACTTGATCATCTTCCTGGGAACCGTCGGCGCCTCGGCTGAACGACGCCTGAACGAGGTTTCGGATGAGATGCGGCATAAGTTCGCAAAAAAATTTAACTTGATCAAGCCAAGTACGTGGAGCTTCCTTTGGGTGGTGGACTTCCCGATGTTTGATTACGACGAAAAGGAAAAGCGCTTCGCGGCCATGCACCACCCGTTCACCTCGCCGCGGGAGGAGGATTTAGAGAAACTCGAATCTGACCCCAAGGCGGTTAAAGCTCGCGCCTACGATCTGGTGCTGAATGGCTCGGAGATTGGCGGTGGCTCGATTCGTATCCATTGCCAGGACATTCAGCGCCGGGTGTTCAAGGTTTTGGGCCTGAGCGATGAACAAGCGCGGGAGCGATTCGGGTTTTTCCTCGAAGCCCTGGAATATGGCACGCCCCCGCACGGCGGCATTGCACTCGGCCACGACCGCATCAATGCCCTGATGGCAGGCGAGTCGAGCATCCGGGAAGTCATTGCCTTCCCCAAGACGGCCAGCGCCATCGATATGATGTGCGAAGCACCCGCCGGGGTTGACCCCGAGCAACTGGATGAGTTGGGCCTGAAGCTGAAGCAAGATTGATCCGTTGAGTCATTGAATCATTGAAAAAACCTACGGATCTTCCGCAGGCATTCGTTCTTGCTTTTAATGATTCGATGACTCAATGATTCAATGAATAAATTCCATGTCCATCATTCGCATTCTTCCTGAAGCCGTAGCCAACAAAATCGCCGCTGGCGAGGTGGTGGAGCGGCCCGCTTCGGTGGTGAAGGAGCTGCTTGAGAACTCCCTGGATGCGGGCGCCGGCAGGGTGGAAATCAGCGTCGAGGGCGGGGGGAAGCGCCTGATTCACATCGTCGATGATGGGCAGGGCATGACGCACGACGACGCGCTGCTGGCCTTCGAGCGGCACGCCACCAGCAAGATTCGCTCGGCGGAGGATCTGTTCGAGATTTCCACTTTGGGCTTCCGGGGAGAAGCGCTGCCCTCGATTGCCGCCGTCTCGCGCCTGGTGCTCGAAACCCGGCACGCCTCGGAGAAGTCCGGGACCCGCGTGGAAATCGCCGGGGGCAAGCTCCGCGATGTGAAAGAAGTAGCTTGGCCGCAGGGCACGAGCGTCGAAGTCCGCGAGCTTTTCTATATCACCCCGGCGCGGCGCAAGTTTCTAAAGTCCGAGTCCACCGAACTCGGTCACATCGCCACGCTCGCCACCCACTATGCCCTTGCGCACCCCGACAAGAGTTTTCGCCTGACCTCCCTCACCAACGAAATCCTGAACGTCCCGCCGGTCGGGAGCCATCGCGAGCGTTTGTATCAGGTCATGGGGGGACAGATGCTCGAGCAACTTCTCGAGATGACTCCGGTCGAGCGCAGGGTTTTGACGGCGATTTCGGAGGCAGGCGATGAGGGCGAACCCTCTGGGGAGGCGCCCCTGATCCGGGTGCAGGGCTTTATTTCGCGGCCGGACGTTCAGAAGCTGAATCGCAACAACATTTACTTCTTTGTGAACAGGCGCCTGGTGCGCGACCGCCTGATTCTGCACGCCATTACCGAAGCTTACCGGAACATCCTCCCCGCAGGGGTCTTCCCCGTGGCGTTGATTTTCCTGGAGATCCCTCCCAGCGAGGTGGACGTGAACGTCCACCCCTCGAAGATCGAGGTGCGGTTTCGCCACGGGAGCTTCGTGCACGACCTGGTGCGCGACTCGATTCGCCAGACGCTGCTCGCCGCACGCCCGGTGGCTTCGTTCCCCATATCAAGATCCGCGCCGCCCGCAGGGTTGGTGGTGGAAGCGGCGGACGTCGCGGAAGCACTTGCCGAGGAGCCGCCGCTGATGCGGGGCGCAATGATACCTCCCCCCCCTGCCCGGCCATCCGGCCGTGGGACCAGCCGAGAGTTCCATCTTTCTCCGGCGCGCCTGGAACCTCGGCCCCAGCGCTTGCCTCTGGATTCAGCTCTCGCTCCTTATGCGCCAGTTGCCCCGCCAGTTGCGCTCCCCGGCGTTTCGGTGACAACGGAGGTGGCGGCAATCCAAGCACCCCGTGAGTTGCCTCGGGATCTCCAGCCTTTGGGACAGGTGCAAGAGAGCTTTATTGTCGCCGTGAACTCTGACGGCCTTTGGATTATCGACCAGCATGCCGCCCACGAACGCGTGCTCTTTGACCGCCACGTACGGCGGCGGCTGGAGAAGAAAGTCGAAGTGCAGCGCCTCCTCATGCCGATTATCCTCCAGTTGAAGCCTGAGCAGCAGGTCACCTACCAGGTCATCGCCGATGAATTGGGCGCGAACGGATTTGAAGTTGAACCGTTCGGCCAGCGCACTGTGGCGATCAAAGCCGCGCCAGCAGACCTCCCGGTGGACGAAGTCGAGAAGCTGATGATTGAGATCCTGGAAGGCGCCAGCCAAGAGGGAGCAGCTATTTCCTTGGACGATCTGCGCGGCAGGATCGCGGCCTCCATCTCCTGCCACGCGGCAATCAAAGTGAACATGGCACTCGAGCGGAGCAAAATGGACTGGCTGTTGCAAGCGCTGGGGGGAACGGACTGCCCGATGACCTGCCCGCACGGCCGGCCCACGGTGTTGCGGTATGGGATGAAAGATTTGATGAAGGCGTTCAAAAGAATCTAGTCCGTTGTCCTTGGTCATTTGTCCTTTGTCACTTGCCCGTGGTCAGTAGCCCGGGAGTAGTTCGGGCGGGGCTCAAGCAGAGGTAATTGCTGAATTTCGAAATCGACGACGGACAAAGGACGAAGGACAAGTGACAAAGGACAACGGACCCAATCCAATCATGCCTCAACCCTTGATAATTGCCATTGACGGCCCGGCGGGCGCGGGGAAAAGCACTGTCGCTCAAAAGCTCGCAGCTCGTCTGGGACTGAAGTATGTCGATAGTGGGGCCACCTACCGCGCGGCGGCGCTCAAGGTGCTGGAAGCCGGCATTGATCCCCAGGATGGGCCTGCCGTCGCCAAGCTGATCGGCGAAACCAACGTGCAGGTGACGCCCGGTGAGGGCGAAGCTCGCGTGCTGGTCGACGGCGACGACGTCACCGCGCGCCTGCGCACCCCCGAAGTGACGCTGGCCGCAGCGCAGGTCTCCCGCTTGCCGGAAGTGCGGGCCAAGCTCATCGAAATGCAACGGACCTTCGCACAGGGCCGCGGCGTGGTGATGGAAGGGCGCGATATCGGTACGGTAGTATTCCCGCAGGCGCAACTCAAAATTTTCCTCAAAGCCGATGTGGAAGAACGCGCGCGGCGGCGGCTGAAGCAAGATTCGAGTGAGGGCCGCGAGGCGACACTCGAAAAGACCGCCTATGAAATCGGCCGCCGCGACCAACTCGATGCGGAACGAAAAATCTCGCCCCTCATGCCCGCCCTTGACGCGGTTGAAATCGATTCCACCCACCTGCTCGCCGACCAGGTGGTGGAACGGATTCTTGCGATCGCCCGCAGCCGCCAGTTGATATGAAGTGGATAAAGGAGGATATATGGATCAACAGAGGTCGATGGGGCGACGTAGTTTCTTGAAGTACTCTGGGGGTGGGGCCTTGATGATCGCCGCTGGGCTTCCAGATGCCGGCGCTCAGCCGCAGCAAGTTCCAGGCACCGCGATCCTCGCCTATCGCATTGCGGCGCCGCAGTGGAAGACGGATGAACAGTTTGCGCGCTTGCTCACTTTCCTCGAAGCTCATCACGCCGCGGTTGACGAGATAAGCTTGTTTGATGACGATTCTCCGCGGGCCTGCGCTTCGCTGGAACGACTGGAGCAGGGCGCAGCGATTCTAAAACGGCGAATCGCCGAGCTTCATGGCTCAGACTTTCGCACGGTGGGTATCAATGTGCTCTACACGATCGGCCACTGGGACATGCCCGGCGTGTCCATGCTGCCGATGCCCGTCCAGCCGGCGGTGGGGCATGATGGTACGGTGTCGACTGGGTGCGCCTGCCCGAACAGCCCGGAGTACCGCACCTACATCAAGAAGCGATATGCACTGATGGCCGGGGCCAAGCCTGACTTCATCTGGGTGGACGACGACATGCGCATGAGTCATCACGGTCCTACATACCCATGCTTCTGCCTCATCTGCCTGGGGAAGTTCGGTCACGGAACCGACCGGGTGGCGCTGGTGGAACAGCTCAACACTCCCGGCAACGGTGACTTGCGGCGCGCCTGGACGGAATTCTGCGCCGCTTCGCTGGAGGGCCTGTGCACCGATATCCGGCAGGCGGTGGCGGAAACCGATCCCACGATTGAGTTGGGTTTGATGACGATCGGCTATAGCCACAGCACTTATGCCGGCTACCCCATCCATCGCCTGATGACGGCCCTGGGCGCGCGGCGCGGACGCCCCGGCCACGGTTATTACACCGACGAGGCCCCTCGCACGCTGCTGAACAAGTCTTTCGACGTGGGCCGCGAGGTCCGGGATTACCCGCCCCAGTTGAAGACGATCGAGTATGAACTGGAGAATTACCCGTACATCACGCTGGACAAAGCGGTGGGCACGGTGCTCAACGAGTGCACCGCTGCTCTGATGATGGGCTGCAACGGCGTCGCCTTTAACGCCCTCAAGGACTGCGAAGGAACGCTCGAGGATTATGAGCCTCTGCTCCAAGGCGTGGAGGCGGAGCGTCCGATCTGGGAAGCGTTGCTGGAAGGCTCCGCGGGTCTGCCGCTGGCAGGTCTTTGGCCTGCCGATAACCGCATGCTCATGGCCAATCGTGAAGTGGACGCCAAGGGGTGGTTCTGGGAGCATGGAGTGTACGAGATCCAGCGGCCCAACCCGGATGCGGAGATCGGTCTCCCCCTGAACCCGGACCCGCGTTCGGCTTGCGGCACCCTGCTCTCCGGTAAAGTGGCCGAGGCTTTCACTCCCGAAGAATTGCGGGACATGCTGAGCAAGGGCGTACTGATGGACGCTTTCGCCTTACAGGTGCTCTGGTCACAAGGGCTAGGAGAGCTGGCGGGTGTCAAATCAGGGCAAGTGTTTCCCTCGGGGGTCAGCGAACGGCTCACCAACCACTCGCTGAACGGCCGCTATGCGGGTGATGGACGTGACGCCTTGGTCGGGCCGGAGGATGGCGTCTGCAGCCTGGTGCCTGTGGCCGAGGGCGTCGGCGATCTAGCGCACCTGGTGCGTTACGACGGTACGGACATGGGGTCTTGTTTCTCGATTTATACGAACGCTTTGGGCGGTCGCGTAGCAGTAGCTAGCTACGCTCCCTGGCAGCGTCTGGGGCGCAGCGCCACGCGTTATCAATTGCTGGCGGTAGCCGATTGGTTGGCGGGTGGGCGACTGCCGGTGCTGATTGAACAAATGGTACGCATCGCACCCTTAGTCCGGTGCAGCCCCGACGGACAGCGGATCGCGGTGGTCCTGCTCAACCTGGCGCTGGAGGAAAGCGGCCCGGTTACCTTGCGTCTCCGTGCGCATCCGCACCAAGTCTCGCTGGTCTCGCGTGAGAACGCCAGGCCCTTGCAAGCGCGCCACGAAGGAAACGAGACTGTAGTGGAATTGCCTTCTATTCCGGCTTGGCAGACAGCCGTATTGCTCGGCCGGTAACCCCAGAATCAGGGGTGATGTGAAGTGATGGAAAGGGCGTTTCGGCATGGCGAAAGCCCATCGATGAAAGCGCGAAAGGTGCGAAAGGCTCTCGCGGGGATCGCGAGAAGGGTGAAATAACAGAAGTGCTGCGAATGGACGGAACCAGCCCTCTCCCTTGGGGAGAGGGCGGTAATCCCCACCTCAATTTGAACCAGCAACGTTGCGCAGGGCGCGGTCTCAGCCACCGTGGCTCTTACGACCTTCCGCCGGGGCCGACGCCATTGCTCATGGAGGAGAGGAATTCGGAGTTGGACTTGCTCTTGGCGAGCTTGTCGATGATAAGTTCCATCGATTCCACTGGCGAGAGCGGGCTCAGGACCTTGCGCAGGATCCAGATGCGGTTCAACTCGTCCCGCGGCACCAACAGCTCTTCCTTGCGAGTGCCAGACTTGTTGAGGTCGATGGCGGGAAACACGCGCTTGTCCACCAGCTTGCGATCGAGGAGGACTTCCATGTTACCGGTGCCTTTGAACTCTTCAAAGATCACGTCGTCCATGCGGCTGCCGGTATCGATGAGGGCGGTGGCGATGATGGTCAGGCTGCCGCCTTCCTCGATGTTGCGCGCCGCGCCGAAGAAACGCTTCGGCCGCTGTAGAGCGTTGGAGTCGACACCGCCCGAGAGCACCTTGCCGGAGGGCGGCACCACGGTGTTGTAAGCACGCGCCAAGCGGGTGATGGAGTCGAGCAGAATCACCACGTCGCGCTTGTGCTCGACCAGGCGCTTGGCTTTTTCGAGCACCATTTCCGCCACCTGCACGTGCCGGGCGGCGGGCTCGTCAAAGGTCGAGCTGATGACCTCACCCTTCACGGTGCGCTGCATGTCGGTGACTTCTTCCGGCCGCTCATCGATGAGCAGCACGATGAGGGTGATCTCCGGATGATTGGTGGTCACGGAGTTGGCAAGGCATTGCAGCAGCATGGTTTTGCCGGTGCGCGGGGGAGAAACGATGAGGCCGCGCTGGCCTTTGCCGACCGGCGTGAGCAAGTCGAGCACGCGCGCCGAGATGTTATCCTTGATCGTCTCGAGGCGAATGCGCTCCTGCGGGTACAGGGGCGTGAGATTGTCAAAGAAGATCTTGTTGCGTGACTCATCGGGGGGCTCAAAGTTGATGGCCTCCACCTTGATGAGCGCAAAGTAGCGTTCGCCCTCTTTAGGCGGCCGGATTTGGCCGGAAATGGTGTCCCCGGTGCGCAGATCGAACTTGCGGATCTGCGAAGGGGAGACGTAGATGTCGTCCGGGCCCGGGAGGTAGTTGTAGTCCGGGGCGCGGAGGAATCCAAAACCGTCGGGCAGGCATTCGAGCACACCCTCGGAGAAGATGAGGCCGTTCTTCTCCGTCTGCGCCTGGAGGATCTTGAAGATCAACTCCTGTTTGCGCAGGCCGGTCGCCCCCACCACCGCCAGGTCTTTCGCGACCTGGGTCAGGGTGGTAATGTTCATCTCCTTGAGCTTGCCGATATCGAGGACTTCACCTTCCTTCAATTCCTCGATCTTTTCTTCCTGAACTTCGTCAATCTTTACTTCTTGTTTCTTTGCAGGCATAACTTTTCTCTCAGTTTCATTGAAATTTGCGGTCGCAGGACCATTCCGGTTAGCGGTTCGGGTTCCACTGCCAGGTCGCTCGTGGCATCGATCCCCAGAGGTGACGGATTACTCGCGATACCCCGGCAGTCTTACAAGGTGCGGCAAGAAGCGTCGTAAGTAGTTGTAAAACTTTGCGGACCCAATTGTGGGAGATTGAAAACGGGCGACCTTCCACGAAACACGCGACGAGCCTTTAACCCTAGCAGTTTGATGCACCTCTGCCGCGATTGGTTTTCAGATCTTCCGGCAAAAAAGCCATGGTCCTTTGAAACGGCTAGTTCGTCATGGGTTCCCGGCCCAAGTCTTGCGTAGGGGTCTCTATGGTGGGCGGAGTAGCCTCGCCCGGGACGAGGATGGGCCGAGACTCCAGCTTCTTCTCCAGTGCAACCTCGAGCACGTCGTCCATTACGTCGACGAAACGAATCGTCAACTCCTGCTGGATGTTCGCAGGGATATCCGCCAAATCTTTTTCGTTATCCCGTGGAAGGATGACCGTCCGGTTGCCGGCGCGGTGCGCGGCCAGGAGTTTTTCCTTCACTCCCCCAATCGGCAGGACCTTTCCGCGGAGAGTGATCTCACCGGTCATGGCCACATCGCGGCGCACGGCGATTTTCGTGAGCGCGCTGACGAGCGCCGTCGCAAGGGTAATTCCCGCCGAGGGCCCGTCCTTGGGAATAGCGCCTTCGGGAATGTGGATGTGGATGTCGAGATGGCGATAAAAATCGGCATTCAGTCCCAGCAAGGCAGCCCGGGAGCGCACATAGCTCATGGCGGCTTGAGCCGATTCCTGCATCACATCGCCCAGTTTTCCGGTCAACAGCAGCTTGCCTTTGCCTTGCATGAGGGTGGCCTCGATGTTCAGAATCTGCCCGCCCACTTCCGTCCAAGCCAATCCCGTCGCCAAACCCACCTCGTTCTTTTCTTCCGTCCGGGTATCGCGAAACTTGATGACTCCCAGGTATTCGTTGAGGTCGGCCGGCCCCACGGTGACCTTGAAGGCCCGGCCTTCCTTGACGACCTTACGGGCCACTTTGCGGCTGACGTTGGCGATCTCGCGCTCCAGGTTCCGAACTCCCGCCTCGCGCGTGTAATGGCGGATGATGTGGATAATCCCGTCGTCGGTCAGCGTGAGGTTTTCCGGCTTCAGGCCGGCCGCCTCGCGCTGCTTCTTCACCAAAAAGCGTTTGGCGATTTCCAGCTTCTCAGGCTCCGTATAGCCTTCCAGCCGCAGGATCTCCATGCGGTCCTGGAGGGGCTGAGGGATGGTGTGGACGACATTGGCGGTGGTAATGAAAAACACCTTCGAGAGGTCATACTCGACGTCCAGGTAATGATCCATGAAGGTGTTATTCTGTTCCGGATCAAGGACTTCCAGCAGCGCGGCGGAGGGGTCACCGCGGAAATCCATGCTCATCTTGTCCACTTCATCGAGCAGGAAAACCGGGTTTACGGTGCCTGCCTTTTTCATCATCTGGATGATTTGGCCGGGCAGAGCGCCGATGTAGGTCCGGCGGTGGCCACGGATTTCCGCTTCGTCCCGAACTCCCCCCAGAGAGAGGCGGACGAACTTCCGGCCCGTAGCCCTGGCCACGGACCTGCCCAGGGAGGTCTTTCCGACACCCGGAGGCCCCACAAAGCAGAGAATCGACCCGCGCGGGTTCTTGACGAGCTGGCGCACCGCCAGGAATTCCAGGATGCGCTCCTTAACCTTCTCCAACCCGTAGTGGTCTTCTTCCAGCACCTTCTGGGCGCGGGTAATATCGCGGATTTCTTTGGATTTCTTCTTCCAGGGTACGGCCAGCATCCAGTCGAGGTAACTGCGCGAGACGGTGGATTCCGCCGACATGGGAGGCATCATTTCCAGACGCTTCAGCTCGGACATGGCGTGGTCGAGAGCGTCCTTGGACATCCCGGCGGTCTCAATCTTCTTCTTCAACTCATCGATTTCGCTCTTTTCGTTGCGGCCCAGCTCCTTCTGGATGGCCTTGATTTTCTCGTTCAGGTAATACTCGCGTTGGGCGCGCTCCATCTGCCGCTTAACGCGGCCCTGGATGGTGCGGTCAACGTTCAGCTTTTCAATCTCGATTTCCAGGATGTCGGCCAAGCGCGTCAGGCGGTCCACGGGATCGAAGATTTCCAGCAGCTCCTGCTTCTCCTCGATACTGACATTGAGATTGGCGGCGATGGTGTCCGTGAACTTGCCGATTTCATCCACTTTCACGGCCGCGGTCAGGGTTTCGTAATTGAGGCTTTGGGAAAGTTTGACGTACTGCTCGAAAAGCGAGGTGGCGCGCTGCACCAACTGTTCCAGGCTGGGCGTGGTGACCGGGCGAAATTGCTTGGTCTGCACGGCGACGCGGAAGTGACCCTCCTCGCTCGACATCTTCAGAATCTTCCCGCGCTCCACACCTTCCACCAAAACCTTGATGTTGCCGTCAGGCAACTTCAGGCTCTGAATGATGCTTGTGATCGTCCCCACCTGGTAAATCTCATTGGGCTTGGGTTCGTCGACGGCAGCGTCATGCTGGGTCGCCAGAAAAATCTTCTTATCGCCGGCCAGAGCTTCCTCCAGGGCCCGGATGGAGGTTTCGCGTCCCACCACGAAAGGGGTCATCATGTGGGGAAAGATCACCACATCGCGTATGGGCATCATGGGCAATATTCGAGTGTCGTTCTTTTCACGGCCAGAAAACATAAGGGGATCCATTAACCTGCCTTCTCCAGGAAAGCGGAGCTGAAGTTGATTTCGTGGTTCTTCACCATCTCGTCGGTCACAACGAATTCGCGAATCTTGCGCTGGCTGGGAAGGTGGTACATCAGGTCCAGCATCAGGTCTTCCAGAATCATGCGCAGCCCCCGCGCACCCACCTTTCTTTCCAGCGCCTGGGCGGCAATCGTGCTGAGGCTGGCCTCACTGAACCGCAATTTTACATTTTCAAATTCAAATAGTCGCTGGTACTGGCGTACTAGTGCATTCTTGGGTTGCGTGAGAATTTCAATGAGGGCTTGCTGGTCCAGGTCGCTGAGCACGCTGACCACCGGCAAGCGGCCCACAAATTCGGGAATCAGCCCATAGTGGATCAAGTCCGTCGGCTGCACTTGCTCGAGGGTGGCAATGTCGCGCCGCGCAGCCGTGGCCGACGCAGCGGGCGCCTCGGCATGAAAGCCCATGGTCTTTTTACCCATGCGGTGTTCGATGACCTTTTCCAGCCCCACAAAAGCCCCGCCGCAGATGAACAGGATATTCGTGGTGTCCACGGGGGTACATTCCTGGTGGGGGTGTTTGCGCCCGCCCTGCGGCGGAACGTTGGCCACCGTGCCTTCCAGAATCTTCAGCAGGGCCTGTTGTACCCCCTCGCCCGAAACATCGCGCGTGATGGAAGGGTTTTCGTCCTTCTTGGAAATCTTGTCGATCTCATCGATGTAAATAATACCCTGCTGCGTGCGCTGCACATCGCCCCCGGCATTTTGCAGGAGCTTCAAGATGATATTTTCAACATCCTCGCCGACGTATCCTGCTTCCGTCAGGGTGGTGGCATCGGCGATGGCAAACGGCACTTCCAGCACGCGCGCCAGGGTTTGGGCCAGCAGGGTCTTGCCGGTGCCCGTCGGCCCGATCAGCAGGATGTTGGATTTGGTCAACTCCACTTCACTGCGAATGCACGTGAGAATGTTGCGTTTGTAATGGTTGTAAACGGCCACAGCGAGCTTCTTTTTGGCTTTATCCTGACCCACCACATACTGATCGAGAAACGTCTTGATCTCCGAGGGACGCGGCAACTTGGCTTGCGCCGCAGGGAGGCGATCGCCACGGTCTTCCTCCAGGATGCTGTTGCACACCGCCACGCATTCGTCACAAATGTACGCTCGCGCATGGTCGCCGGGCGAAGAAATCAACTTCGCGACGGCGTCCTGAGGCTTCTGGCAAAAGGAGCAGTGAAGCAATTCCTCGGTACCAGGGCGTTTCAATGTCATCTCCGTGGTCTACTTATGCTTGTATATGATTTCATCGAGAATGCCGTACTCGTGCGCTTGCTGGGCACTCATCCAGAAATCACGTTCCACGTCGCGCTCAATCTTTTCAATCGGTTGGTTCGTATGCTTTCCCATGATTTCGTTCAGGCTGGCACGAATGCGTAGAATTTCGCGGGCATGAATGTCGATGTCGGTCGCCTGCCCCGAGAGTCCACCGATGGTAGGTTGGTGAATCAAGACGCGCGCGTTGGGGAGGGCATAACGCTTGCCGGGGGTACCGGCGGCGAGCAAGAGGGCGGCGATGCTGGCGGCCTGCCCGATGCAGATCGTTGCCACGTCGGGGCGAATAAACTGCATCGTGTCGTATATAGCCATCCCCGCCGTGACCACACCTCCCGGCGAATTGATGTAAAGCGAAACGTCTTTTTCCGGGTCCTCAGCTTCCAGGAAGAGCAATTGCGCCGTCACCAGGTTGGCGACGTTATCGTCAATCGGCGTCCCGATAAAAATAATATTGTCGCGCAGAAGGCGCGAATAGATGTCGTAAGCACGCTCCCCACGGTTGGTCTGTTCCACCACCATAGGAATCAGCGTCATGTTAGGCTGGCTGCTCATGTTCTTTATCGACGGACTCTCTCCAACCGGGCCGGCAAGTTACTCACTTTTGCGAATGATTTTCGCGTTGCGGTAAATGAATTCCAGCGCTTGTTGATTGCGGCGAGTAGACTTCAGTGTATCCAGCTTTCCGTCGCGTGTCAAGCGCGTCTTTAATTCCGCTGCGGTCATGTGGCGTTCCTTCGCCATTTCCCGAATGACGTCGTCCACTTCCTCCTCGGTTAAATCAATCTTTTCGGTATCGGCCACCCGGCTCAGGATCAGCGCCACCCGCACTTCCTTCTCGGCTTCGGGCCGGGCGTCCTCGCGGACTTTTCGCCAATCCACCTGGGTTTGCCGGGGATCTATTCCTTGCGAAAGCAGTTGCCCCAGGGTCCGCTCCATCTTTCGATCCAACTGGGCTTCCACCAGCACCTCGGGGACCGGAAACGGGTGCGCCTCCAAGAGCTTTTCCGCCAATTTCTGCTTGGAGCCGATCTCCGCATGCCGCTGGGCGTTAACCGCCAAGTCCTGGCGCAGCTTGGTGCGCAACTCATCCAGGGTCGAAAACTCGCTTACGGACTTGGCAAGTTCATCGTCCGCGGGAGGCACCACTTTCTTTTTGATGCTTTGAATCTCCACCCGGTAACTAAAAGTTTTGCCCGCCAGGTTTTTTTGGGGGTAATCCGCCGCATACGTCACCGGGAATTCCCTGACCTCCCCGGCCTTGGCGCCCCGCAAGTTTTCGGTAAACGCCGCCACCGTGTGGGGACCGCCCAGGTGGATGACCGCCTCCTTAGCCTCCGTGGGTTGACTGGCCTCCGAGGACGTGTCCTGGCCCCGGTAATTCACCGTGACATAATCGTCGTCCGCGGCGGGACGGTCCGTGACCACCTCGAAGGTCGCCGCGCTCTCGCGCAGATCCTCGACCGCCTTGTCCACGTCGGCGTCCGTAACCGCGGCGGGCTCCTCTTCGACTTCCAGTTCCTTGTAAGGTTGGAGCTCAAACTCCGGATAAATTTCGAAGGTGGCTTTGCAGGTCAGCGGTTGGTCGTCCTCGAATTTCAGATCTTCGAAACGCGGTTGGCCGACAATCTCCCACTTCTGGTCTTTCACCGCGGTTTGGAAGAAGCGCGGAATCAAGGTTTGAGCAACTTCACTGCGAATGTCGTCGCGAAAATGCCGCCGTACCAGAGAAGTAGGGGCATGGCCGGGACGAAAGCCTGGAATCCTTGCGCGCTTGGCGAACTGCCCCGCGACGGAGTCTGCTTCGCGCTGCACGACATCCACGGGAATTTCAATAACCATTTCTTTTTTGCAGGTTGTGGCTTCCACGGCGCCTCAAAGGCAACTTAGAAGGTGAAATGCGGACGGCAGGGTTAGCACTGTGAACCCCAATTCGTTCTGAAGAGCCCCGAGTCCCACCTGGTAGGCGTCCGAGCCTCCTTAGACCCGAACAGGTTGAGTATAGCACAGACCGGTGCGCTGTCAATATTTGAACCTTCGAAAAACGTCCCTACGCCCTTTTCAATAAGAGACTATATGTCGGGGCTCGACGGGCGCTCCCGAATTTGGTGTACGAGCAGCTCGTGAACCGCCCGTACTTCGCATCTCAGTGGGAGTAAATACGCACCCACTGGCCACGCTGTTCCATCTCTGCCAGCAATCGCAGGTGGTAGCGGGCCACCAGAACCTGCGTTGCCACCTGCGGCTGATAATCGAAGTAGCGCCCCTGCACTCGCAGCCAGCCCGGAAAGCGCGTCACCCAGTTGCCGGGCGGCTCCCACTTGCGGGAATAGAGATAGACCAGGTCAAAAGACTCCGGCGGCACGCTCGCGAGCTCCTGCGGCGCGAAACCCTGCACCGGAGTGACGCGCAATGGCCTCGCAACATACCCGAGGAAAGGCTTACTGAGTTCGTCTGTAGCCGGCCACGCCGTCAAAATTCGCGGCTGGCCCGGCTGTGTTTCCAGAAAACGCGCCGACTGCTCGTGCAGCCGGACGAAGTCCGCGTACGCCAGGTTGTCCTCAAATGGAAACGGGTAGGGCGGGTTGATGAACCACGCCCAGGCAAAGCAGGCTGCGGCCACCGCCAAGATGAGCCGGGCCGGAAAGTGCGGCAAGCGCGTCACCAAGTGCACCGCGACGAGGTAGAACAAGGGCAAGACCGGCAGGAGATAACGGGGCAAAATGGCCCCGCCCACCAAGCTCAAGAGGAGCAAATAGACGGTCATGAGGCTAGCCGTCAGAAAAATGAAGCCCGGGGCACGGGACACGGAACACGGGACACGCGACACGCGACACGCGACACGGGTCTCTCCCGAGTCCCGGGTCCCGAGTTGCCCGTCCCGAGTTTCCTTCGGCTTTTGGGTTTCTCCCGTGTCCCGTGTCCCGTGTCCCGTGCCCCGTCTTTCCCACCCAAACCCCACCGCGGCGCCCGCCGTGAGCAGCCAATTGAATCCGCCGATAAAGAGCTCATAAGAGCGCCGCAGCAGGCTCCAGAAAACCCGCGCCGGGGAAAGTGTGGAATACAAGTTGTAGCTTAGATAGCCGCGGTTGCCCGTCCAGTAGCCCGTAACGTGGTGATAGTGAAGCGCCCAGGCCGCGAGCGGCACGAGCGGCGCAGCCAGCGCAGCCCAGCTTGCGGGGGAAGCCCGCCGCGCCGCCGCAGACCCGCGCCCTCTTCGCCACGCGTAGAGCCACGCGACGGGCAGCAGAACCACCGCGGTTTCCTTGCTGAGAACGGCCAACGAAGCCGCCAGCGCGAAGAGCCAGCTTTGGTCTCCAATCAGGAACAGGACCACTAAGGTTGTGAAAAGCGTGGCGGCAAGATCCAGGTGCACAAGGGTGCTTTGCGCGAAGAAGAGCGGCGAAAGCGCCAGCAGCAGCGCGCTCCAGGCGGCGACTTCAGGGCTGGCAACGCGCCGCCCCAGCCTGTAGAGCGTCGCGACCGTTGCCGCCGCGATCAGCGTCATTGCGCCGCGCGCCGCCCAGGCCGAATACCCGAGAAGGCGCCACGCGAGGCCCAGATAAATCATGACCAGCGGCGGGTGTCCCACCGGCAGCGTGGTTTTCGGAATCAGCATCCACGCGCGATAGAAGTCCAGCGCCGCCGGAATGTAATACCCCGCCTCGTCCCAGAAGTAAGGCAGCCGGAGGAGTGGCGCGTGCAAAAGGAGCAGCGCGACGAAGATCGTGAACAGAGCCGTTAGCGCCTTGGGTGCCGATCGCATAAGGGAGGTAATGTAACAGCAGATGCGAAACATGGGGGCGGTAATTTGAATTTAAATCGCTTGCCCCATTGGACCAGGGGAGACTGACAAGTCACCATTTCCTACCTTCGCCCCCCTCGGTTGCCGTGTTCGCAAAAGGTTATGCAGGTGCGCCCTTTAACTTTTGACTTTTGACCTTTGACTTTTGACTTTCTCTTACGGCCGCGCCGCCCTGCTCATGCGTCGTAAATTCCCGTGCGCTATAATAAGTGCCCTGCGAAAGTGGCGGAATTGGCAGACGCGCCAGACTTAGGATCTGGTCCCGCAAGGGGTGGGGGTTCGAGTCCCCCCTTTCGCACCAGGCTTTCCCGAAGTCTACAGTTGACAGTCGACAGTTAACAGTCAAGGCGCTCTCGGCATGGCCCTCCGGCGGCTGGTGGGCATCCTCCAGCCTACGTGGCTGCGCCTTGCCTTCGGCCTGTCCTACCAAATCCAAAGATGTCGAGTTGCGCCTTCGTCCGGCATTGCAAAGACCAGCCGAAGAGTGGAAGGTTGAAAACCAAAGGTCCAACTGGCAGTGGTGGGAATCTCCACACGCGTGTCCGTGCAGAGGACCGAGATAGGCTTTTTTCGCTGTTCCTACAGAGCGAGCACAACTTCCAGCGGCTGCTTTGGGGTGACGGCAATCTCGCGCTCAAGAGCCACCACTCGCCGCTGAGGCTCTTGTCTCAAGTCAGCCCGCAACTGCTCGGTCCCCAATCGCGCCGAGACTTTACTGAACTGGCCCTTGGTGAGGCCGTTCACGGCCAAGCGCTGCACAGCGATTGAGCCCTCGGCCACCTGGACTTGCACGCCCTGGCCCTGTGGTTTGAGCGTGTGGGTGAAGCTGCCCCATCCTGACGGGACCGACCAGAAGCAACGAAACGCCTGGCGGCCGGTACGAGGCATCAAAGTAAGTTCGCGCTGGGGAGCGTTATAGCGGAAACCACTCCAAGCCACAAAGCACGCCCAACTCGCCAGGGCGCGCGCGTAATGATGCCCGCACTCCTGCTCGTTCCAGGGATTTCGCCGCTCGCCGTCAAAGCGCCGGCGCGTGGATTCCACGATGTTGAGCGCCTCCGCGGTCATTCCTTCAAACGCCAGCGACGCCGCAAGCTGGTACTCCAATCCTGTCCATATCTCGCCGAAATAGGGAAAAGGAATTTCCGGACGTTTGCCCAGGGGATAAGTGGCCACCACGACTCCGCCCTCGTCGTTCAGTCCGTAAGTGCGCTGGAGACCGACATACTCGCTCAGGTTGGGCCGGTAGTTGCACTTATAAACCGACTTCAGCGTGGCACGCACATGCGCTTCCTGCAACAGATATCCCAGGCCCGCCACATGCGCCTGCATTTGGCCCAGCAACTGATCCGCCAGGCAGGCGTCACCCATCTGGTAATCCGGCGCAAGCGTGTTCGCGGCCCCCATGGTGTTGCGTAAGCCGGGGGCGATTTGGTCCGCCGGCCGCCCCTCGACTTTTTGAATGTAATACTCGCCGTTATAGAGGTTTTGATCGAACCAACTGCTGCCGCTCACAAAGAGCCGGTGATACTCTTCGGCCGAGTCCTGGTCCCCGAGGGCACGCGCGATCTCTTCACCCGCGCGCAACGCTCCCAGGTAATAGATCCCACAGAGAGGATTGGGGCCGTAGAACTCCACGTCGTAAGTGTTGTGCTGAATCCCTTCGGCAACCCCATCGCGGTTGGCGTCCCAACCGTTTTCAACCCAGGCGAATTCCAAAGCGCGCTTGGCGTTGGGCCACAATCGGCGCATCCAATCCGTGTCGCCGGATAATTTCCAGTCGCGGTAGAGCTTGATCAGGCAGCCCATCTGGCCGTCCGCAGCGGCCATTTGCCATATCTGCTTTCCATCCGGCAGATAGGAGCGGAAACCCATCAAACCGTTCGCATCGGTGTTGCGCAGGAATTCCGACTCGCGCAATGAGCGCGCCAGCGTGGGAAAGAGGTACGCCGTCGCCTGCTCATAGTTCCAAACGTGGGTGCAACTGCCGTGGCAGCAGCCCTTTTGATCATTACAACCTTCGAATCCGTGAAATTCACCATCTGCCGTCCGGAAGCTGGTGTTTACGCGCAGGGTGGA
>Ga0326728_10006060_pt1 | contig 33100 bp, 28 predicted proteins | sample MB3enrmetagenome_FD_207602 | JGI IMG/M metagenome (GOLD analysis project Ga0326728, IMG submission 207602) | Lab enriched peat soil microbial communities from McLean, Ithaca, NY, United States - MB31MN | ecosystem: Environmental > Terrestrial > Soil > Wetlands > Peat | place: USA: New York... | reverse complement strand
TCCGGTTATATTCTTGTATCGCCACTACCTGGAGTTGGCGCTCAAGAACATAATCTGCCGTGGTCGAAGATGTAGTCTTGAGAAAGCAGGTATTTCCAAGGAACATGACCTGTCCAGACTGTGGAAAGATGCTCGTCCTGTCTTGGAAGAACTGTGCCCCGAGCAAGATCGAACCGAATTGGCTGTAGTGGAAAACTGCGTGGTCAAATTCCACCAACACGACAAGTCGTCACAGGAATCCCGCTACCCGGTTGACAGGAAGGGCCGCCAAACGCTCCAATCATTAGCTCGTGTCGACCTTCGCAATCTCAAGAGGGTGATGGCTGGTGTTGCCGTGTCATTGGACGGGTGCGCCGATTGGATCGAGTACTTGAATTCCAATTCCCCATGATTCGAAAATACTTTGAATTTGTGCGGTTTTCGCACACGGTGTTTGCGCTGCCGTTTGCCTTGGCGAGTATGGTGGTGGCGGCGCGCGCGAATCGCGGGTGGCCAGGCTGGCGGACTTTCTTGCTGATTCTGGCGGCGATGGCGTGCGCCCGCACGGCGGCAATGGGGTTCAACCGGATTGTCGATCGAAAGTTTGACGCGTTGAACCCGCGCACGGAGAAGCGCCACTTGCCGTCGGGAAAAATCAAGTTGGCAGGTGCCTGGATGCTCGTGTGCCTGAGTGTCGTGGGATTTCTGGTAGTGACATGGTTTATCAATCAAGTGTGCTTTTATCTTTCGCCTGTGGCGTTGCTGGTGGTGTGTTTCTACTCGTACACCAAGCGATTTACGGACTACTCACATCTTTTTCTCGGATTGGCGTTGGGAATCGCGCCACTGGGCGCGTGGCTCGCGGTGCGTGGACAGTTCGACTGGCCACCGTGCGTCCTGGCGGCAGCGGTCGTATTTTGGCTGGTGGGATTCGACATCATCTACGCGACGGAGGATTACGAGTTTGATAAGTCGCAGGGGTTGCACTCGTTGCCGGCGTGGCTGGGGATTGCGGGCAGTCTGCGGGTGGCGCAGGCGGCGCACGGAGTCACGGCAGTATTGTTGCTGGCTTTCGGGTTGATTTCAAATCTTCACGTGCCATACTACGTGGGGATGGCGATCATTGCGGTTTGCCTTGCTGTGCAGCATGTTCTGGCGAGAAAGCAGGATCCGGTCAGCCTGAATGCGGCGTTTTTTCGGATGAATGCGATTATTAGCGCCGTGTTCCTCGGAGCAGTTGCGGTGGATGTGATATGGCGATGAACAGATTGATTGAACGCTCGGAGTTGCGGGACATCTACGAGAAGGTGGAGGCGGGACAACGCATCACCGAGGATGATTGTCTACGGTTGTATCGCTCGCAGGACCTGGCCGCGATTGGCGCGATGGCCAATACCGTGCGCGAGCGCAAGAACGGCAACGTGGCGTACTACATCCTCAATCGCCACATCAATTACTCCAACATCTGCATACTCGATTGCGATTTTTGCGCGTTTTATCGTCGGCGGCGCGACGCGGGGGCCTACGAATACAACCTGCCGCAGATGATCGAGAAGGCGCAAGAGGCACTCAAGCTGGGCATCACCGAGATTCACATCGTTGGTGGGCTGCATCCATCTTTCAAGTGGGACTATTACGTCGAGATGCTGCGGTCGCTGAAGGCGCTCGATCCGAAACTGCACTTGAAGGCGTTCACAGCCATTGAGATCCTGCACCTCTCGTGGGTAGGCAAACGGAGCGTGCCGGAAACCTTGGCGGCATTGCGGGAGGCGGGACTCGGATCGTTGACGGGTGGTGGCGCGGAAGTTTTCGATCCCGAAGTTCGCAGCAGGATTTGTCACGCGAAGGAGTCCGCCGAGGAATGGGCCGATGTCCATCGCACATGGCACAGGATGGGTGGGCGCTCGACCTGTACGATGCTGATCGGCCACGTGGAGAAGGACCATCATCGGGTGGATCATTTGCGGCGGTTGCGCGAGCTGCAGGACGAGACCAACGGATTTACGGCGTTCGTGACACTGGCGTTTCACCCCGAGAACACCAAGTTGCCGGACCTGCCGGGGCCGAGCGGCTACGATATGCTCAAGACCCTCGCCATCGCCCGCATTTACCTCGACAATATCGACCACATCAAGGCGTATTGGATTCTCATGGGCATGAAGCTGGCCCAGGTGTCACTGAGCTACGGTGTTGACGACATTGACGGCACCGTTATCGAGGAAAAGATTTACCACATGGCCGGCGCGAAGACGCCGCAAGAAATGGTGCGGGAAGAATTGGTGAAGGCGATTTGCGAAACGGGACGAGAACCGGTCCAGCGGGATAGTTTGTATCGACCGGTCGTCCAGAAGGGTGGGGGCGGAGACATGCCGAACGATCGGGAGGACGGTGAGCCCGGCGGGTGCGCCCTACCCACCGCGTCGGCCTATGCGGGCGCGAGTAATGAAGGAGGAGCGGCGTGACCATACAACCACGCATTGGAGGCATCTCGTATCTGAACGTACGGCCGCTGGTGTACGGCATTGAAGATCAGGTGGGCTATTGCGAACCGTCGCGACTGGCGGACCTGATGCATCGGAAACAGTTTGACGTGGGGATCGTGCCCATCGCCGAGGTGCTGTTGCACGACCAGTATGATGTTCTTGATGGGATCGCAATCGCGGCGCGCGGGGCCGTGCGTAGTGTGTTCCTGACACACCGTGTGCCCCTCGAGAAAATCCAGCGGGTGGCAGTGACGCCGGCATCGCGAACGTCCGTGTGGCTGCTCCGCGTGCTGTTGAAGGTCGGATACCACATTGAGCCGGAGTTCTATCCCCGGCCACCCGGGGTGAAACTGAGTGAGCACGAAGCCATGTTGCTGATCGGAGACGAAGCGATTTGGTATGCGACGCGCAACGGGAAACAGCCGCTTTGGGATCTGGGGGCGGCGTGGGTGGAGATGACGGGGGTGCCATTCGTGTTTGCGGCGTGGGCGTTTCAGCGCGACGTGGAGAAGGCGGAACTGGCGGTATTGCTGCGCAACGCCAAAGCCAATGGGCTGGCGCACATTGAAGAAATTGTACAGGATGCGACCGAGGCCACGCCGGAATTTCTGCGGGACTATTACTCGAACTGCGTGTGGTACAACCTGGCGGATGCCGAGAAACAGGGGATTCGGCGGTTCCAGCAATACTTGAAGGAAATGGGATTGGTGAGCAGCAGTCATGATCTACGATACGTCGCTTGACATTATTCAGGGCAAGGTCTTTGACGGCGCACGGATCTCCGGTGAAGAAGCCGTACGGTTGTATCACGCGCTGTCGTTGCCCGAACTGGGGGCACTGGCGGATGTCGTCCGCGAACGGAAGCATCCGGAGCGAAAAGTCACTTACATCATCGACCGCAATATCAACTACACGAACGTATGCGATGTATATTGCACATTTTGCGCGTTCATGCGTGAAGAACGGAACGACGATTCGTACGTGCTCACGCCCGAGCAGGTGGGCGCGAAGATCCAGGAACTGGTGGCCATTGGCGGCGTGCAGATCCTGATGCAAGGCGGTCACCATCCCAAGCTGGGGATTGATTATTATCTGAACCTGTTGCAGTACATCCGCCGCAATTTCCCGCAGGTGAATATCCACGGCTTTTCGCCGCCGGAGTTCAATCATTTTGCCGAAGTGTTCCAGATGCCGGTGGAAGAAGTGATTCGCCGGTTCAAGGGGGCGGGGCTGGGCTCGATTCCCGGCGGCGGGGGCGAGATCCTGGTGGACCGCGTGCGCCAGCGCGTCTCCCCGCTCAAGTGCATGAGCGACGAATGGCTGCGCGTCATGGAGATCGCGCACGGGATGGGCTTGAACTCATCAGCGACGATGATGTTCGGGCACGTAGAAACGATTGAAGACCGTGTCGAGCACCTACAACGGCTGCGCGACCTGCAGGACCGCACGCGTGGATTCACGGCATTCATTTGCTGGACGTTCCAGAGCGAGAACACGCGGCTGAAGGTGCCGTCCGTTGGTTCGCACGAATATCTGCGGGTGCAGGCCTTGGCGCGAATCTTTCTCGATAATTTTGACAACGTGCAATCCAGTTGGGTGACGCAAGGGCCGCAAATCGGGCAGGTTGCGCTGAAGTTTGGCGCGAATGATTTCGGCAGCGTGATGATGGAAGAGAATGTCGTGTCACAGGCCGGGGCCACGTTCCGCATTGACGAAGAGACGATGCGGCGTCTGATCCATGAACTCGGTTACGAGCCGCATCGACGCAATAATTGGTATGAACTGTTGAACTAGAGGAGAAGCAACAGATGGACAAGATCAAGACGATCTTGCTGTTCGGGGCTCCCGGCAGCGGGAAAGGCACGCAGGGCAAAATGCTGGGGACACTGCCCGGCTTTCGCCATCTTGCGTGCGGGGATGTGTTCCGCTCGATCGACCTCACCAGCGAGGTCGGCAAGGTGTTCCTGCAATACTCGAGCAAGGGCGAACTTGTACCCGACGACTTCACGGTGCGGTTGTGGCGTGACCACATCGACAAGCTCATTCACACGGGCGCGTTCCGGCCCGAAAGCACCGTGTTGGTGTTGGACGGCATTCCGCGCAACGTCCATCAGGCGAGGATGCTCGATCAATACATCGAAGTGGTGAAGTTGATTGCGTTGCGGGCGACGCACCATCGCGACGAAATGGTTCGCCGGCTGAAATCTCGCGCCCTGAAGGAAAACCGTCTCGACGATGCGAATGAGAAGACCATCGCCCATCGGCTTGAGGTTTATGACAGGGAATCGCGTCCAGTGTTGGAGTATTATCCCGAGCCGCTGCGCGTCGATGTGGACGCACTGCAAACCCCCATCGAAGTCGCCCACGATATTCTGAGTGCGATACTGGGGCGGACGCAAGAACTGCATGTGATTGGACTTCCGGCGGTTGCGAGCACAAAATAGCGTTCAATTTTGGCGCGCAGGTTCGCCCGAATATGTTCACCCGATCGCGAAACCACCCTGGTTTCGCGGTGTTGCATAGCTGAAGCAACATGGGCAGACGTCGAGAAATGGGAGCAAGGCGTTTTGGCACAAACAGTGCTGAAAATGTTTGCGTCTCTTGTTGCACGGCGGGCCGCTACCTCAAGGCAAAGGCTGGGGTGACTATTGCTTGGCGCGGTGTCCGCCAAAATGAACAAGCCGAGCAAGGAGCATAAAGGACGAAGATGAAAGCTAAGAAATGGATAGTTGGAGGATTAGTTGCCGCGATGGCAACTGCGCTGACGACGTGGGCCCTTACAGAAGGTTCACGGACACTACGAACATACGCGGCGATCACGGCAGTGTATCAAACACCAAACCCGCTGGCTACCAACACGGAGATCCTGGTGTTCGATAGCTTTGCGGGCCATGACTTCGTCAATCTCGCGCTCGGGTCACCGCTCACGACTGTGCAAAGCAATAATGTCCTGGCCTTGGATTTCGATTGCGGTTCCAGTGCTGCCAGTCTGGTGGTTTTCGATAAGCTATCTTCGAGCAATATTGCGACCATCGCACAAAGCACCAGTTTGACCGCGTTGACGGGACAGGATAATCCCAGCGCTGCAGGACCGAATCATGAGCGGTTCGTCATGAATATGGACATCAAAACCAACGGGTTCCTGATCGGCGGCTCCTTGACGGTTGCTGGCAGGATCTATCTGGTTCCGAGCAACGGCTGCCCGGCGGTTGTGACAATCGATACAGATAAGAGCGACGATAAAGTTTGTAACGACTCCGGCGCCCTCAAGAATACTGACGACAAGATAGCAGACAAGACCATATCTGGTGCTGCACACCTGATTGGTCTGGCCAATGTTGTCTTCTTGGATGGCTCGACCAATACGGTCCTGCTCCCCAACGGTTATTTTACGATGCATCGCATTCTTTCGTCGAACTAGTCCATCGCAGTTTACACGAGAACGGACAGGCACGAAAGTGTCTGTCCGTTTCGCTTTTGTGTGTGCGCTTGTTTTTGACTGGTTGCTCTGCTAGTGCTGACAGAAGCAAACATGCGCATCGCGTTCTTGGGAACCGCCGAACTGGCCGTGCCGTGCTTCGAAGCCGTGGCGAAACTACCCGGCCACGAGGTCGTTGCCGTCGTCACCCAGCCCGACCGCCCGAAAGGCCGTGACCTCCGGCCGGCGCCACCACCGGTAAAAGTCGCCGCCGAACGCCTCGGGTTTCCCGTCCAGCAACCGCTGAAAATCCGCGATACGGGTACCATCGAGGCCGTGAGAGCTTTGCGACCCGACCTCGTCATCGTCGTCGCGTACGGCCAGATTCTTCCGAAATCGGTTCTGGAAATCCCGCGACTGGGATGCGTGAACGTCCACACTTCGTTGTTGCCACGCTGGCGTGGGGCGGCACCGATCCAATACGCCATTCTCCACGGTGATCCGGAAACGGGCGTCACCACGATGTACATGGACGAACACATGGACACCGGCGATACCATCTTGCAACGGTCGGAACTCATTCGTGCTGACGACACGAGAGCTACGCTGCACGACCGCCTCGCGAAACTCGGGGCCGAGTTGCTGGTGGAAACAGTTGCGCTTGTTGCCGAAGCCAGAGCCCCGCGCGTGAAACAGGACGAGACCTCTGCCACTTATGCGAAGAAGATTACCAAAGAAGACGGACGCATTGTCTGGACGAAGTCCGCAGTCGAGATCGAGCGGCAAGTGCGCGCGTTCAATCCATGGCCGAGCGCCTACACGCGGTTGGGCGACCTGATGTTGAAAATCTGGAAGGCTGTGGTCGTCGAGAACGTCACCGGCAACCCCGGCGAAGTCCTCTCTGATTTTGTCGTCGCCACCGGCTGCGGCGGCCTGCGCATCCTCGAACTCCAACCCGCCAATAGCAAACGCATGCGCATCGACGCCTTCTTGCGTGGGCACCCGGTCAAGTGCGGGACGGTGATGGGGTAGTCGGCGACCTGCTTTTCGGGTCGGTGCCATAACCAGTCGGCTTGCGCATCGGGTGAAGGCGGCTACAATGGCGGGCAATGCAGACCGCTTCGGATCGTGGCGCGTCCACCTGGCTTCGCCCGGAATTCACACGACTTCTCGCCATTCTTTGGGTCGTTGGGCTGACACTCATCTATTTCGTCCGGTACGAGGGCTGGATTGTTCTGCCACAATTGGCGGGGACAATCAGCGCATCGATGCCCGTGCTTCGCATCGGCCCGTACTTCCGTGAATTTTGGACTGCACGGATGTATGACGTCGGATGCCTTGTCGCCATTGTGGCCGCGTCGTTGGGCCTGGGCGCGACGGTGGCAGGCCGGCTGATTGCGCGCCGCGATCTGCTCGGCATGCTGTTCGCGCTGGGAGTTGGTCTGTGGTTTCTGGCGGTATTGGTACTCGTTGTGGGGGCAGCGTCCATCGCGACAGTCCCGTACACGTTTCTCACACTGGCATGCTGGCTCTTGCCAGCACCGAGGAAGTTTGTGGGCGATTTCCATGTTTCGACGGAACGCACCGACGGTTGGGCAAAACTGATGCTCGCCTGCATCCTCCTTGCGGCGGCGCTCAACCTCGCGGGCGCACTGGCGCCACCTTTCGAGTACGACGAACTGGAGTATCACCTCGGCGCGCTGGCGGACTACCAGCGTGCGGGCCGCATCGTGTTTCTGCCGCACAATTTCTACAGCAACATGCCGCAGTTGACCGAAATGTTGTACTTGCTGGCGAAAGCCACGACGTCGGACATCGCGGCGAAACTGTTGCACTGGTTGTTCGGTCTATTCACCGCAGCGGCGGTGTACGGCGTGGGGCAACGGCTCTGGTCCAGAGCCGTGGGGCTGACGGCTGCGGCGCTGTTCTATTGCACGCCATTCGTGCAGGACCTTGGCCAAACGGCGCGGATCGATTTAGGGACGGCATTGTTCGCGACGCTCGCATTCGGTGCGCTCGTGATGTGGACGGAGGAAGACGAGAAGAGGAATCTTCTGTGGCTGTCGGCCCTTGGCGTTGGAGGGGCAGTGGCAACGAAATGGCCAGCGCTCGCGGTGGTATTGCTTCCTGCGGCAGCAGGATCGGTTTTTCGTCGGAAGTATCGTCTGCTCGGCGGGTTCTGCCTGGTCGCGGTCGCCATGGTCGCGCCATGGCTGGCAAAGAACTGGCTGCTGACGGGTGACCCGGTGTATCCGTTATTATATCGGTGGTTCCCAAACCCGCATTGGAGCGCAGGACAGGCGCTGGTATTCTCGGAGAGACACGCGCCGACGTTTGGATTGGCGACTGTCGGGGAAATGTTTACGCTGCCGTGGAAGTATTCGTTCGTCGAAGCCGGAGCGGTCCCATTGTTGCTGCTGACAATGCCGCTGCTGCTCCTGGTCCCGCGCGCGGAACCGGCGGCGAAACGTGCCGGATGGTTGTTTGTGGGCTCCTGCGCCGGGTGGTTCTGTTTCACGTTTCGACCATGGCGATTTTTGTTTCCGGCATTCGGCGTGGCATCAATCGCCGCCGCCTTCGCCATGGAAAAACTGGGTCGAGATGCCATGGTGCGAATCGCGATGCGCCTTTCCGTCGGGCTTGTCATGGCTTCGAGCCTGGCAACACTGGCGTTGAATGACCTGGTGGACGTGGGTGATCCGTCGCGGATGCCGCCGCAGATGAGTTTTGCACAGTACGCATTCGGTCAATTCACCCGCGACGAATTCGTAGCGAGTGTGGGCAAGGGGGTGCTGGAGCCAATCATCTGGATGAACGAGAACCTGCCGGCCGGTGCCAAAGTGCTCTACGTCGGGGAAGCCCGCGCGTATTATGCGAAGCAATCGGTCGTGTACAGCACGGCGTTCGACCAGAATCCGTTGACGGCGATGTCACGCGCCGCGAGAACGCCAGAGGAACTGCTCGCGGCGTTGCGCATGCAGGGTATCACGCATGTGTACGTGAATTCTTCGGAGTTGAATCGGCTGCAGCACGGCTACAGTTATATGACGGACGCAAACTGGAGCTTGATCAACGACGTCCTGGACCAGGGACAATTTGCGAAGGCGGTTCATATCTCCGGGCGGCGGATCGTGTATGAGTTGAAAAAATAGGCAATGAGGATTTGTCATGTCATCACGCGGTTGATCGTCGGTGGGGCGCAGGAGAACACCGTGTCCACGTGTATTGGGCTGCGGAAACTCGGCCACGAGGTGGATCTGGTGATTGGTCCGCAGACGGGACCGGAAGGCTCGCTCTACAATCAGGCCAGGGCAGCGGGTGTGCCGATCACGATCGTGGAGGAATTGCGACGCACGCCGAATCCGTGGTTGGACGTGAGCGCGTGCCGGGCCTTGAGGCGTCTGTTCACGAGCAGGCGATACGCGGTGGTCCACACCCACAGCGGGAAAGCGGGGCTGGTGGGACGGGTGGCGGCGAGGTGGGCGCGCGTGCCGATCATTGTGCACACGATTCACGGCCCGTCCTTTTACCGTTACCAAAATCCGGTGGGCAACTGGGCGTTTCGCTGGGCGGAGCAGATCGCGGGGGCGTGCACGACACAATTCGTGTCGGTTGCCGACGCGATGTCGGAGCAATACCTCGCCGCCGGGATCGGGACGCCGGATCGATACGTCACGATCCATAGCGGGATGGACATCGATGCCTTTGTGGAGGCACGCCGTGATGATTCCCTGCGCGAATCGCTGGGCATTTCGGAAACCGACCTGGTGGTGGGCAAAATTGCGCGGTTATTTCGGTTAAAGGGGCATGAGTTCTTGTTTGAAGCGGCGCCACGGATCGTGGCTGCCGTGCCGCATGTGAAGTTCCTGTTGGTGGGAGACGGGGTCTATCGCGAACGCTTCGAATGGCGGGTCACGCAGATGGGGTTGCGCAGTCGGTTTGTGTTTGTGGGCCTGGTACCGCCGCAAGAGATCCCGCGGTATGTGGCGTCGATGGATCTGTTGGCGCACTTGTCGCTACGCGAGGGGTTGCCGCGGGCGCTACCCCAAGCGCTGGCCTGTGGCAAGCCGGTCGTCGCGTTCGACGTCGATGGCGCGCGCGAGGTGTGTCTCGACGGCGAAACGGGCTGGCTCGTGCGCGCCGGGGACGCGACCGGGCTGGCCGAAGCGGTGATTCGGTTGTTGCAGGACACCGCGTTGGCGCATAGAATGGGTGCGCGGGGCAGGGAGTTGGTCCAGGAGCGGTTTTCGGAGGCGCGAATGGTGCAACAACTTGACGAGTTGTACCGGCGACTGTGCGCGTTGCGGCACTGACATGCATTGGCTGCTCATCTACTTATACGTGTTCGATGTCAGTTTCGTGCTGGCGCTGATTCTCACGCCGGGGTTCAAGCGACTTTCCTTCCAATGGAAGTACATCGACGAACCGGACCGGGAGCGGAAGATTCACACCGAGGCGATGCCGTTGCTGGGCGGTGCGGCGATTTTCTGCGCGTTCGCAGCCAACGTTATTTTCAACTACATATTCATACTCCCGCTGGCAAGTCGGGGGGATTTGCCGCTGATCGACATGCCCGACGTGAAGATGTACCTCGACGGCGCGTTCTCGGTCTGGCCGAAGTTGCTGGTGATCGTCTTGGGGGGTGGTTTGATGGTGGCGTTGGGGATGTACGACGACAAGTATGAGCTGAGCCCGCGGGCGAAATTGATCGCACAGGTGGTTGTTGCCTTATTGGTGGCATTGGCGGGAATCCGGATCACCGCGTTCATCCCCAACAAATTCATCAACTACCTGATGACGGTGTTGTGGATCGTGACCATCACGAATGCGATGAACTTTCTCGATAACATGGACGGGCTCTGCGCGGGGATCGGGTTGGTCTGCGCATCATTATTCGGATTCATTGCCGGGATACAGCATGAGTATTTCGTGTGTCTTCTGGCGGTAGCGCTGGCGGGCGCGCTGTTGGGGTTCCTGCCGCACAACTTCAAGCCGGCGACGATCTTCCTCGGCGATGCCGGCAGTCATTTTGTTGGGTACATGCTGGCGGTGTTGCCGATTTGCGTGACATTTTACCACCACGGCAAGACGCCGACCTGGTTGCCCGTGTTGATTCCGTTGCTGGTGCTGGCGGTGCCGCTGTTCGATCTCGTGATGGTGACGTGGATTCGCATTCGGCACGGCCAGCCGGTCTATCGGGGCGATGTGAATCATCTATCGCACCGGTTGGTGCGGTTGGGACTGCCGCAGAGTTGGGCGGTGACGCTGATCTACCTCATTACACTTACCTTGGGCCTGGGCGCGACGATCCTGCTGTGGTCGCAAATGACCGCCGCGTTGATCGTCATCGTCCAGGCGCTGTGTATCGTTTCGATCGTGACGCTGCTGGAGAGAATGGGCGGGAAGTGAGACGGTTGACTCGGGCGTGCCAAGCTGCGATTATTCCGCGCCCATGAAATTTTACGTCACGACGCCGATTTATTACGTCAACGACCGTCCGCATATCGGTCATGTGTACACGACCACGATTGCGGACATCGCGGCGCGGTTTCATCGACTGTGTGGCGATGACGTGTTTTTTCTGACGGGCACGGACGAGCATGCGGCGAAAGTGGTGGACTCCGCGGCGGAGCATGGCGTGACGGCGCAAGAGTGGGCCGATCAAAACGCGAAAGCGTTTCAGGATACATTTGCCAAGCTGGGGATCCGCAACGACGATTTCATCCGCACGAGCCAGGAGCGGCACAAGGTCAAGGTGCAACAGTACGTCGGCGAACTACTGAAGACGGGCGATGTGTATCTCGGGGACTACGAAGGCTGGTATGACGCCGGGCAGGAGGAGTATTTGCCGGAAAACAAGGCGAAGGAATATGAGTTCAAGTCGCCGATCAATGGCAAACCGCTGGTCCGCAAGAAGGAGAAGAATTATTTCTTTCGTCTCAGCAAGTACAGCGACGCACTATTGAAGCTGCTGGAGGAACGGCCGGAGTTCGTCCATCCCGACGTGCGGCGCAATGAGGTCCGGAACCGCATTCGCGAAGGTCTCAACGACGTACCGATTTCGCGCGCGGGCGCGAGTGAATGGGGAATTCGCGTACCGGGCGACGCGCAGCATACGATTTATGTGTGGATCGATGCGCTGTTCAATTATCTCTCGACCGTCGACACGGACGAGCGTCGGAAGTTCTGGCCGGCGGACGTGCATTTGATCGCGAAGGACATCCTTTGGTTCCACGCGGTGATCTGGCCCGCGATGCTCATTGCCTTGAAGCGGGAGTTGCCGCGTCAGGTGTACGCGCACAGTTTTTGGATCAGCGAAGGCCAGAAGATGAGCAAGAGCCTTGGCAACTTTATCGACATCGAGAAAATCGACCAGTATGTGGCGAACTTCGGGCTCGACGCGCTGCGATATTTTTTGGCGCGCCATGGCCCGTTGGGCATCAACGACAGCGATTTCGCGGAGGCCAGGTTCAACGATGTTTACAACGCAGAACTGGCCGACAAGCTGGGGAACCTGGTGAATCGCACATTGACGATGATCCAGCGGTATCGAAATGGCGTGGTGCCCGAGGTGAATGACAAGGCCCTGCAGGCCGAGGCGGACAAAATGGTGGTGACCTATCGTGAGGGGATGGGCCGACTGGATTTCGTCGGGGCGCTGGAGGCGCTGTGGAATTTCGTGGTGCGTTCGAACCAGTATGTCGAGGAGAGCGCCCCATGGAAACTGGCCAAGGATCCGGCGCAGGCGCGTCAACTTGATGGTGTGCTTTACAATCTTGCGGAATCGGTGCGCCTGATCTCGGTGTTGGTAACGCCGTTCATGCCGGCCACGAGCGACGCGATTCGAACGCAACTGGGGGTGGGCGACAGGCTGGGGTTGTTGGCTGAGGAAGTCAATTGGGGACGGCTTGCGCCGGGAACGAAGATCGGGACGGTGGCGCCGTTGTTTCCGAAACGCACATGATCCGGTTCCCCGAGTCGTCCCGCTTTCATTATATCGACGAATCGAAGGTTCAGCCTCGATTCGGCCATCTCGCGCCGCGGCCAATCTACGTGTATCTTCCGGAACTGGCGGAGCACGATCATCGGCGGCGGTTTCCGGTGTTGTACTGTCACGATGGCCAGAACATCTGGGACGATCCCCATTGCTGTTTCGGACACGGCGGCTGGTTTCTGAATCAGATCGCGGATCACCTGACGCGCGAGGGAGAGATGGAGCCGATCATTCTGGTTGGCATTCCGAACACGCACGCGCGGTACCGCGAGTACACGCCGGTCAAAACCTACGACGACATTCTGTCGCATCCATACGCGAACTACGTGGTCGACGTGGTCAAGCGATACGTCGACCGGAGGTTTCCGACGAAGAAAGATCGCGACCACACGGCGTTGATGGGTTCGTCACTCGGCGGCCTGGTCACGTTGTGGATGGCGCACAAACTTCCCGAGACGTTCAGCAAGGCGGCGTGTTTGTCGGGCGCATTTCAAGTGCGGGATCGGCAGAAGAAATCGTTCGTGGAGTTCGTGCGCGAGCGCGATCATCAGGATCTTCGCATCTATCTCGACTGCGGTACGGTCCAGGATGGGGTGCGGCAAACGCGCCAGATTCACGAAGCGTATTTGTCACGCGGGTGGCGCGAGCGAGAGGATTTGTTGTACTTCGAGGACAAAGGCGGCGAACACAACGAGCGGTGCTGGCGCGACCGCGCGTGGCGCGGGTTGACGTTCCTCTTCGGAAGCGGGCGCGACAGGCAGTAGACCTCCTACGGCGAAACCCTGAGCAACGCTGCTCAGAGTTTTTTCAGAGAATTCACGAAAAGGTGTTGACACGTTTTGGGCGTCGTGTGTATATGTGGGGCGTTGTGGGGAATGGTGGTTTTCAAGGAGGAATCACGACTCCCGAATGGTTAAGGCACTTACAAGAGCGGTGTTCTTTGGCACGTTTCGCCACGCGGTTGACGAAAAGAACCGTGTCGCGATACCGGCAAAGTGGCGGGCTGCCGCGAAACGCTCGCGAGAGTTTTACGTGTTGCCCGATCCAAAGAATTGTCTGGTCGTATTAACGGAATCGGCGATGGGGAAGATGTTGGAGCGCGCCGACGACATTTCGATCGGCGAATACGGGCGACGCGACGTGCTGCGGGTCATCGCCTCCCGGGCGCATGGATCGCCGTGCGACACGCAGGGGCGCATCGGTTTGACCGACGAGTTGCTTCAGCACGCCGGTGTCGAGAAAGAAGCGGTGTTGGTGGGAATGTTGACACGGTTTGAGATTTGGTCGCCGGAGCGATGGGCCGAGGTTGACCGCAATGCGATGCAGAATTTTTCGGAGGCCGCCAAACAAGTGGGATTGTGAGATTGCAGATGAGTCGAGAAGGAATCATGAGTTTTTTGAGTGTGAACGGCGGCCTGACGAATCGGGGCGGGGAAATGCGGCAGTTCCGTCTGCCGCGAATGAATCCATTTCCGAAGTTGGACAATCGGATCGTCCGATCCACTGGCAGTGACGGCGTACAGCGGTCGGCGTCGCGTCCTGTGGCGCGCGGCGCGGTCATCATCGAGGGAGGCTGCGGGTGTTTACCCGAAATGGCCACCGACGTGATCGACATTGCCGCGAGTTACGCCGTGGAGAACGTCAAGCGCGAACGTTCCAGCAGCACCACGTGGTCGCGCGTTGGTTTCGGGCATTTGATCGGACGAGTGTTGGGTAGTCATCGTGCCGCGCGCTTGTGAGGAGGGAACTGGCAAGCCAGTCGCGGTCTTGTGAGACGGTGACAGCGGGAGAGGCGTTTCCCGCGAGTAGGCAGGGGGGGTATGGCAAAGGAGGTCAGGATCGGCGAACGTAAGTTGCAATTTCCTTCCGATCCGGGCTTCTGCATGACCTACCACACACCTGTGCTGCTCAAGGAGGTCGTAAACCAGTTGCAACCGCGCCGCGGCGGGCTGTACGTGGACTGTACGGTTGGCGGTGGCGGGCATGCGCGGGAGATTTTGCGCGCGTGCGGGCCGGAGGGCCAGTTGATCGGGTTGGACTGGGACGAGGAGGCCATCGCGGCGAGCCGCGAGCGGCTGAGTGAATTTGGGGCGCGCGTACAATTGGTGCGCGCCAGCTATACGGAGTTGGAGAGAGTGTTGATGAGCCTGGGAGTAACAGTGGTGGATGGGGTTCTGTTCGACCTCGGTGTCAGTTCGCGGCAGTTTGACGAGCCGGGGCGGGGTTTTAGCGTCTTACGAGACGGCCCGTTGGACATGCGCATGAGCCGCCAGCTTGGGGCAACCGCTCGGGACATCCTTCGCACCGCCAGTCTGGAGGAACTGGCCAAGATCTTCCGTGTGTACGGCGAAGAGAAACGTTCCCGAGCGATTGCCCGGAGAATTGTCACTGAACGCGAGCGGGCACCCATGGAGACCACCGCGCAACTGGCCCGGCTGGTCGAGCAAATACTGGGGCCGAAGCGCGGGGCCATCCATCCGGCGACGAGAGTGTTCCAAGGCTTACGCATCGCGGTGAATAGCGAGCTAGCCAATCTCCGTCAAGGTCTGGACGTGGCGACTCGATTTCTGCGATCCGGGGCGCGGATTGCGGTCATCTCGTTTCATTCACTGGAAGACCGGATTGTGAAACAGTTTTTTGTGGAGAAAAGCAGCGGTTGTATTTGTCCGCCGGAGCTGCCGGTGTGTGGGTGCGGGCACAAGGAAACGCTGCGGATTGTGACGAAGAAGCCCGTCACGGCCGACGAGACGGAAGTGGGTGTGAACTCACGGGCGCGGAGTGCGAAGTTGCGCGTCGCGGAGAAGATTTAGTTAGAAGGAGAAGGTTTAGTTGGGGGTGGGGAACCCCACGGGGGGCGGATCCAAGGAGGACGACCCCCGGGCCAATTTTTGTGATGAAGCGGAATCGTAAACGCGAGCCATTGAGGTTTGGGACGGTGACCAAGTCGCTGTTTGTGTGCGTGTGTGTGGCCATCAGCGGACTGGGTTACGTCTGGCAAAAGAACGCGATCTATCGTTTGGGCGACGAGATCAAGAGGCGCGAGGCGCTCCTGTCTTCGGCACAGAAACGCAACCTCATGCTGGCCGCGCAACTGGCGCATTTGGAATCCCCGGCGGAACTGGAAACGAAGTGCCAGAAGTACAACCTCAGCCTGGTGGCTCCCCGGGAAAGCCAGGTTGTTCGGTTGTATGAGCCAGGTCCGGAGTGGGACGTGCAGATGGCAAACGCCCCGTTGCTTGCGCGGACCTCAGCGCAACAACAAGCCAGACTGCAATTGCAGAACCCCCAACCACGGGCCATCGCACAATAAGAATCATGACACTGGCACCGCAACAAGGCAGGGCGTTGATCGTGGTGGGCGCGTTGGCGTCGGTCTTCACCGCGCTCGCGTTCCGTCTCTTCGATTTGCATGTCTTGCAGCACAAGGAGCTCAGCGCGTTGGCGCAGGCCAATCGCGAACAGGTTGTCCATCGGCAGGGCCGTCGGGGGTCGATTTTGGATGTGAACGGCAATTTGCTTGCCGACAGTTTGTCGGTTCACATCGTCACGGCAGACGCGACGATCACCGCCCCACAGGCATCCGCAATCGCGGGAAAGCTCGCGCCGTTGATCGGGATGGATGTTGACTCCCTTGCGCAAAAGCTCGGTGGCCAGTCCCACTACGTTCGTCTCAATCCGCGCGTCAAACTCGATGAAGACGCTGTGCAAAAGATCCGGGCGATGAAGTTGAAGGGCATCTATTTTGAGGATCAATTTGTCCGGTCGTATCCGAATGGTCCGCTGGCCAGTCACGTGATCGGGTTCGTCGATGCCGAACACAAGGGGGTGCAGGGCGTCGAAGCTTCGATGGAAGATTATTTGCAGGGCCAGGCCGGCTACGAAGTCATCGAACGCGACCGCAAAGGCCGCGAGATTCGGGCCTTGCGCACTGAGGATCTCGGGCCGCAGGACGGTCTGAACGTTGTCCTCACGGTCGACCAGGTGATCCAGCACATCGCGGAGCAGGAACTCGAGAAAGCGATGGAGGAATTCAAACCGCAGTCGGGCGTGATTATTATCTCGCGTCCAAAGACGGGGGAAATTCTGGCGATGAGTTCGCGGCCGACGTTTGATCCGACCGAGATGGACGCGTCTTCTGCCGACGCACGTCGCAATCGGTGCATCAGCGACGTTGCTGAGCCGGGTTCCACGTTCAAGATTGTCGTGTGCTCGGGCGCACTCAATGAGGGCATCGTTACGCTCGGGGACCAGTTCGACTGCGAGAACGGCGCGTTCATGTATGCGGGCCGCGTGTTGCACGATGCCCACCCATTCGGCGTGTTGAGCGTCGAGGAAATCCTGTTTCATTCCAGCAATATCGGGGCGGCGAAGGTGGGCCTACGGATGGGGCCAGCGCGGCTGTATGAGTATATCCGTCGGTACGGCTTCGGCCACAAAACCGACATCGCCTTGCCGGGAGAGGTTTCGGGGATCGCCCATCCACTGGCTCGTTGGAACAATCTTTCCATCACCCGGATTCCGATGGGACACGAGATCGCGGTGACCCCACTGCAGATGTTGATGGCCATGAACACCATTGCGAACAACGGCGTGCGGATGAAGCCGATGATTGTCAAGAGCGTCCTCAGCGAAGATGGCGCGACCGTGCTGCAATATCAGCCGCGGGCGGTCGGGCCGGTGATTGCGCCGCACACCTGCGAGTTGATGGCGACGGCCTTGCGCAAGGTGGTTGGGCCCGAGGGCACGGCGCCGAAGGCCGCCGTGGAAGGATTTGATGTGGCGGGCAAGACGGGCACGGCCCAGAAAGTTGAAAATGGCCAATACGTCCGCAAGTACTACTCGTCATTCATTGGCTATTTCCCGGCGTCGAACCCGGAGATTTCCATTTTGGTCTCGTTGGACGATCCCACCGGGGGCGCGTTCTACGGAGGATCGGTGGCGGGGCCGGTATTCCGTGCCGTGGCGGAAAAAGTCGCCGAGTACCTGGGCATGGTGCCGCAAACTCCACCGACAGAGGTAACAAAAATATCATGAAACTCGCGGAGATTGTCAAAATGGTCAAGCCGCTGGCGGTCATTGGTCCGCTGGACCAAGAGATTACGGGCATCGCCTACGATTCGCGTCGCGTGATGCCCGGCCATATGTTTGTGGCGATGCGTGGCGAGCGGACCGACGGACATCGCTTCGTGGAGGCGGCCATCGAACGGGGCGCGTCGGCGATCGTGTTGGAGCGCGACGCCAGCTTCAATCCGCGCGCCACGCGCATCAAAGTCAGCGACGCCCGGTGGTCGATGGCGCAGGCGTCGGCGCAATTCTACAACCATCCCTCGCAGCAATTGAAGGTCATCGGGGTTACGGGGACCAATGGCAAAACCACAACGGCGTACATGGTGAAAGCCATTATGGAGGCGGCGGGGATTTCCTGCGGCCTGCTGGGCACGGTGCAGTATGAAATCGGCCAGCGAGTGATTCCGGCGTCGCGAACGACACCCGAGTCCGTTGATATCCAGGACATGATGAGCCAGATGTTGCGGGCCGGCTGCGGCGGTGTGTCGATGGAGGTCAGTTCCCACGCGATCGATCAATTACGCGTGGAGGAAGTGGATTTCGATGTGGCGATCTTCACGAATCTTTCGCAGGACCATCTCGATTACCACGGGACGATGGAAGACTATTTCGAGTCGAAAACGAGGCTGTTCAGCGCGTTGGGCACAGTCCGAAAGACAGGACGTGCGGTAGTGAATGCGGATAACGCATACGGTTGTGATTTGATCGAGCGCTTGGGTGGGGACCGCGCCGTAGTCAGCTACGGCGTATCAAGCGCGGCGGTCATTCGCGCCGAGGACGTGCGTGTGTCGGCAGAGGGAAGTTACTTTGTCGTCCACACGCCCCAGGGCAGTATCCCGATGTCACTTCCATTAATAGGGCGCTACAACGTGTCCAACGCGCTGGCGGCCATCAGTGCCACGCAAGCCATTGGCATCGACCTGCCGACGGCCGAATCGGCGCTGGCGCAATTGCGTCCTGTGCCAGGGCGCGTCGAGAGCGTGCAAGTTCCGGAGGACTTCAAGGTGTTCGTGGATTACGCGCATACGGCCGACGCGTTGCGCAACGTGCTGGCCACGGTCGCGGAACTGGCGCGGGGACGCGTAATTGTAGTGTTCGGTTGCGGAGGCGACCGCGACAAGGGCAAGCGGAAGGCGATGGGGCAGGCGGCTTGTGATCTGGCGGACTTTTCTATCGTGACAACCGACAACCCGCGCACGGAAGACCCGCGGGAGATTGTGAAGCAGATTGAGGAAGGCTTCACGAGAACGAATGGCGGCCACCACCAGGTGATCGAGGATCGGCGCGAGGCCATCGAACGGGCGCTGGATATCGCGCGGCCGGGCGACGCGGTGGTGATTGCCGGCAAGGGACACGAGACCTACCAGGAATTTGCGGATACGGTCGTGCCGTTCAGCGACCGTCAAGTGGTCGAAGATTACTTTCGTTTGAGTGGAACACGGTGGAAACCTTGCGTTTAGAACAATTAGCTGAGCTTTGTGAGGCGCGGCTGATTCGCGGCGAGCCAGGGGGGCTGGTCGAACGGATCAGCATCGACTCGCGCGCGTTGGGCCGGGGCGATTGCTTTGTCGCCCTGCGCGGCCCGCGCTTTGACGGACATGAATTCGTACCCGATGTGGCCCGCTTGGGGGCATCGGCGGCGGTAGTCTCGGATCCTACCCGTGCAATGAACTCGCCTAGTGCCTTGGCGCTTCTCCAAGTGCAAGACACCCTCACCGCATTGCACAAACTCGCAACGAACTACCGCCGACTGATGCCCCCAACCACCCGTCTCATCGCCGTTACCGGCTCGAGCGGGAAGACGACCACCAAGCAGTTCATCGCTTCGGTGCTTGGGGAGCGATTCAATGTAGTGGAATCGTCCGGCAATAACAACAACCGCATTGGTGTGCCACTCAATCTGTTACGACTGGACGCGGCGCACGACTACGGTGTGTTTGAGCTGGGCACGAATCATCCGGGTGAAATCGCGGAGCTGGCGGAGATGGTTCGGCCTGACATCGGGGTCATCACGAACGTCGGTCTGGGACACGTCGAATTCCTCGGGGACGAAGCCGGAGTAGCCCGAGAGAAAGGATCGCTGTTCGAAGTGTTGCCGCGCAACGGCGACGGTCTCGCGGTGATCAACGCCGACGACAAGTGGTGCCACGAGCTGCGCGCGCGGACGAATGCGACCGTGGTAACGGTCGGAATCGACAATTTCGCGGACATCCGCGCCAGTGAGATCAAGATCAACGGGGATGTGAAGTTCCGTCTCAACGTCGCGAAGAAACGGGAGGACGTGATCGTGCGGCTCAAGACGCTGGGTCGCCACCAGATTTACAACGCGTTGCAAGCGGCCGCCATTGGCTATTTCGCGGGAATGGACCTGGATGAAATCCGGGTTGGGTTGGAGAACGTGAAATTTCCGCACATGCGGATGGAGCCGATCACGGTCGACGGCGTGCGGTTCGTGAACGATTGCTACAACGCCAACGTGGTGTCGATGAAGGCCGCATTGCAGATGATTCGCGAGACCCCGTGCAGCGGACGGAAGATCGCGGTTCTCGGCGACATGTTGGAACTCGGCGAATGGACACAGTCGGCGCACAGCGACATCGGGGCGATGGCCGCCAACTGCGGTCTGGCATTGCTGATCACGGTCGGCCAGTCCGCGCGGCTGATCGCACAAGCGGCCATCGAAGCGGGTATGGAGACGCACCGCGTGTTGCCGCTGGGAACGACGACAGAGGCGGGAGAGACTGTCCGCACGCTGGCGCAGGAAGGTGATTTTGTGTTGGTCAAAGGTTCGAGACGGTTGCAGTTGGAACAAATTGTGGAGGAATACAGAAACCACGTAGTCGCGCCTCTGTGAGGCGCCAACCAATTGTGTGTGGGGATCGCGCCTCCCCAAGGTGCGGCAACACGGGTGTGAGGAAGTGAAGGACCGAGGAGATGTTTTACTATCTGAGCGAGTATACGCAGTGGTTCTCGCCGTTGCGGGTGTTTCAATATGTGACCTTCCGTGCGGTGTTTGCCGCGCTCACGGCACTGTTGATGTGCGTCCTGGTGGGGCCGTGGCTGATTCGCCGTCTGGTCGAGATGAAGTTGCAGCAGCCGATCCGTGGCGAAGACGATCTGCGGGAGCTGGCCAAGACCCACCGCGAGAAAACCTGCCCGACGATGGGCGGCATCCTCATCATCTGGGCGGTGGTGGATTCGACCCTGCTGTGGGCGCGTCCGACCAATCAACTCGTTCTGATTTGTCTGGTGACGTTGATCTGGCTTGGCGGGATTGGGTTTTTAGACGATTGGGCGAAGGTCCAGGCGCGAAAGTCCGAGGGGATGCGCGCGAAGACAAAGTTTCTCTTTCAAATCGGGCTGGGATTGTTTGTGGGGATATTGCTTCTGACCGATCCGCACCTCGGCCCGACCGCGAAGAAATTGATGGTGCCCTTCATGAAAGGGCCAGTGATCGCGGACATGGGATGGTGGGCATTGCTACTGGTGGTGGTAGTGATCGTCGGCTCGTCGAATGCCGTGAACCTGACGGATGGCCTCGACGGTTTGGCGACGGGATGCACCCTGACCGTGGCCCTGACGTACGCCGTGATGTGTTACGTGGCCGGCAATTTCCGGTTTGCCAGTTACCTGCAGGTGCCGTTCGTGTCGGGGGCGGGCGAGTTGACGGTGGTATGCGCCGCGCTTATTGGCGCGAGCCTGGGCTTTTTGTGGTTCAACTGCCATCCCGCGCAGGTGTTCATGGGCGACACCGGTTCGCTGGCGATTGGCGGATTGATCGGCGCCATTGCGGTGATGATCAAGCAGGAGTTGGTGCTGGTCATCGTCGGCGGGATTTTCGTGATGGAAGCGGCCTCGGTGATTTTGCAGGTGGCCAGCTTCAAGCTCCGCGGCAAGCGGATGTTTGCGATGGCGCCGTTGCATCACCATTTCGAGTTGCGCGGCTGGTCGGAGACCAAGGTGACCACGCGGTTTTGGGTGTTGTCGGTAATCTTTGCGTTGCTGGGATTGGCAACGCTGAAATTGAGGTGATTGAGAAATGCAGACGATGGAATTAAGGGGCAAGGACGTGGTTGTTCTGGGGCTGGGCCGCAGCGGCATGGCCGCCGCATCCTTGTTACAGCGGGACGGCGCACACGTCGTGGTGCGGGATGAATCGGCAGGAGATCAATTGCAAGAACGGGCGATGCGACTGCGTCGGCTGGGTGTGCGGGTGGAGCTGGGCAACCAGTTTGACCGCTCGACGCGGTTTGACCTCGCGGTGGTCAGTCCGGGCATCGGGCCCGAGCGACCGATCGTGCGGGAGATGTTGACGCAGAACACGCCACTCCTGAGTGAACTGGAACTGGCGTACCGTTTCTGCCTGTGCCCGATCATTGCGATCACGGGGACGAACGGGAAAACGACGACGACGGAATTGATCGCCGCGATGCTGGCTGGTTGCGGCAAACGCACCACGGCGGCGGGCAATATCGGGAACGCATTTTCCGACGCGGTGGAAGCCAGCGCGGGGTTGGACGCAGTGGTACTCGAAGTCAGCTCGTTCCAGTTGGAGAAGATCGAGCAGTTTCGCGCGAGCATCGCGGTGTTGTTGAACATCACGCCCGACCATCTTGACCGGTACGAGTCGATGGACGCCTACGCGGCGGCGAAATCCTTCATCTTCATGAACCAGCGGACGGAAGACACGGCAGTCGTCAGTGTGGAGACGTTGGAGACACTGCGGCGCATGGGCATTGCGATCAAGGCGCGCCCGATCACGTTCAGCGCCTACAACCGCGAAGCGGACGTCTGGCTCGACTGGTTCGACAACGAAACCATTTGGTGTCGGTTGCCGGAATGTCGCGGGATTCTGCTGAAGATGAGCGAGACGAACCTGCGCGGCGTGCACAATGCCGAGAACGTACTGGCGACCCTCGCCACCGGGTTGGCCATGGGTCTGCCCGTATCACAAATGCGCGAGGCGATCTGCTCGTATGTTCCGCAACCGCACCGGTGTGAATTCGTGGCGGAGATGGGTGGCGTGACGTACATCAACGATTCGAAGGCGACCAACGTCGATGCCGTGGAGAAGGCGCTGCGTTCCCTGCCGGGACGCTGCGTGCTGATCGCGGGCGGTCGCGACAAGGGTTTGGATTTCACGTCGCTGAAGGAGGTGGTTGCCGACAAGGTCAAGCTGGCGGTGTTGATCGGCGAGGCGCAAGGGAAGATGTGGCGCGCCTGGTCCAAAGCGGCGCCGTGCGTGCGTGCATTTTCCATGGAAGAGGCCGTGCGCCTGGCGGCCAGTCATGCCCGTCGTGGCGATACGGTGTTGTTGTCGCCGGCGTGTGCCAGCTTTGACATGTTTGAGAATTATGAACATCGCGGTGAGGAGTTCAAGCGGCACGTCTTCAACCTGCCGTGAGGTGACGTAAAGCGGATTTGCAAAACAACGATCGATCAAAACAACAATACGGAAACGAAAGGAACCAATGAAAGTCTCAAAAGTCGTGCTCATCGTCGTCGCGTTACACGTCCTCGTGATCGGAGGCATCGTCGTCTTTGAGGGATGCTCCCGGGTCAAGAGCAGCACGCCGGATATGGCGGCAAATGAAAGCCTGCCCGGCCAACAACCCGATAACCTGACACCGGGTAGTGCCAGCAACCTGGTGACCTCGATCCCAAATCCGCAAGGTCCGGGAGCGGTGAACTCGCTGGCGCCGGCGACGTCCATGGCGGGCAATGAAGCGCCGGCTCCAGCACCCGCGCCCGTGGCCGTGGCCCAACCCGCGCCGGTCTCGACGACCGCGCAAGTCTATGTCGTGAAGAAGGGTGACTCCCTGTGGAAGATCGCCAAGGCGGAGAACGTGACCGTCGGCGAACTCAGTCGCGCGAACAACATGTCGAAGACCAGCGTTCTGAAGGTCGGCCAGAAATTGACCGTGCCCGCGGCGAAGGCGGAGAAGACCAGCGTGGCGACCGCGTCCGTGATTCCGACCTCAACGGATGCCAACAGCGTCCCGTCCGGGGCGACCGCATCCGCAGCTCCGTCAACAGGAACCGTCGACAGTGGCAATCTGTACGTCGTGAAGTCCGGGGATTCACTCTGGAAGATCGCACGGCACGAGAATGTCACCGTGACAGCACTCAAGCAGGCGAACAATCTGAGTGGTGATTCGCTCAGGGTCGGCCAGAAGCTCCATATTCCGATGGCGACAGCCAAGGCCACGACAGACACGGCTGCCAACACCGTCAGTGCGGGCGTCGCGACCACGTCGTCGGCCGGGTGGCAAGCTCCCGGCACCTACACGGAGAACGGGCAGACAATTCACATTGTGGACTTCAACGAATCACCGGGGACGATTGCCAAGAAGTATGGCATCAAGACTGACGACCTGCTCAAAGCCAACAACATAACCGATCCGAAGAAGATCCAGTACGGCCAGCGTCTGGTGATCCCGTCGCAGCAGCCGAGTGCGACAGCGTCGACCCCGACGGCACCGGCGACGATACCGGTTGCCAACACAACGCCGGCGGTGAACACGGCGACCACGGGAACAACGGCCCCGACCACGCCGGCACTGGCGGCACCGGTCGTGTCCGCATCGCGCGCGACAGTACAATAACCGACAGCCCTACGTTCGTTTAACCAGAGAATTGGAGGCCTGTGAACAAGGCGGCCATCACGCTGTTGACGATCATGCTGGCATTGTTGACCATCGGCGTGGTCATGCTCTTCAGCACGAGCGCCCTGTACGCCAAGGACCGCTACGGTGATCAGCGATACCTGCTGAAACGGCAACTGGCATGGATGCTCGTCGGAGCCGTTGGGTGTGTGATGGCAGGCAGCGTTCCCTACCCGAAACTGCGCGGCGTGTGCACGGGCGTGCTCGTCGTTGCCGGGGTCATGCTGGCGCTGGTGTTGGTTCCCCACATTGGTTTGAAGGTGGGCGGCGCGCGCCGCTGGCTCGGGTTTGGTCCGATGCGGTTTCAACCATCAGAACTCGGGAAACTGGCGCTGGTGGTGTGGTTGGCGCACTGGCTGGCGAAAGAGAAGCGACGTCTCGGTCGGTTCAGCCGCGGTTTTGCCGTTCCCATGGGTGTGGTCGGGGTGACGTTGCTGTTGATTCTGGCCGAGCCGGACTTCGGTTCCACGGCGTTGATGGCGTCGGTGAGTTTCGCGATGATGTACGTTGCGGGTGTGCGGCTGCGGTACCTGGTGCCGACCATCTTTGGTGGCGTGGCGGGATTTGCCACGCTCGTCATCCACAACCCGACGCGGGCGGCGCGGCTGATGGCGTTCATGGATCTGGAGAAATACAAGCAGGGCGCGGGCTATCAGGTGTGGCAGGCGATCCTCGCGTTTGGGTCCGGTGGATTCAACGGCGTGGGCCTGGGCAACAGTATGCAAAAGATGTTTTACCTGCCGGAAGCCCACACGGACTTTATTTTTCCGATTATCGGCGAAGAACTGGGACTGGTGGGGACGCTGGCGATACTGTTGGCGTTCGCGCTGTTGATGGTGTGCGCGGTGATTATCAGTTTGCGGGCGTCAGATTTATTCGGGCAGTACCTCGGCATGGGCATCGCGGTGCTGTTGGCCATGCAGGCGCTGATCAATATCGGTGTCGTCACGGCGTGGTTGCCGACGAAGGGGCTGCCGCTGCCGTTTATCAGTTTTGGTGGATCGAACCTTGTGCTGAACATGGTGGCCGTGGGGTTGCTCTTGAACATTTACCAACACAGTTCCGCGGAAGCGGAGAGTGAGGAACAGGAGTTCTTCGCGCGGCGTTCGTCACTCACGTAGGAGGAGCGGCCGCGGTTGCATGAATGAAAGTCATGATCGCATGCGGGGGGACGGGTGGACATCTGTTCCCGGGGATGGCGGTCGCGGAGGTCCTCCACGCGCGCCGGCATCAAGTCCGGTTGTTGGTGTCCGAAAAGGCAATCGATCAGACGGCCCTGGCAGTATCGACCGGTTGCTCCAGCCGTTCCGACAGTATCGCAGTGGCGGTAGTGCCGGCCATGGGGTACGAGGGGGCGGGGCGGCTGATCAAGTTCGGCCTGCGCCTGGCAAAGGCGACGCGGGTGTGCGTCGCAGCTTGTGAGGAATTCGAGCCGGACGTAGTGCTGGGGATGGGGGGATTTACGTCCGCGCCTGCGATATTCGGGGCGCGATGGTTCCGCAAGCGCGGGACGGCGGCAGTGATCCACGAATCCAATGCCGTGCCTGGCAAGTCGAACCGCTGGGCGGGCCGATTGGCGGACCACGTTGCGGTAGGGCTGGCCGACTGCGCCCGGTATTTTGGGCGCAAGCCGGTGACGGTCACGGGCACGCCGATTCGCGAGGCGTTGCGGCGCGGCAAAGTGGCCGATGCGCGCGCGCAACTTGGTTTGGAGACAGGACGACTGACGGTGTTGGTTGCAGGCGGCAGCCAGGGATCTCATGCAATCAACGAAGGTGTGGCGCTGGCGCTGCCGCGGCTGAAGTCGCGGGCGGCCGCGTTGCAGTTTGTGCATTTGACGGGCGCGAAGGATGAAGAATTCCTACGTGAGACGTATGAAACAAATGGACTTCGGGCAATGGTGATGAGTTTTTGCGGTCAGATGGAATTGGCGTACAGCGCGGCGGACGTGGTCGTGGCGCGTTCGGGAGCGTCCACGCTCACCGAGATTGCGGCCTTCGGTTTGCCCGCGATTCTGGTTCCGTACCCGCACGCTGCGGGCAATCACCAGTGGCACAACGCGCGGGTGTTCGAGCGGGCCGGGGCGGCGTGGCTGATCGAGCAGTCGTCAGCGGACGGAGAGGCCGCGGAACGAGGCGAACGGTTCGCAAGAGTCATTGGCGGCCTCCTCGACGACGAAGCCGGCCGTGGCCGCATGGCCAAAGCCGCGCGGTCGCTGGCGGTGGACGATGCGGCGGACCGCATCGCGATCCTTTTGGAACAATATGGGGAACAAACAGCAACTAATTGAGTTTCTCGGCAGCGGATCACGCCGGGTCCATTTTGTGGGCATCGGAGGATGCGGGATGAGTGGACTGGCGCGCCTGTTATTGCAACAGGGGCACCGTGTCACCGGGTCGGACATGGCGCCCAATGGCGGCATGAAGGAGTTGCAAAAATTGGGGGCGCGAATCCATACCGGCCATGCGGGCCAGAATATCAGCGAAGGGACAGAGCTGGTGGTCTACACGTCGGCCGTTGGCGGTGAGAACGTGGAACTTCAGGCGGCGGCCGAACTGAAGATTCCGCGGGTGCGGCGCGGGCTGTTGCTGAGCGCCCTGATGAATCACCCCAACAACATCGCGGTGGCCGGAACTCACGGCAAAACGACGACGACGGCGATGATTGCGTACGTGCTCACGCGAAGCGACAGCGCGCCCAGCTATTGCGTCGGGGCGCACGTGCCGGTGCTCGGCGCCAATGCGCAGATCGGTGGTGGGAAATACTTTGTTGCCGAAGCCGACGAGAGCGACGGCACGCTGGTTGGGTTCAGTCCGGAATACTCCGTGTGCCTGAACATCGAGCCGGAGCACCTGGATCACTACGGTTCGATGGACAAGCTTCGCGAAACCTTCGAATCATTTTTCGCCAGCACGCACAAGACCGTGTTTCTGTGCGCCGATTGCACGGACTGCCTGGCGCTCGCGCCCAAGTGTCGGGCGGCGATCACATTTGGACTTTCTCCAACGGCGGATTACCGCGCCCTGAACATCCAGCAGACAAAATGCGGTACCCGGTTCACGGTTTGCTGCCGGGACCAGCAGATCGGGGTGGTCGAACTGATCATTCCCGGAATGCAAAACGTCACCAATGCGCTCGCGGCGGTCGCGGTCGCCGACGAACTGGGCGTGCCGTTCGAGAGAATTGCCGATGCGCTCCAGCGCTTCACGGGGGCGACGCGACGGTTTGATCGGAAGTACGAAGAGGACGGAATCCTGGTGGTGGATGATTACGCGCATCATCCGACGGAAATCCGCGCGACGATTGCGGCAGCCCGCACGATGTTGGCGGGGGAGAACGGGGCGGGGTATCGGCGGTTGATCGTGGCGTTCCAACCGCACCGGTACACACGCACGCAGGCGCTGCTGGAGGACTTTGGCACGGCGTTCGCCGGCGCCGACAAGTTGTTCCTCACGGACATCTATGCGGCAAGCGAGCGGCCCATCGAAGGCGTCAACGGACGGATGCTTCACCAAACCGTGGTGGCGTCCGGGCAGTCGGGGGCCGTGTTTGAGACGGACCCGGAAATGCTGGTCGTGCGGCTATTTGCGGAGGCGCGGCCTGGTGACCTGGTGCTGACCATGGGCGCCGGAGACTTGTACAAGGTGGCCGAAGCGTTGGTGCGCAAGCTCCGCAGCCGTGGACCGAACGTTCTCCATCCGGAAAGACAGCCCATGAAGATGCAGGCGGACTGGGAGGTATTGCTCTCGGAGAAGTCCAAGATTCGCCGTGATGAACCAATGGCGCGGCACACCTCGATGCGGGTGGGCGGCCCGGCCGAGTTTTGGGTTGAGCCCGCGAATGAGCGCGACCTCGCGCGTCTCCTGCACTACTGCCACGTTCGCGAAGTGCCGGTGACAGTGATTGGCCGCGGGACGAACCTGCTCGTGCTCGACGGAGGCATCGCGGGCGTGGTCATCAGCCTGACCAACGATGAGTTTTCAAAGGTCGAGGTGGAAGGGGAACGGCTCGTGGCGCGGGCGGGAGCGAGGCTGAAGGCGATTGTAACGGTGGCGGCGCGGAACCAACTCAGCGGATTGGAATTCATGGAAGGGATCCCCGGGTCGCTGGGGGGCGCCCTGCGCATGAACGCGGGCGCGATGGGCAAGCAGATGTTCGACGTGGTCGAGTGGGTGCGCTACATCAGTTACGCGGGCGACACGTACGATGCGGAGGCAAAAAGCCTTCCCGTGACGTATCGGAGCTGCCCGGTATTTCACAACCACATCGCCCTCTCGGCGATGCTTCGCGGGATCAAGTCGGAGCGGAAGGTGATCGAGGGACGGCTGAAGGCGTTTGCAAAACGGCGATGGTCGTCGCAACCGGCGAAGCCGAGTGCGGGCTGTATTTTCAAGAATCCCGAGACGATTCCCGCGGGCAAACTGATTGAGGAATTGGGGTTGAAGGGGATGTCGGTCGGCGGGGCACGCGTGTCCGACGTGCATGGGAATTTTATCGTGAACGAAGGACGGGCAAAGGCCAGCGACGTGATGGAGTTGATTGCCGCGATCCGCCTGCGGGCGCGCCAGGAGCGCGGCATCGATCTCGAACCCGAGGTGATGATTCTCGGAATGGAAGGACACGAGAAAGCGGTCCTATGAAGAAACTGAAGATCGCGGTGTTAATGGGCGGGCCGTCGGCGGAGCGGGAGGTGTCGTTGCGGTCCGGCACGGCCGTGGCGAATGCGTTGACGATGACCGGTGCCAAGGTCGTGCCGATGGACATTCAGGATGCGACCTTCACGATTCCAGCGGACGTGGACGTGGCGTTCCTGGTGCTGCACGGGACGTTTGGGGAAGACGGCGCCCTCCAACGGATCCTTGAGGGGAGAGGGATTGCGTACACGGGATCCGGTCCCGCAGCGAGCGCCCTGGCGTTCGACAAGGTGGCGGCCAAACAATCCTTCCTCGACGCGGGAATTCCGACGCCGGCCTACGAAGCCTTCGAGAACGCCCAACCGATCCGGCCGCGACTGGCGCGACTCGGTTTCCCGGTGGTGGTGAAACCCTCGCGGCAGGGTTCGAGCGTGGGCATCAGTATTGTTCACCAGGAAGCGGGGTTGCTCGAGGCTTACCAGGTGGCCGGGCGATACGACAGTCGGCTGCTGGTGGAGCAATTCATCGCCGGCCGCGAGTTGACGGTCGGAATCCTGGATGGCCGGGCCTTGCCGGTGGTGGAGATTCGTCCGAAGTACGACTTCTTTACGTACGAAGCCAAGTACACGAAGGGCGAAACTGACTATCTCGTGCCGGCGGCAGTGGACAAGAATGTCGAGTACCAGGCGAAGACGCTGGCGTTACGGGCGCATGATTGCCTGGGCTGCCGGGACTATTCCCGCGTAGACTTGATGCTGTCGCAGAACGGCGAACTGTTCGTGCTGGAAGTGAACACCATACCCGGGTTCACCGAGACGAGCCTTCTGCCCAAGGCGGCACGGGCGTCGGGGATTGAATTTCCGGATCTGTGTGCGCGGTTGGTGCAACTGGCCCTGGCGCGGAGCGGTCGAAACGGGGCGCCTGTCGCCGGCGAGAAAGAGACGGTTGCCATTTCCCGATGAAACTTGGAAATCGAAGAAAGAAGCGTCCCGAGTACCTGCTGGATGTGAAAGTCCAGACGCGGGGGCGTTCGCTGCGGCGGCTGCGGGTGGGAACGGCACTGGTGGTGGGCCTGGGCATGATTGTGTTGACGGGCTACGGGATTTGCTGGTTGGCGAAGACGACGATTCATCGGCTGGTGTACGACAACCCGCGGTTTGCGATTCGCCAGATCGTGGTGGACGACGACGGCGTGCTGACACCGGAGCGGGTGGTCCAATTCGCCGGTGTGCGCGTTGGGGAGAACCTCCTGTCCATCGATTTGGATCACGTGCGCGCCAATTTGGAAATGCTGCCCCTGGTGCGGGCGGTGGAAGTGCGGCGGATGCAGCCGGATCGGTTGTATATCCGTGTGATGGAACGCACGGCGGTGGCGCGACTGCGGGTGGCGACCCGCGAGATGGGAGACGAGACATTTTATATCGACCGCGCGGGCTTTGTGATGAAGGCGATCAAGCTGCCCGATGGGACGGTGCTGCAGCCGCAAACGCCGCGGCCGGTGCCGGTGTTGACCGGTGTGACGCTGGCCGACGCGCGGGTGGGGCGGCAGGTGGAATCGGAACAGATTTATCGGGCGTTGGAATTGTTGGACAAACTCGACCAGGCGGTGGCGGGGTCACTGCTGGAGGTTCAACAAATCGATTTGTCGAAGGCGCGGCAACTGGTGCTGACCACGGCGCAGCACACCACGGTGAAAGTGGACGTGGAAGATTTTCCCCAGCAATTGCGACGGCTGGGAGTGATTTTGCGGTGGGCGCAGCAGCGGCAGAAATCGGTGCAGATGGTGGACCTGACCGTCAACCGCGGTGTGCCCGTGACATTTGTTAATTAGAAAGGTTCGGTTGGAGACATGTTACCGAAGGAAAAGATCATCGTAGGGTTGGAGGTGGGCACATCCAAGGTGTGCGCCGTGGTCGGGGAGGTGCTGGACGATGGCAACATCATGGTCATCGGGGTCGGCCAGGCGAACTGCGAGGGCGTGCGCAAGGGCGAGATCATCAACATCGATGCGACGGTGGAATGCATCCATGCGGCCGTGGCCGATGCGGAGGAGAGCGCGGGCGTGGAGATCCACAATGTGTACGCCAGCGTGAGCGGGGGGCACATTCGCAGCTTCAATAACCGGGGCACGGTGGCGGTGACCAACGACGAGCGCGAGATTTCGGAGGAGGACGTTCGCAACGTTCTGCTCAACGCCAAGGCCGTGAACATTCCGATGGACCACGTGGTCATCCACGCGATTCGCCAGCATTTCTTCGTGGACGGTCACGATGGGATTCAGAATCCGTCGGGGATGATCGGGGCGAAGCTTGAGGCCGACGTGCACGTGATTTACGGCGTGCGCACGCGGCTGCAAAACACAATCAAGTGCATCAAGCAGGTGCCGCTGGACGTGGCGAACATCGCGGTCAGCGGTTTCGCTTCGGCGCTGGCGGTGCTGACGTCGGAACACCAGCAATTGGGCGCGGTGGTGATCGACATGGGCGGGGGCACGACTGATTACATCGTGTACAGCGAAGGGACGATTCAACACAGCGGCGTGCTGGCGGTGGGCGGTGACCATATTACCAACGACGTGGCGATCGGGTTGCGGATTCCGATGAACCGCGCCGAGACGCTGAAGGTTGAGCACGGGTCGGTGGAAGTTCCGCTGGTGGACGAAGCGATCACGCTGAAGCGCGAAGTCGGGCTGCCGGACCGCCAGGTGTCGAAACAGCAACTGTGCCGGGCGATGCACCTGCGCGTGGAGGAGACGCTGACACTGGTGAAGAAGGAGCTGGAGAAACAGAAGCTGCTCGACTACCTCGGAGCGGGAGTATTCATCACGGGTGGTTGCGCGCGCTTGAAGGGCATGGAGCCTCTCGCAGCCCAAATCTTCGGGTTGCCGGTTCACATTGGACACAGTTTGACGGTCGGGGGGCCGACGTCGGCGATTGAGAGCCCCGAGTATTCGACGGCGATCGGTCTCGTGCGGTACGCGCTCGGCTCGCAGCGCGACCAGCACCAGGCTCCGCCGCCGTGGCAGCGGATGGGCCAGAAATTTCAGCATCTCCTGCAAAGAGTGCGGACCTTTATGTGAGACGGAGAGCCGTGATGACACCCCGACGCAAAGCAATCTCGAACCCGGCCGCGGAGCCCGCGGCACAACAGGAAACCAGCGAGAACATGGAAAAGAAATCAACGCCCGGGCAGCGGATTCGACTGAGGATTTTCGGTGTGGGAGGCGCGGGATGTCACGTCATCAGCCAGGTTGCCCAGTCCCGAGCGCAAGCGGACCACCCGTTGGAAGGGGTCGATCTGATTGCGATCAACACCGACCTGCAAGCGCTGAACGAAATGACCGGCGTGGAGACGTTGCAAATTGGCGCGGCGGTCACGCATGGCCTGGGGACAGGCGGCGAACCCGAGATCGGCGCGCGCGCCGCGCAGAACGATGCGGAGCGAATCGAGGCGCTGGCGCAGGGAGCGGACGTGGTGTTTATTACCACGGGATTGGGCGGGGGAACGGGCACGGGAGCCAGTCCGACGATTGCGCGGATCGCGAAAGAGCAGGGCGCGCTGGTGCTGGCGTTTGTCGCGTTGCCGTTTTCGTTCGAGGGAGACCGGCGCAAGCAGCAGGCATTGTCGGGGCTGGAGCAGCTCAAGTTGCAGGCGGACGCGGTGATTTGCATCCCGAACGACAAGATTGTTCGCATCGCCGGCGCGGAAACGAGTGTGGTGGATGCGTTCAGGCGCGCGGATGAAACGGTCATGGTGGGCGTGCAGGCGATCTGGCAACTGTTGTCGCGCAAGGGACTGATCAATTTGGATTTTGCCGGTCTGCGGGCGACGCTCGGCTCGAAGCATTGCGACGGGTTGTT
>Ga0326728_10006058_pt1 | contig 33103 bp, 31 predicted proteins | sample MB3enrmetagenome_FD_207602 | JGI IMG/M metagenome (GOLD analysis project Ga0326728, IMG submission 207602) | Lab enriched peat soil microbial communities from McLean, Ithaca, NY, United States - MB31MN | ecosystem: Environmental > Terrestrial > Soil > Wetlands > Peat | place: USA: New York... | reverse complement strand
CGCCCTACCGAAAACTGACCGACGCTTTTAATTGCACCCCGGGGCGACTTGCGGATTCCCGTGAATTTGATATTTTATTCTTATGAGTACAGTTGCAGAAATCGAGGCGGCGATTGAAAAATTGCCAGCCGATCAGCGCCAGCACTTGCGCGAACGGATTGAGGCAGGCACAGGACGCAGCCTCGCCGCCCATGCAACCTCTCCAAAGACCGGTGCGGAGCTTGCCAGATTGTGGCCGAACCAGTTTCATTTGCGGGCAGAAGAGGCTGACGCTTTGGCTGTTGAAATGCAAATTTGAAAGCCAGCCGTTGCTCCCTAACCCGACTTTCGCAATCGGTCATGGACCCGGTTTTGGAGTGCGGGAGCTTGCTCCCGCACTCAACAGAGTCCAGCGTTTTACGCGGCCTACCCGACCGTGCAGGCTTGGCCGGCATGGAGGGAGAGCGGTTGCGCAAATTCGAGCGTGGCGAGCGTTCCTTGGCGCGTGACCCGGGCGCCCATATCCTGTCCGGCGACACGAGCGGCCAGTCTGCTCCCCGGCAGGTCCACTTGGAGTTTCTTGAAGGTCAGGCTGCCGGACTGGCACTCCAGGATCAGGCTTCCCCCTTTGCGGGTGATCCGGCCAAATCCCGCCGCGGTGACCCAGGGCGCATGGAAGTCGCCGGGCGCGGCTGGAATAACGGCCAGCGCTTGCGCCGGCCAATCCGGCTTGAAACCGGTCGCCGCCAGCAGCGTGGTCCAACTGCTCATCGCCCTCGTGTAGTGACTCCCGCACTCAACGTGGTTCCACGGCATCCCCGCCCGAAGATAGCGCCGGTGGACTGCTTCCACCAGACGGACCCCATCGGCATAGCGTCCGTGATCCATCAGGAATGAGGCGAAGGCAAACTCGATTCCGGACCAGACGCCTCCGGCCTGGTGATTGTTCATGGCCGGCCCGTCCACGCCGCCTCTCGGCGCGGTGGCATTGTGCAGGCCGACCTCGGGACTGTAGTTGTTCTTCCAAATGCTGTCCACGGCCCGGTTGAGGTTCTGCTCGGAGATGGTCGTGAGCAGGCCCATCAAATGGCTGAACCACTCGCCGCTGATCTGGTCGCTCATGCAGATTTCATCGCGCAGCTCTCCGTCCACCCAAAGGCTGTAGTAATCCCCGTTGAAAAGAAGGCGGTCGAAGCTGGCGGACGCCTTGTCAAGCAGACTTTGATACCGTTGCGCGTCGTCCGGCTTCTCCAGGTCGCGGGCCAGGCGGACGGCGGCGCGCAAGGCCCCGATCCAGAGCGACGCGACGTAGGAGGGGGTGCCGCGCAATCCCCACTGATCGTAGGTCTGGAAGCCGGTATTCTTGTCAGGAAGGCCGTCTCCGTCCGTGTCCAGGGAGCCGGTGTATTCCATCGCCTTGACCACGCCGGGCCACATGGCTTTGAGATAATCCACGTCCCCGGTCCAAAGATAATCGCGGCAGACCATCATGACCCATTGCGGATTCATATCCACCCGGCGATAGCCGGGCACGTCAACGCGACTGAAGCCGTTGCTGTAATTATGCGGCACCTGACCCAGCGCGTTTTGAAACGTGCCGATATGCTTCATCTGGCTGAGCTTCAGTTCAGGAAACAGGGCAACCACGGAGGCGCTGCCGTCGAAATCCACGTCCGTCGTGCTTTGCCCGCAGCAGCCCAATCCCTCCCAGATCGAGTAGTGGTCCTCCTTGGTCCACCAAGTGTTCTTGACCAGCGTTCCCAACTGGCTGGACCAGACGAAGGACAGGGGGCTGCCCAGGGAAGTGTCGGCCAGGGCCTTGGCAAACTTCTCCGTTTCTTCCCGATGCGCGCGATAGTTGGTGGAGAGAAACGCGTTGACTTCAGCCGCGTCCTTGAACCAATTGGCGTACATGTGGCCCACCTCCTGGCCGCCAGGGGCATGGTACGGAAAGAACCATCCGAGCGTGAACCGGATTTCCACGCGCTGCCCTGGCGCGAGCGTGACGCCCGATGACAACGCGCCTGTGCCCCAGGTGGAAGCAGCGCGGGTGGCGCCCGCCAGGCTGCCGTTGAGGTTGCGGGCGATTTCCTTCAGCAACATTTTGTTCTGCTCGTCGCTGTCCGCTCCCTTGGAATCGGCGGCGCGGGCATCGGCAATGACCCGGTTGAACAAGGCGTCGCCGGAAAGTTTCTGAATCCAGGTTTTGACCTGGTCGCCGGGGAGGGCATCAATTTCAGCGGCGGTGAGCTTGAACTCCTGGGCAGGATCGCTCGCCGCCTCTGTGTTCGGCAGCCGGCCAGTCTTGAAATAATCCTGCACCAGATCCAACAGCATGGCGCTGACCCGCGACGTACTCCAATCGCACATCCCCGGCAGGGTGAATTGCCGGAACGTGCCGCTGATCCAGGAATGGTCTCCGCCGGTCACGCTCAAACAAAGGCTGCCCAGGTCTGATTGTTGTGCCGGCGGCGCCTCCGTGTGCAGGAAGAGGCTGGTGGAAGTTCCATCGCGGCGCAGAGTATTGACAAGCTGGCGGTTTTCCAGAGTCGAGACCACCGGATTGTCCAGCACCGAGAGCAAGGAAGCCTGCACCGTTTCCTTGGAAGTGTTTTCCAGCGTGAAGACAATATGAAAACCGGGCGTGGCCGAGTCGCGGGTTTTGCCCGGCATGAAAGGAGAAAAGGCGGTGGCGTTAACCTGCACCGGCAGCGTCGCGTCGCGGTAATGCAGCGAAGTCATGGGATACCAGGCCTCGTAATCAATGGCCTCCACATCCTGCACATAGCCCATGGAATAGAGGTCGTTCTCACTGGATCGCAGATACAGGCGCCGCAATTGTTGGGCGCCTCCACCCGGTTTGCCCGCCCACACCAGAAAACGCAAATTGGGCGCCACTGCTTGCGCCGATCCCGCACCCGCCCCGCCGCGACCTCGGCCCGTCGCCGCGGCCGCTCCCGCTCCCCGCCGGCCGCCTCCCGCTGCCGCCCACGAGCCTGAATTGAGGATTTGCCACTCATAAAAGCATCCATCGGGCCGCAGTTCGACGAAGCCGGTGCCGATGCCGCCGAGCGGCGCGCCAGACCCCATCGCCATGTTCGATGGAATTGCAACCGCGCCGCCTCCATCAACCAGCCCGCTGCTGAAGAGGTTTTCGACTTTGAACGCGGCCGGGGCCGCTGCCGCATCGGCGGGCGATGACTTCAGGGCCAGCGTGGCGGAAGCGGCGGTGGCTGCTCCCAGAAATTGGCGACGGGACATTGACATAATTCATTCCTTTCCTCGGGCAGTGCCTTAATTCAATTGTTGTAGTGTCGGCGCTGTGCGCCGACGTCGAGCCACAGGCTCGACGCTACACCAAATTAATCGAAATCGTAATCTCGTTCGTGCGATCGGCTGTCGCCACGGGATTAGTATTACGATGAAGATTAAGAGCACGAGCCGGAAACCGCCAACAAAAAAAGAAATTCGTTGGCCATTGGTTTCAGGGACGGCTAAATTCCGCGCATGATCGCTGCTCCGGCCGGTTCGAACATGGCGGCCCGCCTTGCCCGCGGGGCGCGCCTGCTGTTCTCTTGCCTCCTTTTTCATGCCGCAGCCGGCCAGGCGGAAGTTTTGTCGCTGACCAACCTTATGACCCAGGGCGATCTTCTCAGCCAGAAGCATGACACCCGGGCGGCCCTGCAAATCTACCTCCAGGCGGAGAAGCTGTCCCCCAGCAACGCGGAAATCCAAATTAAATTGGCCGCGGCGTATTGCGACTTGATGCATCTGGCCAAATCCAAGACGGAGCAGAAGAGCCTGGCCGCGCAAGCTCTGGCTTGCGGGCTGCGCGCCGGGGCGGACGATCCCCAAAGCGCCCAGGCGCACGTTTGCATCTCGGTCTGCTACGCCAAGAACTTTCCCTACTGCGATAATCAAACCAAGGTCAACTATTCGCGCCGGATCAAGGCCGAAGCGGAAAAGGCCGTCGCGCTGGACCCGAAATTCGACCTTTCCTACCACATGCTTGGCCGCTGGAATTGTGAAGTGGCCAACATGAATCTTCTCCTCATGGGCTTGGTGAAAATTGTTTATGGCGGCCTGCCCAAAGCCAGCAACGAAATGGCCATCCAGAATTTCAAGAAAGCCATCGAGTTGGCTCCCAACCGCGTCATTCATCATCTGCAACTGGCCCGCGTCTATGAAATCACCGGCCAGAAAAGGCCGATGCTCGAGGAGTTGAAAGCGTGCGCGACCTTCGCGCCCTATGACCTGGACGACACTGATGCCCAACAAATCGCCGCCCAAGTTTTGGCCACCGGAAAATGGCCGGCGGAGTTTTAACCTTGGCGGCCCTCTGTTCTGAGGAATGTGCCGGTCTTGGATGGTAGGGCGGGCAGTCCCCTGCCCGCCGTCGGGCATTGACATAGCAATCAACGTCGCACCGCAACCGTGCGGTGGGCAGGGGACTGCCCGCCCTACCTTTGCGCGCCGTAACTGACGCGATACTTTGCGATTCTCTTTCCACCGATTTTCCTTGCCCCAGCCACGCCATGCCTCGAATATCCGTTTCATGAAACGCTTGACAAAACAAGTGGCAGGAGGGTTCACACGGGTGGAGTTGGTGGTGGCCATCCTGGTCGTTGCCTTGCTGGCCATGATGATTGTCCCCGCCACGCAAAGAGCGCGCCAGAAATCCTTGCGAATCCATTGCTTGAACAACTTCATGCAGATCGGCACCTCCGATCGCCTCTGGGCGGGCGGTCATGGTGATCGCACACCATTCCAGACCTCCATCACCAACGGCGGCTTGAGCGAGATCCTTCCAAGGTCCAATGCCGGACCGTATTGCTGGAAATACTATGCGGCCATGGCCAGCGAGTTGGGCCAATCTCCAAGCCTCCTCCTTTGCCCGGCGGATGAACGGCATGCGGCGAGCAACTTCACAACGGATTTCAAGGATAACACGCACCTGTCCTATTTCGTGGGAGTGAATGCCAGCGACATCTATCCGCAGTCAATCGCAGGTGGCGACCGCAACCTCGGCCCCGGCACTGTCCCCGATCCCAACTACGGCTATTCGCCCGCCAACGGCAACGGCAATGACGTTATTATTAGCGGCCCTGTCTGCTGGTCATTAAAGATGCACTCGGGCGGGAATGCGGCGGGCGCTGGAAATATTCTGTGCGGCGACGGCAGCGCCCAAGCGGTGTCGTCGGCGAGTTTCGGACAGAACTGGCTGAGAAATGCGCCGACCGGGACAAATGTCTCCGGGACCAATCAGGCTGGGACCCGCCTGGTCTTTCCCTGACCTCTGCACAAGCGCCGCGCTCACGAGGGAGGGTTCATTTCATATTCTTGGGTTCCCCTCTTAATCTTAATCCTAATCTTAATCTTAATCTCATCGCCCTCCTGCATTCGGATTAAGAGCAAGATTAAGATTACGATTAAGAAAGAAAACCGAGGAATGTGAAATGCACCCCACGAGGGATTACCAAGCCTTCTCCCACTGCCTAAATTGCAGTTTGGGGGTATAATGGCGGTGTGAAACGGAAAATTGCCCTGCTCCTGGCTGCGATCTTGCTGGCGTGCGGATGGCACGCTTGTTGTTACGACCGCGCCACCTGGTACGGCGACGCGGAACGCGGAAAACGCATGGCCAATGGCCATCCCTTTAATCCCGAAGCCTTCACGGCCGCCAGTTGGAATTATCCGCTCGGTTCCAGGCTCAAGGTGGTTTATGGGAACAAAAGCGTGCTGGTGGAGGTGACGGACAAGGGCGGGGCCAGGGCCTTTATGCAATTCGGCAAAGTCGTGGATTTGAGTCAGGCCGCGTTCGCACAGTTGGAAAAGCCGGCGGTCGGGTCCATCCGGGTCAAGATCATTCGGCTCGAGTAACTGGAGCGGCGGTCTGTGACCGTCGCTAAATGACCCATCCGGGTGAAAATCATGCGGTTGGAGTAACCGCCGGCTCCTTTGCCTTTTTGCGCGACTGCAGGGCCTGGCGATACACTTGTTCGTAGGCGGCGGCGGTGCGGCTCCACGAGAAATCTTTGGCCATGCCGTTGCGGCGATAACGATCAAGCAACTCCTTGTCCGCGTAAAGCACCAGGGCTTTGCGGATCGCCTTGGCCAGGGCGCGCACGGAGTACTCGCGGAATTTAATCCCGTCCGCCCCGCCGCGGTCCTCGGTCGCATCCGTCACCGAATCGTCCAGGCCGCCGGTGACGCGGACGATGGGGACCGTGCCGTAGCGCAGACTGTACATTTGGTTCAATCCGCACGGCTCAAAGAGCGAGGGCATGAGGAAGAAATCGCAGGCCGACTCAATGCGGTGGGAAAGGGTCGTGTCGAAACCGATTTTCACGGCGCACTTGCCGGGGTGGCGCAGGGCCAGCTTGCGGTAGCCGCGTTCGAATTCCCGCCCGCCGCTGCCCAGCAAAATGAACTGCATGTCGGCGGCCAGCATCTCCTCCAGCGCGCCCAATTGGATGTCCACCCCCTTTTGCTCCGCCAGCCGCGCCACCGTGCCGAAGAGCGGCGCCTCGGCCCGGGCGGGCAGGCCCAGTTCCTCCTGCAATTCCATTTTGTTGGCGGTCTTGCCCCTCATATCGTCCGCGGTGTAGGAGTGGCCAAGATAGGGATTGGCCACCGTCGTCCACTCCTCGTAGTCCACTCCGTTGAGAATACCCACCAGCACGTCCTGCCGCTGGCGCAAGACCCCGTCCAGCCCGCACCCGTATTGCTCGGTCGTGATTTCGCGCGCGTAGCGGGGGCTGACCGTCGTGATCACGTCCGCGTAAGTGATGCCCGCCTTGAGACAACTCATTCCGCCGTAGAATTCCATTCCGCCGGGTTGAAAAAAGCCGGTGGGCAGGTTGGTCAGCGCGAATTTTGCCGCGGGGAAAATTCCCTGGTAGGCCAGGTTGTGAATCGTCAGGCAGACCGGCGGTGCCGCAGCCCAGCCGCCGCTCGACTTTTCATCCGCCACCAACGCCGCCACTAGGCCGGCCTGCCAATCGTGGACATGCAGCAACTCCGGCTGCCACGGCAGATACCGGGCCAGGTTGACCACGCATTTGGAGAAGAAAATGAACCGTTCCGCGTTGTCGGGATAATCCGTGCCCCGTTCGCTATATAATTCCGCGCGGTCGTAGAAAGGGGGGTAATCAATGAAGTAGATCGTCTGCCCGCCGGCCAACTGGCGCGCGCAGACTTTGGCCTGGACGCGTTCGCCGCCCATCGGCAAATCCAGATTCCAGTCCATGGCTTCCACGCTGGGAAAACGGGCGCGAATGCCGCGATACAGCGGCGTGACCACCCCCACCTGATGCCCCAGCCGCCCCAGGAATTTGGCCAGCGCCCCGGCCATGTCGGCCAGTCCGCCGGACTTGGAGTAAGGATCAACCTCACTGCTCGCGAACAGAATCTTCATTGGCGAATACTACGCCGCCGCCGGCGCGATGCGGTCGGTTTTCAGCCACGGCTGCAAGGCGGCCGGAAGGAGCACGCTGCCGTCGGCTTGCTGCCAGGTTTCCACCAGTGCCACAAACAGCCGGGCCAGGGCCGTGCCGCTGCCGTTGAGGATGTGGGGAAACTTGTTCTCCCCGCCTTCGGTCTTGAAACGCAGATTCATCCGGCGCGCCTGGAAATCCTCGCAATTGGAGCAACTCGACACTTCCAGGTACTGCCCCTGCCCCGGCGCCCAGACCTCGAGGTCGTAGGTCAACGCGCTGGCAAATCCCATGTCGCCGGTGCAAAGCTGCACCACCCGGTAATGCAGGCCCAGCAGTTGCAGCACCCGCTCCGCGTTGGCGACCAGTTTCTCCAACTCCTCGTATCCGTTTTCCGGGCGCGTGATCTTGATCAATTCCACCTTGTCAAATTGGTGGACGCGGATCATGCCGCGCGTCCCCACCCCCGCCGCCCCGGCCTCCCCGCGAAAACAGGGCGTGTAGGCGCAATAATAAATCGGCAGCCGGCTTTCCGGCAAAATTTCCTCGCGGTGAATGTTGGCCACCGGCGTCTCGGCGGTGGGGATGAGAAACAGTTTCCCCAGCGTGGCGGCGTCCGCGCCTTCCTGCGCGGCATAATACTGGTCGGCGAATTTGGGGAACTGGCCCGCGCCCGTCATGCAGGCGGCATTGACCAGAAAGGGCGGGGAAACCTCGGTGTAGCCGTGCTCGCCGGTGTGCAGCTCCAGGAGGAATTGAATCAGCGCCCGTTCCAACCGCGCGCCCCAATTCGTGTAAAGCAGAAATCCGCTGCCCGCTATCTTGGCGGCCCGGGCGAAATCCACCAACTGGAGCGACTCGCACAATTCCACATGCGTTTTGGGTTTGAAATCGAACGCCGCCTTCTTCCCCCACACGCGCACCTCCGCATTGTCCGCCGCGTTGCGGCCGATCTTCACGCTGGCGTGGGGCAGATTGGGCATTTGCAGGAGCAAGGCGTCCCGCTTCTCTTCCACTTCCGCGACGGCCTTGTCCAGGGTCGCAATGTTCTTCCCCATGCGGGTGGAGTCGGCCTTCTTGGCTTCGGCTTCGGCCGGCTTCTTTTGCGCCATCAGCGCCCCAATCTCCTTGGAAATGCGATTGCGGGAGGCTTTCCACTGCTCCGTTTCCGCCAGCATCTTGCGGCGTTGCTCGTCGAGGGAGAGAATCTGGTCAATTTTGGCCTCATCCCCCGCCCCTCGCGTGGCCAGGCGCTGCCGGACCATGTCCGGTTGTTCGCGAATCGATCTAATATCAAGCATTGGCCGATTATACGGTCCGCCAATTCGAACTTCAACGCGCAAAGTTTGCCATGGCGCAAAGGGGTAAGGGACAAATCTGTGGCTCTTTCGCCGGCCCTCTCCCGTTGGAAGGTCACCCCGGTTGTTCGCTGCGAGTGCGGCCGCCTATTTGGAGTGCGGGAGTTTGCTCCCGCTTTCCAAAGCGGCGGCAAGCCGCCGCACTCCAAAGCCTTCACATTCGGAGCGTCGGTCCAATGGTATCGGCTTTCGGCAGAAAGCCGCGAACATTCCGCCCAACTGGTCGTTTGGCTGCAATTATAGAGCGGCCCTATGGAAAGGAATACACCCACATTTATATCTCGCAATGTGGGTGTATTCATTATAACAATGCAGCCGGAATTGTCGAGAAAATTGTCTGCGGCGCAAAAATCGGGCGCCTCTTCCAGCCAAGACCGACGCCCCCTCAGTTTTCCCCCTTGACAAACCGCCTCAACTGTCATAGTGTTGCGTAACAGTGGACATATTATGATTTTTCAAGTGGATTTCCAGGCGGGCAAGCCGGTCTATTTGCAACTGGCCGATCAAATCCGTTACGCCGCGGCTTCCGGACGGCTGCGCCCAGGCGATCCCCTCCCCTCCCTCCGCCCGCTGGCCGAGGAATTGCGCATCAACCGCAACACCATCGCCAGGGCCTACGCCGAACTCGAAGCCCAGGGCCTCATCGAAACTCTCCCGGGCAAAGGCTGCTTCCTCAAGACCAACCATGCCGCTCTCACCCAGCAGACGCGCCAGCGGCTCCTCCTCACCGAGATAGACGAAGCCGTGGTCATGGCCCATCACTTGCGCGTGGACCGCGAAAAGTTCCTGGCCCTGGTGGGAGAACGCCTCGATTACTTCGAGAACAAACAAAACAACGCAAAATGAAAAATGCAAAATGAAAAATGAAAAATGGAGATGAAAAAAGAAGAGAAAATCACCATCCGCAGCATTCAAGCCAATGCAAAATGAAGAATAACGAAACAACCGATATCCTCAACATTTTGCATTTTGCATTCTGCATTTTGCATTCCATATATGAACTCCCCAATTATTGAACTCAAGGACCTGACCCGCCGCTACGGCCACCTCGAGGCCGTCAACGGCCTGAACATCACCGTGCAGCCCGGGCGCTGTTACGGGTTTTTCGGGCGCAACGGCGCCGGCAAGACGACAACCATCAAGTGCCTGCTCAATTTGTTGCAGCCCACTTCCGGCACGGCGCGCGTCTTCGGCCTCGACCCGCAACGGCAGGAAGGCGCCGTCAAATCGCGCCTCTCCTACGTGCCCGACACCGTGGCCTTCTACCCGTGGATGACCGTGGACGAAACCCTGCGCTTCATTGCCGCGTTTCGACCGCGCTGGAATCGCGAGACGGAGGCGGACTTGCTCAATCGGTTCCAACTCGACCGCCGCCAGAAGACGAGCCATCTCTCCAAGGGACAGAAAACGCAACTGGCCCTCATCGGCGCGGTCTGTCCTGAGCCGGAGTTGCTCGTGCTGGACGAACCGACCTCCGGGCTGGACCCGATCGTGCGCCGCGAATTCATCCAGACCGTCATCGGCGCCTATCACGCCGCCGATCCCGAACACCGCACCGTCTTTGTCTCGACCCACCTGATCGGCGAATTCGAAGGGTTGATAGACCAGTTCACCATCATCGAGCAAGGACGCGAACTGCTTACCTTGCAGGCGGACGCGGCGCGGGACCGGTTTCAGAAAATCCGCGTCAGCTTTCCCCAACCGCCCGCCGGCCTGAATCTGTCCGGCGCGCTCCAGGTCCGGCAGTCCGGCTGCGACATGGAGATTCTGGCCGACGGCAATCGCGAGCAATTGCTGGAAAAACTGCGCGCCTGCCACCCCGATGAATTGCGGTGCGACTCGCTCAGCCTGGAGGAAATTTTCGTGGCCGCGGGAACCTTGGCCGCTGTCAAACCATGAAAGCGCTCGTCGAAAAAGAAATCCGGCTGCTGCTGCCGGCGTTTGCCGGGGTGCTGGCCTTGGCCATCCTGCCGGTCTGGCTCCTGCCTGACTACGCCTTCACTCGCGGGAACGACGGCGCGAAATTGGCCGCTTACTCGTATCTGTTTGGGATATTGATGCTGGCGCTCTCCTCATTCGGACGCGAGATTGGCCTCAAAACGCTTCCTTTCATGCTGGCTCAACCCGTGGAGCGCACCCGTATCTGGTGGACCAAGATCGCGGTGCTGGCCGTCCTCGTGGGCCTTGCCTTCGACGCCTGCTGGCTTTCCGGCAGCCTCTGCTCGATGATCCGGCCCGCGCGGCACGCGCCGCCGGACGCTCTGGCCAATTGCGGTTTGACTGTGGCCGTGTTCACGGCAGGCGGCCTCTGGATGACGTTGCTGCTGCGGCAGGTGGCGGCGGCTTTCTGGCTCACCTTCCTGATTCCGGCGGCGGCGGTCATTGCGATAGGAGCCGCTGGCGGGGCAGACTGGATGATCTTTGCGCTGCTGGTCATGTATGCGGTGGACGGCTTCTTGCTGGCGAGGCAGCAATTTCTCAACTTCCAAGACACGACCTGGTCCGGGGGCGTGCTTTCACTTAGCCGCGCGCCAGCCACTTCGGAGCGAAGCGCCCTGCGAGAGCACAGGCCCTGGAGGGCATTGTTTCGGAAGGAACTGCAATTGCACCAGGTGACACTGCTGGGAATCGGCTGCCTGCTGCTGCTGCATATTGGAGCGGTGGCGCTGCGCAAGGCGGGCGCCGATGTTTTCGGCAGGATGACGCTCTTTGCCTTGGAGATGTTTGGCGCGCTGTGGCTGTTTGTGCCTTTGCTGGCAGGCAGCCAAAGCGTGGCCGACGAGCGCCAACTCGGCACGCTGGACGGACTTTTGTGCCTGTCCGTTTCGCGCAAAGCCCAATTTAGCGTCAAATTGCTCTTTGTCATTGTCGTGGGCGGGCTGTTGAGCGCGGCCCTGCTCTGCGCGGTGGAGGGGGCTGGCATCGCGGTAGTCGGCGGCGCGATCCTGGGTTGCGTGAAGGGCATCCCCTTCAACGGGCCGGCGCGCTTGCCCATTTTTTTGGTTTTCCTCGTCCTTTCGCTGCTCGGCTTTTACGCCTCGACGCTGACGCGCGGCGTGATGCAGGCGCTGGCGGCAGGGGTCGTTGCGACCCTCGTCTTTTGGTTAATTGCCAGTCTCGCGACCCACCTGCCACAGGCGCTTGATGCCTTTGGATGGCGGTTGTGGCCTGTGATGGCCTATCCGGCGCTGACGGCCGCCGTCCTCTGGCTGGCTTACGGCAATTTCAAATGGGTGTTCGAGAGCGGCCGCCGGTGGCGGTGGAACATCTTTGCCTTGATCGCCGTTCTCGTCTTGATCTGTGGTTCGGCGGCAGCCATTTATCATCGCGCCTGGGAATGGGCCATGCCGCTGGAGGGGGCGCACGGGGCGGCGCGACTCCCGGCAGGCAAACCCGTCTTGCTCCGAAGTAGCGGCGGCGGGCTGGCCGCCGTGTTGCCGGATGGGAGACTCTGGGAGGATCGCGTCGTTTACGATACCGGCTGGTTGAGCGTGGGCGGACATCATTTCGTCACCGGCTCCAATTGGGTGGATGCCGTTGCGGACTTCCACGAAACGGTCGCGATTCGATCCGACGGAACTCTCTGGGTTTCTGAAAAACCGCGCCGTCCGTGGAACAGGAGGGATGGCCCGCCGACACCCGAAGAATCGCCGCCGCTGGTTCAATTCGGCGATGAAACCGGCTGGCTTAAAGTGGAGCATGATACCGGCTCGTTGGTGGTCCTCCTGAAGCAGGACGGCACGCTGTGGGGTTGGCCAGGCGTCAACACCCTTTCTCGGGGTATGCGCTCTATTCCGCCGTTCCGGCTCGGCCAGGATGCGGACTGGGCGCGGATTCTTCGAGGAAGTCAACAGATATATGCCTGGAAACAAAACGGCAGCGCCTGGGCTTTGCACGAGACCAATTCTTTCGACGACCCGGCCCTCAGGCGTGTCCAGGTGGAAATCGCGCCGGGGATGGTGGCCGAACCTATGCCAGCTCTGGATAATGTCCAATTCAAATGCCTGAACTCGCGTTGGATCGGCAACTTCGACGAGATCGGCGTCCGATACGACGGCACGCTTTGGTATTTGGACGGCTCGAAGGACCGGGCGGCGCGACGCCAGAAAGCGATGTCGCCAGCGGGCGGTACGATTCTGCCGGGCCTTGTGCAAATCGGGAAAGACTCGAATTGGGTGGCGGTCATAGGAGGGATGCAATTGCTGGCGCTGAAAACCGACGGCTCAATCTGGAAATGGAGCCTTTACCGCGCGTCAAGGGACGGTGAAGGGAGAGAACAAGCTGAACCTCCAGCAGCCAACTTTCTTGTCAAGACACCCCTGCGACTCGGCAAGCACCGGGATTGGGTCGCGCCGGGCTACTGGGGGTATGAAAACGTGGCCCTGGCGGCCGACGGTGCTCTTTGGTACTGGCCCGCAACCGATTGGCCCGCCCGCTACTACAACGGGGCCGAGCCTGACCGGTGGCTGGCCTCTTCCAGAAGGCCGGCCATAATCGAGAATATCTTCGGCGCGCCCGAGTAGCCGCGAAAAAGCAGTTTAGCCACAGATTAACACAGACTAACACAGATAGACACCATTCGGGGACACCTTGCGACCCACCTTGCACTGAAATATGCCGGGATCGCTCCGTTGCGCGAAGATTTTACCACGGATGACACGGATAGGAGTCGTCTGGTCCGAAATCATTTCCAATCCGTGAAATCCGTGAAATCCGCGGTTAAATTCCTTTGGTTGCGGCTTTGCCGCGCTGGAGGAAAGGCGCTTTTACCCATCAGGCGATACTCTCCAACGGCGTTTTTGTCTGTGTCCATCTGCGTCCATCTGTGGCTGGCTTTCTTTGAAGCGCCGTTTTTGGAGTCTTCCATGGACTAAGGCAATTCCTTAGTGTGGCTAGTTAATTTAGCCGGGGCGGCTTTGGGTCCGCTCCCTATTGTCGCGGCCACAGACTTCGCGTATTTTGCCGGAATGAAATCAAAATTTGCTCGACTTCGCAGGCAAAGCGCCAGGCGCCAGGATGACTTTGCCCGCGAGGGGGCGGACTTGGTCCTGTCGTTGAGCAATTCCCGGATTTACCGGGATTATGAACGCGCCTTCAGCGAAACGACCGGCCTGCCGGTTTCATTGCGGCCGGTGGAATCCTGGCAGTTGCCCCATCGCGGCAAGCGGCACGAAAATCCCTTTTGCGCGATGATGGCGGACAAAAGCCGCTCCTGCGCCGCCTGCCTGCGCCTGCAACAACGGCTTTCGGACCAGGCCCAGCGCCGGGCGCAAAGCCTGACTTGCGAGTTGGGGCTTTGCGACACGGCGGTGCCAATCCGCACGGGCCAACGGGTGGTGGGCTTTCTCCAAACCGGCCAGATTTTTCGCAAAAAGCCGACGAAAGCGCAGTTCAAACGCACCGTTCGCTTGACGACCGAATGGGGGATGCAGATCGAAACCGGCCGCCTCAAACGGGCCTATTTCGGCACCAAAGTGCTTTCGCCCAGGCAGCACGACGGGGTGGTGAAGCTGCTCTCCATTTTTGCCCAGCATATTTCCATGGTCAGCAACCAGATTCTGGTCCAGCGCGAAAATACCGAGCCGCCCGCCATCACCCGCGCCAAGCAATTCATCCTGGAAAACCAGGCCGAAGACCTGTCCCTGGGCGAGGTGGCCAAGGCTGTCAACACCAGCATCTTTTATTTCTGCAAAATGTTCAAGAAGGCGACCGGCCTGAATTTTACCGACTACGTCTCGCGCCTCCGCGTGGAAAAGGCCAAGAACCTCCTGCTCAACCGCAATCTGCGCGTCAGCGAAATCGCCTACGAAGTCGGCTTCCAGTCGTTGACCCACTTCAATCGGGTCTTTAAAAAAGTCATGGGACAATCGCCTACTCAATACCGCGGGCAGTTGGTTTCTGCTTGAGCGCCTTTGGCGCCCTGGCCCGGCCCGCTTTCTTTTCTGGCGTCTGGTGAAAAGACGGCCGGCCACCGGGCGCGGCCTTGTGCGACTATCAATGACTCCACTCAAAAAAGCGCGCCCGCCAAAAAAGGTTCTCATCGTGGACGACCACCCCATGATGCGCGAAGGGCTGGCGCAATTGATCGGCAATGATCCCGGCCTGGAAGTCTGCGGCGACGCCGGCGACGCCCAGGAAGCCCTGGAGAAGATCGCCTCCCTCAAACCGGACTTGGTTTTGACCGACATTACCCTGCCCGGCAAAAACGGGCTTGAACTTATCAAGGACATTCAGGCCCTGCATCCCGGCGTGCTCGTGCTGGTGCTCTCCATGCACGACGAAACCCTTTACGTCGAGCGCGTGCTGCGCGCCGGAGGGCGCGGTTATATCATGAAGGAGGAAGGCGGAAAGAAGATCGCCCAGGCCATCCGCCAGGTCTTGGACGGACAAATCTACGTCAGCGAAAAAATGTCCGCGAAAATCCTGGAAATCTTTTCCGGCCACGGCGCGGACGTGGCCGCTTCGCCGGTCGAGAAACTGACGGACCGCGAATTTGACGTGTTTCAGCTCATCGGCCAGGGACTGGCCACCAAACAGATGGCCGACAAACTTCACCTCAGCACCAAGACCATCGAAGTCCATCGCGCCAACATCAAGGCCAAATTGGGCCTGGGCAGCATGGCTGAATTGATTCGTTACGCAGTGCGCTGGGTCGAGTCACAAAACACCGGGGCTTAAAAAATGCCGGTTGCCTGTCAGAACACTTCCGCTTTCAATCCCGTCTCGGTTTTGATCCGCCGGCAGATGCGGGCCAAACTCTGCAACGGGACATGCCCGCAATCGGGGTGCGCCGCCGGACGGGTCGCCGAATAGATCTGTACCAGGGAAATCATGGCGCCGCCATCCTTTAATTCGCGCAGGCGCTGGATGTATTCGTCAATCTCCTCCGGCAGCGCTTCCCATCCGCCGAGGAGCGGGAACAAACTCTGGATGATGATGGGGCGCGTCCGGCCAATCAGCCATGCGTTTTCCATGACCTTATCCAGCGGGATCTTGCTCCGGTTGATCCGGTCCATGCACTCCTGCGTGCCGGCGTCCAGCTTGACCCAGATTTCGTCCTCGCGCGTGAAGAATCGCAGGCCCTCCTGCACGGGGTCCACATCCAGGGCGGTGCCGTTGGTGATCAGGACCAGCTTGAAAAAGGGAAGCACGCGGCGCGCCCGCACATGCACCACCTCTTGCACCGCTTCGGCAAATTTCGCGCACAAAGTCGGCTCGCCATCCCCGCTGAAGGCGACATGGCGCAATCGCAGCAAGTCAGCGTTTAAGGCGCCGTAACCGTTGAGGCGGCGGATTTGCCCGGAATGGAGCAAAACCAGTGTTTTCTCCAATTCCGCCGCCATGACACCAACATCCAGCTCCTGCTTGACCGCGGGAACCTCGCGGCTGACCTCGCAATAAACGCAATTGAAATTGCATACCTTGTCCGGGTTCATATTTAGCCCGATGGAAAGGCCGCGCGCCCGGGCCGAAATCACCACATAAACAAACCGGTTGCCGAGAAAATCGCGCAGGCATCCGGAGGCCGTCTCAGCTTGCGGCGCGCGCATTTCCCGCGTCTCTTCCACATCACACAGTTTGGCGGACATATTTTTCCTCCGGTTAGCGCTGGCTGGCCAACCCGTCCGGCCCGCGGTTCTGCGCGGCGGCTGGATCAGGCAATGCTTCGTCCTTCCGGTCCAACTGGAGGAGCGCCTTTTTGTTCTCCGTGGTGGGTTTAATTGTCATAATCTTCAAGGCCAATCTACCCGGATGCGGTCAAGGCAGCCACACCATCCTTGGCATTTGCTGGCCATATTTGGCCGTGAAAATCGGCCCGGTTTCCGCCAAAACACGCCGGCCGCATTCGACCGGCCACCCGAAATCAATGGTAGTGCCCTAACTTGGTGTAGAGTCGAGCCTGTGGCTCGACATCGGCGCACAGCGCCGACGCTACAACAATCAAATCAAGGCAGCTCCACATCAACCGCATGTTTGACAAGCAGCGGTCTTGGCCAAAACGACCCGAATCGCAGCCTTCACCCCGGGGCGGAAACCGCCCGCGGGCCGGCGCACTCAAATTCGAGACCCAACTGGCGCAAGAGCAGGCTCAACTCCCTGCCCGTGGCGGGAAGGCAGCCGAGCACTCTGCCGCTGCGCTCGCCCACCCAGGCGCCGGTCGCGGCGCTCGCTTTGGGACCCCCTTTCAGGCCCAGCAACTGCTTCCATTCCGCCCGGTGTTCCAGATCGTAGGCTTCCAATAATTCCGGCGGGGCTTTTTCGCGCAGAATCCGTCTCAGTTTCGCCGCCAGGTCGGCGCCTTCCCTCATTCCCATGTTCATGCTCTGCATGCCGACCGGGCTGGTCTGATGGGCGGCATCGCCAGCCAGCCAGGCCCGCTCCCGGCCAAATTGCCCCGCCACGCGATGCGCAAATTGAATCTCCGCGCTCCAGCCGGCCTCCTTGATCCCCGCCTGGAACCACGGGGCGCGCGCCGCCAATAGTTGTTGCAATTGATGCCGCCGGTCCTTTTCGCCCGGAGATTCCGCAATGGTGAACCGGTTGCGGTCTTTCTGCGGGAAGTCGGCCGGGGCGTCCGCCTGGGTCCATTGAAAACTCCACCGGCACTTCTTTTCCGCGAATGGCCACAGGACGCTGACGGTTTGGCCGTGCATCACGATCCTCATTTCCGGCGGAAGCGCCGCCTCCGTTTCCAGTTCGTAAACCGTGAACAGCTCCGGCTCCCCCGCCTCCTCGCAGGCGATGCCGAGCCGTTGCCGGACGACGGAATTCTGGCCGTCCGTGCCCACCACGAAATCCGCGCAAGCCGACACGGTTCTTTTCACCTCCAACTCAAAATCCGGCACGATGTAGCCCTTGCCGGTCAGGGCCATCTCTTCGATGCTGGCCGCGGCAGCGCCGTCCCTCATCCCCAAATCCGCCAGCCGGTGATTCCAATGCACCTTGACGCCGCAACCCTGGAGCCTTTTTTCCAGCAGATCTTCGAGAATGCTCTGCGCCAAAACCAGCACAAAGGGAAACTCCAACGGCAAGCCGGACAGTTTGACTTCCGCGCACCGGCGGGCGCCCTCGTAAAAAGCGACCGTTTCTATTCGTTGCCCGCGTTGGACCGCCTCGCGGGCCAGGCCCGCCTCGTCCAACAGTTGCAGCGTGCGCGGGTGCAAGGCGCAGGCGTAACTGCGCCCGGCCGTGCGTGACTCCTGGTCAATCAACCGCACCGCAATCCCGCTCTCGGCCAGCCGCAGCGCCGTGAACATTCCGACCGGGCCTGCTCCCACCACCAGAACTTCGGTTCGATCATCTCGTCGCATAAGAATCCTATTGGAGCAATATGCCCCAGCGCCAGACAGCCGGCAAAATCATTTTTGCGGGATGCCTGACCTTGGGCGCAGGACAAAAATCTTCACTTTCATGGTAGGGCAGAGCTGCCGCTCTGCCCTGAACTCTTGGGCGGCGCAGCAGCGCCGCCCTACCGAAGTCGTGAAGATTTTTGTCATGCGCCCCTTGACCTTTCTTGTTCCCCCTCCCGGGGGCCCTTGACACCGCCACCAAAAGCAGATGGGTTCCCATGGCATAGGATGGAGTGTTGGAGTGATGGAGTGATGGGATTAGAACAGGTTCAGGTCTTTTTCCAGTTGGGCGATGGTTTCCTTGGAGATGCCGCACTCAGGGCGCGGGCCGCGGACTTGAGGTTGCATTTTGTCCTTTTGAATGGCGGCCTGGTGCTCGAATTTCTTCATGTCCAGCTCGAGCTTTTCGCGCTGGATTTTGACCCATTGCTCGTTGTGGTCGCCCTGGCGCAGGGCCACGAGGTCCCGGCGGAGACGGTGCAACTCTTCCAAGGCGCGGGCGGGATCATCGGCGTCGGCGCAGGTGTGGCGCAAGGCAGCCCCCAGCCGCGCGGTGAGGCAAAGGGCGAGTTGATCGGCCATTTGCGGGCCGCCGGCCTGGCTGAGTTGGGCGGCCTCGGAATGGAAGAGGAGGGTGGATTCGAGGGCGACCTGCTGGGCCTCCCAATCGCGGTAACCGCCGAGCTTCCAATTGGACAGGTTGTTTTCGTTGATCGGTTGGGCGTCAAATTCCGCCGCCATCAAACTTGTCACCTCTGGCAAGGTGTTGAGCCATTCGGCGATTTGTTTGCCTTCTTCGCCATTTTGGAGGCGCTGGTTGATCTGCTCGCGAATGGGTTGCGGCAGCCGTGCTATTTTACCTCGTCTTGTCATAAAAAATATTTTTTTTAGGCTTCATTAACCTTCATTAACCTTCATTAACCTTCATTGGGGGGTGGAATGCTGGAGTGTTGGAGTGCTGATAATAGTGAATTTTGAATGTTGAATAGTGAATGCCGAACTCGAATTAACTCGAAATAGCTCAAAATAACTCAAAATAGCTCGAATCGAGGGCTCGCGCATAACCCGTCCTGGCCGGTTCTTCTGGAGGGCAGGAAAAACAATTGCCACCAAGGAACGCAAAGAAGGCAAGAGAATTGCCGACTTCTCTCGAAGAGGACGGCTATCCGCAATGCGCAATCCGCGACCTGCAATTGAGGGGCATCCCGCGTTCCTCCTTTCCGCAACCTTCCATTCGTTCCTTACCATAACGCAAGCAATTATATAGCTGATAAGTATTGATGTCAATGGAAAAATGCGAAAAAAATGCGGATGGGGTGCAGGACAAAAATCTTCACGCCGCCGGTAGGGCGGCGCTGCTGCGCCGCCCAAGAATTCAGGGCAGAGCGGCAGCTCTGCCCTCCCAGCAAGGTGAAGATTTTCGTTCTGCGCCCTCGTTGCAAAATCCTCTGAAAAACCATTGACAGCCGAAAGCAGAACCCCTATTAGTAGGGTCATCATTTCGCCCATACACCATTTGTTGGGTGAAATTGCTCTGCCATGACCATGACACCTTTATGATTGATGCGGCGGGCCAACTCAAGATGATAGGGATTGATCCTCGCGAGGAAACACGGTTCCTCGTGCGCAAACGCGACGGCCGCAACGAGGAGTTCAACGAGGCGCGCATCTTCATGGCCATCGAATGCGCTTTCAAAGCTGTCCTCGGCTTTCACCCGGATCAGCCCCTGCCGGAAACGGCGGTGTCGGCAGTTTTGAAGACGGCGGACGCCGTGGTCGAGCGGGTGTTGAGCGGCGCCATCAAAGGCGAACCCCTGGAGGTGGAACGCATTCAGGATGCGGTGGAGGAACAATTGATGCGGGACGGTCACTGGCAGGTCGCGCGAAGTTATATTCTCTACCGCGACGAGCGGCGGCGGGCGCGGGCGGAACGGGAAAGACGCGCCGCCCCAGGCCAGTCTCCCCCAACACCCGCCACCTTCGCGCCGGACCCAGCGCCTCCGGCAATGGCGCACCCCGGTTTCCAGACCTGGGCGGCGGCGGCCTGCCGCGGGTTGGAGGACCGGTGTTCCATTGAAGACTTGACGCAGGCGGCCTTGCGGCAGGAAGAGCAAGGCATCCACGAACCGGAACAAGCGATGCAACTGGCCGCAGACTCGCTCCTAACGGCGGATCCAGCTTATGACACCGTGGCGGCCAGATTGCTGTTGCGCAGCATTTACCGGCAGGCCCTGCCCCAATGGGTGGCGGGCGGGGAGATGGAGCCAGTGTGCCGCCGGGGTTTCAGCGATTATATCCACGAAGGAATTTATCTGGGGCTGCTCGCGCCCGAGATGGCCGATTTTGATCTGGATTTTCTGGCCAACGGATTGCGGTTGGAGCGCGACGCCCAATTCAGCGCCGCGGGACTCCGGCTCTTGTCTTCCGACTTTCTGTTGCGGGACAAAGGCCGGTGCCTCGAAACCCCCCAGTACTTCTGGATGCGTCTGGCCATGGGACTGGCCTTGCGCGAAGGGGCGCAAGCCGGGGCGCGCGCGCGCGAATTCTATGAGGCGCTCTCCTCCTTTGCCTTTGTCCCTTCCGCCCCGGTGCTCTTTAACGCGGGCACGGCGCAACCGCACCTGACCGTCTGTTACACGGCGACGGGATGGAATGATCTGGAACATATCACCGCGCAACCGGGCGGGCGGATGAGCGGGCGCATCCGCTCCGGCTTGACCTGCTCCTGGCTGGAACCGTGGCATATCCGCATGCCCGATTTCCTGGCGCGTCCCCGCCCCGGCGAGCCGCCCTGGGAACAGGATCTGAACAAGGGCGCCTGGATTCCCGACCTGTTCATGCAGCGCGTCCGCGAAAGCGGCCCCTGGACGCTGTTCGACGCCCTGGAGGTTCCCGATTTGCACGCCCTGGCCGGCGCCGCCTTCCAGAAGCGTTTCCTCGAATACGAAGCCCAGGCGGCCCGCGGGGAGATGAAGGAATTTCGACAACTCCCCGCCCGGGAACTCTGGCGCGAAATCCTGGCCTCGCTGGCCGAAACCGGCCAGCCCTGGCTGGCCTTCAAGGACGCCGCCAATCTCCGCTCGCTCCACGATCACGCCGGAGCGGTGCGGAGCGCCCAACTCGGCGCCGGCACCCTTCTCCCCACCCCGGCCGCTTGCAGCCTGGGCGCGATCAACCTGGCGGCGCAGGTGGATGAAAACGGCCTGAATGCGGCCCGCCTGGGCCGGACGGTGGCGGCGGCGATGCGTATGCTTGACAACTCCCTGGACCTCAGCGCCTTTCCTTCGCCCGCGCTCCAGGCGGCCGGCCGGGAACAGCGCGCGGCCGGGCTGGGCATCACCGGTTTTCAGGAGGCGCTTTATCAACTGCGCCTCCCTTACGGCAGCGCCGCCGCGGCGGAATTTGCCGGCCGCAGCATGGAATTGATTTCGTATTGGGCGATTCTGCATTCCACCGCCCTGGCGCGGGAACGCGGCCCGTGCCCGGCTTATGCCGGCTCGAAATGGAGCTGCGGCCTGCTGCCCGCCGATACCCTGGCCTTTCTGGAGGAAGCGCGGGGCCGTCCCATGACAGTTGACCGCTCCGGCAGCCTCGATTGGGCGTTGGCGCGCGAAAGCGTCAAACGCCACGGCATGCGCAACAGTGCCGTCACCGCCATTGGGCCGGCGCTGGAAGGCTCCTGGATTGTGGGCGTGACGCCTTCCATCGAGCCGGCGGCCCGGCCCTGGTTTGGGGAGGGACCGCGCGGCACACCCGGGGCGTGGAACCTTCATCTGGTGGAGGATTTGCGGCGGCTCAACTTGTGGGACGATGCCATGAGGGAGGAGTTTCGGCGAAACGAACATTCCATCCAGCACCTCGAACGGATTCCACAGCCGTTGCGGGAAATCTACCGGACGGCCTTTGAAATTGAGCCGCGCTGGCTGGTCGAATGCGCCGCCCGCCGCCAAATTTGGATTGACCTTGGCCAGTCCCTGACCCTCTATGCGCCGGATTCGGGCTTTGAAGCCCTCTCGGACCTCTACCTGCTCGCCTGGGAGCGGGGCTTGATCACCACCAACCGGCTCCGCGTCCACGCACCGCCTCCCGGTGCGAATCTCGCGGGGAAAATCGCGGGCACAAATGCGGGGAAACTCGCGGAGAAATTCACGGGGAAGCCCTCGGGGCAAAGCGCGCCGGTGGAAGCGTCCGCGAGCTTTGCCGCCGTCCCAGCCGTCCCCGGCGCTTCGTGCTAAAATCACGCAGCAAATCAACGCAGCAAATAAACTTGAATCTGTGTCAAGCTGGTTTGTTGAGTGATCTATTGCATGGCTGGCGTTTCCATCGAAGGGTGTCGAAGTGTCGAAATGTAAATGCGCAGTCCTGTGGAGGGGAGTTGCCAAGGAATACATCCCCATTGAAGTCACGCAATGGGGATGTATTCATTTTAGCAACGCCGCCGGGTTTGTCGAGAAAAAAGTTTGGGGACGGCAAAACTGAGTCAAGACGAATTATCGGAAGAAAAATTGTCAGGATTGAGAATTGGCAATTGAAAATTGGTCATTGGTTATTAAGACTCGCTCTCGACAAGGCTGAGATGCGCCCGGCCGCGCCGCCACGCTCAATCGCCGATGATCTTGACCAACACCCTTTTGCGCCGCCGCCCGTCGAACTCCCCGTAGAAAATCTGTTCCCACGGGCCGAAATCCAGACGGCCCCGCGTGATCGCCACCACCACTTCCCGGCCCATGACTTGCCGTTTCAGGTGGGCGTCGGCGTTGTCCTCGCCGGTGCGGTTGTGGCGGTAGCCGCTGACCGGTTCATGCGGCGCCAGCTTTTCCAGCCAAACCTCATAATCATGCAACAGCCCGTCTTCGGCGTCATTGATGAAGACCGACGCCGTGATATGCATCGCGTTCACCAGGCACAGGCCCTCGGCCACCCCGCTCTTCTCCACCAGCTTCTCCACCGTCGCGGTGATGTTGACGAAACCGCGCCGCTCCGGGACCTCAAACGAAAGATATTCAGTCAGGCTTTTCATGGCACTCCTTATGCCACAGCCGGCGGCCCCGGCGCAACTGCGCTGTCGCCGCGGCACTTTCCGCCAACTGCGCAAGCCCTTTTCCGTGCGTGTCGAATCGGAGCCTTCCTGTTACAGAGCAGGCCGCATGATGGACGGCAATGACATGGCCGCGCAAAAAGCCCAGCGCAGCAAAGCCGCAACCAAAAGGAATTGAACCGCGGATTTCGCGGATTTCGCGGATTCAGAATTCTCCATAAGCGCCCCCAACGGAAAAGAATCTCCACAGAAGCAAACGAAGGCAACGAAGAGGAATTCTTCCTTCGTTCCCTTCGTTCCCTTCTGTTCAAAAAGGAATCCGTGCCATCCGCGCCATCCGCGGTAAAAATCTTCGCGAAGCGGAGCGACTCTGGCAGATTGCAGTCCAACGAGTCTGGACTTTGATCGCCAAGGAAAAGGAATCGGGGCTCCTGCCCGAGGAAAAGGTGGAGTTGGACGATTATCTGAAACTCGAACACCTGGTCGTCCTGGCGAAAACCAAGGCCCTGGCCGCCCAGCATGGCTGACGCGATCAGCCAGCAAATGCGGCGCGAGATTCGGGCGCGGGCCGGCGGGCGTTGCGAGTACTGCCGGGTCCTTGAAACCTTGCTGCTGGCGGGCTGCGAAGTGGATCACATCGTCAGCCGAAAACATGGCACCTTTACCTAGGATCCCCCCAGCCGCTCCATTGCTCGCCTTTCGGCAATTCGTAAGTGGCGATTTCACCGCGACTCCAGCTCCGGATGCGGGCGACTTCACCGGCTGGGATGCCCAGCGAGAGAAGGAATTCCTGGTGGCCCTCCGGGGCGCGATGCTCGAACTCCATGTGCCACCGCTTCTTCGCAGCGTCGTCCATGCCGGCAGCCTCAAGCATGGCCACCCACAACGCCGTGTCCACCGTAGCCAATTGCTTGCCCGCAGCAACTCGGCGCAGCATTCCGGCCAGCATCCGCTGTTGGTTTCTTAGCCCTACGATGCGGTCGGCGGTCTCGCGCAATCGCTTTTCGAGGAGCTTCGTTCCGGGTTTGCCGCCGGATGAGAGCACGGCGCGGATCTCTTTCAGAGTCAGCCCCGCCTCACGGAAATGCCGGATCCGCTCCAAGCGTGCGCGGTCCGCATCGGTGTAGTAGCGGTAGCCGGAAGCGGTTCGGCCGGAGGGTCGCAGCAGGCCGATGCGGTCGTAGTACAAGAGCGTGCTGCGGGACAGGCCGCACGCCCGCGCAGTTTTGGAGATCGAGTATTTATTCATCGCCAAAGGGGGAGGGGCGGCGCCTTCGGCGCCGCCGGCACCGGGCGGATTATCGGAATTGGGCTCGAATTTGATCAATCTCTTCCGGTTTGAGTCCCAGCCATTCCAGGAAGCTCTGGTGGCCGGCTGGGTGGCGGCGCTCGAACAGTTTATGCCACTGTTCCCGTTTCGCCCCGTCCAGGCCGACCTCTTCGAACATCGCGACCCATTCTTCTACGTTTACATGGTTCTTCATATCCATTCTCAATTAGGTTTCTTTGTGTCTGTACTGTTTCGTCACACTCATGACGAGGAAAAGCCTAAAGTGTGAAGCGATAGACGGGTCAAGGGGTTTTGAAGAAAGAAGACACTACGCTAGATTTGACTCGGCGCGACAAACGGCAAATCCACGATGCGCGCCGGGATTCTCTTTCCGCCGGTTTCCAACAGCAATTCCGTCCCCGTCCGGTTGGCTTCGCGCCGGACGTAGCCGAGGGCGATATTGGCCCGCAGCGCCGGCGAGGCCGCCGCGCTGGTGATGTAGCCGGCCTCCTTTGCGCCCAGAAAAAGCTTGTCGCCCCGGTTCGGCAGCGCCGGCAAATCATCCGGCAGGCGCAATCCCCGCAGGGCCTTGGCCACCTGGCCGTAGGTGCGGAGGCGCGCCATCACCTCCTGCCCAATATAACACCCCTTGCTGTAGCTGACCGCCCGGTCATCCAACCCCGCTTCGGGCGGCAGATTCGTGCCATCCATGTCCGCCCCAAAACGGGGCCGGCCCGCCTCGATCCGCGCCGTTTCCAGCGCCGCCCATCCGCAGAGACGCCCCCCCGCCGCCCGCGCCGCAGTCAATAATGTTTCCGCCGCCGCCGGCAACTTGTCCGCCGGAACAAACAAATCAAATCCGGCCGTTCCGATCCTCGGTTGATTGGCCACGTAGACCTCGCCGAGCGACGTTTCCTCGATGCGGGCCACCTTCAATCCGCATGTTTCATAGTTCTTGGGTGGCACGGGCGACTCGCCCGTACCGCCGGGCCACTGGCCCGGCGGAAGGTCGAATGCGGCTCTTGATGAAGGTGCTGCGTCGCCATTGCCGTCTGTCAGTTTCGGATCCGGCCGGCGAGTCGCTGGCCGGGACAGGCGAGTCGCCTGTGCTACCCAACCAAAGGGCGGCGGGGCATGAATTATCCCGGCCAAGGCTCCATCCGGGTCCCGCCAGGAGAGGCCTTGCAAAACCGCCGCCGCGCGCGGCCCCTGCGCGCTCAACAACCCGTAATGCGGGGCCGCGTCCGCCACCTGCGCATCCTCGGCAATGATATATTTCTCCAGCCGCGCCCGCACCGTCGCGCTCAGCCCCGGTTCAAAATCGAGCAGCAATTCATTTTCCAGGCAATAGATGTTCAGATCGCTCTGCATCTTCCCGCGGGCCGTGACCAGCGCGGCGTAACAGCCTTCCCCGGTTTTTAAATCCTTCACATTATTGGTCACCTGCCCGTTGAGAAAGGACCGCCGGTCCGCCCCCAGCACGCAGAGTCTCCCGCGAAAACTCAAATCCAGAATCCCGGCCGATTCCCGCAGCGCCTGGTGCTCCGCCGTCGCGCTCCCATAATCCCGCACCCCTTCCATCCCGTTCAAATCGAGAAAGCGCGCCCCCGCCTCGCGATGAAATTCATGCAGTACCAAAGCACCCATCGTTCTACTGTACCTTCAAGACGCTGAACTGCAAAACAGGAAACACGAACAGAAGCAAACAAAGGCAACGAAGAAAAGTCCCTCCTTCGTTTCCTTCGTTTCCTTCTGTTCGAGATCTTCAAATCCGCAAGGGCGCATCTTGACACTGCCCCCGATTGGAGTCCCGCGTTTACGCGGCTTCCTGGAACAAGGCAGCCCGGACCGCCTGAAGGCGGAACTCCGAACGGGTCAAGGCTTGGGGTTGCGCCGGGGGTAGTGTCAAGATGCGCCCAATCCGCAATGCCAAGTAGTTTTTTATTCGACAGCCGCCCTTCTCTATGGCAATTCTGACGCACCATGTGCGGCATCATCGGATATGTCGGTAAAAAAGCAGCGGCGCCCATCCTGCTCGAAGCGTTGCGGCGCTTGCAATATCGCGGCTACGACAGCGCCGGCCTCGCCGTGCTCGCCGACGGCCGTTTGGCCCTGCGCAAGAAGGTCGGCAAATTGGATGACGGCCTGGCCCGACTCGTCCAGGCCCAACCCGTGGCCGGCCAGCTCGGCATCGGCCATACCCGCTGGGCCACCCACGGCCCGCCCTCCGATGAGAATTCCCACCCCCACCTGGACCAATCCGGCAAAATCGCCGTCGTCCACAACGGCGTGATCGAGAATTGCGACCGTCTCAAGGAAAGATACCTCAAAGCCGGCCACACCTTTCTTTCCGCCACCGACACCGAGGTGCTGGCCCATTTGATCGGCGACTATTACGACCGCCAGCCCCGCGCCAACGGCCAGCCGCGCTCGCTCACCCAAGCCGTTTGCGACGCCTTGCGCGAGGTCATCGGCACCTACGGCCTGGCCGTCATCAGCAGCGAGCATCCCGGCCAGATCATCGGCGCCCGCCGCGGCTCGCCCCTCATTATCGGCATTGGCGACCAGGAGAATTTCCTGACCAGCGACGCCAACGCCATCGTCGCCCACACCCGCCAGGTCGTTTATCTCAACGACTATGACGTGGCCACCGTCACCGCCGACCGATTCGACGTGCAGAGCCTGAGCGCCGACACCGCCAAAGTGCAGATCAGCCGCCTGGAATTCGGCTCCGAAGAGGCCGAGCGCGGCCACTACGCCCATTTCATGCTCAAGGAGATTTTCGAGCAGCCGCGCACCGTGGAAAATGCCTTGCGCGGACGCATTGATTTTGAAGGCGCGACCGCCCGCTTCGGCGGCTTGAACATGTCGGTGGCCGAATTGCGCTCCATTGAACGCATCGTCATCGGCGCCACCGGCACCAGTTGGCACGCCGCCCTGGTCGGCGAATACCTCATCGAGGAATTGGCCCACCTCCCCGTTGAAGTCGAATTCAGCCACGAATTTTCCACCCGCAACGCCCCTTTGCAGCGCGACACCGTCCTGCTCGTCCTCTCCCAATCCGGCGAAACGGCCGACACCCTGGGCGCCCTGCGCGAAGCCAAACGCCGCGGCCACCGCTGCCTGGCCATCATCAACGTCGTCGGCAGCACCATCGCCCGCGAAGCCGACGGCGGCATCTACATGCACGCCGGACCGGAAATCGGCGTCGCTTCCACCAAGGCCTTCATCTCCACCCTGACCATCCTCGCCTTGCTGGCGGTGCATTTGGGCCGCATGCGCATGCTTTCTGTCGCCCGCGCCATGGACATCCTCCGCGCCCTGGAAGCCGCCCCCGCCCAACTCGAATCCATCCTCGCCCAGGACCACGCCATCAAGAAACTGGCCCTCAAATACGCCGCGGCCGACGACTTCTTTTTCCTGGGCCGCGGTTACACTTACCCCATCGCCTTGGAAGGCGCGCTCAAGCTCAAGGAAATCTCCTACATCCACGCCGAAGGCTATTCCGCCGCCGAAATGAAGCACGGCCCCATCGCCTTGATTGATCCCAAAACTCCGACGGTTTTCCTCCTCCCCCAGGATTCCATGTACGAGAAGACCCTGGCCAACCTCTCCATGATTCGCGCCCGCAAAGGCCCCATCATCGCCCTGGCCACCGAGGGCGACACCCAAATCCAGAACATGGCCGACGACGTCTTCTATCTGCCCAAGACCCTGGAACCGATCTATCCGATCCTGGCGGCTGTCCCGCTGCAACTATTTGCCTACCACATCGCCGTCGCCCGCGGCTGCGACGTGGACAAGCCGCGCAACCTGGCCAAGAGCGTCACCGTCCAGTGAGTTGGTAGGATTAGAGAAATTGACTCGCCGTGCATGGTCTGCCTACCCTCGGAGGATGAAGATGATTCTTGCCTGGGTTTTGATTGTGGCGGCCGGCTTGGGCGGCCGTGAGGCGCGCGCGGCGGATTGGCCAAATTTCCGGGGGCCTGATCACAATGGCATTTCCGCTGAGACGGGGTGGTTGGCGAAATGGGGGGATGAAGGGCCGAAGGTGTTGTGGAAGGCGTCTCTTGGGGTCGGTTACGCGCCAATTAGCGTCGCAAAGGGGCGCGCCTACGCCTCGGGGAACAACGGCACCAATGCCACGCTTTATTGCTTCGACGCGGCGTCGGGGAGCATTTTGTGGAAGTTCACCTATCCGAGCCAGCTTTATTCGGTATCCAACGGGCCGAAAGGGCTGGGGGGCACCAGCGGGTCGCCGACGATTGAGGGGGACCGGCTTTATTTCCTGAGCGGAGACGGGTGCTTGTATGCGTTGCAGAGCCAGAGCGGGGGAGTGATCTGGTCGAACGACCTTTTCGCCAAGCTCGGCGTAACCAAGCCGATGTGGGGTTTCGCCAGTTCGGCGCTCGTGCAGGACGATTTGCTGATCCTTGACATTGGCGGCGCGGGCACGGCGGTGGAGAAAGCCACCGGCAAAGTGGCGTGGACTTCGGACAAGGGCGCGCCGGGCTATTCGACGCCGGTGCCGTGGTCATTCCGGGGCGCGCCGGCGGTGGCTATTCTCTCCTCGGACACCGCCTACGGGGTTGAGGCGAAAACCGGCAAGCAACTTTGGAGTTTTCCCTTCAAGTCGCAGTTTCCGATCAACATCGCCGACGTGGTTGTTTCCGGCAACGATTTCTTCATGTCGTCGGGAGTTCATGCCGGCGTGAGGGCGCGGTTCGATGGCACGCAAGTCTCGCAAATTTGGACGAACCAAAGTTTCGAAAATCACGTCGCCTCATCGGTTTTGGTGGACGGATATTTGTATGGCGCTGCAGGCGCGGTGACGGGCAGCGCGACGTTGCAGTGCCTTGACTTTGCCACGGGGGCGCAGAAATGGAGTTTTCCGGGGCTTGGGGTGGGCGGGTTCATCGTGGCCGATCACAAGCTCATCGTGTTAAGCGAGCTGGGTGAGGTGGCGGTGGGGGAAGTTTCGCCGAGCGGGTTTGCCCCGATTTCGCGCGCCCAAATCCTCCCGGCAACGTGCTGGACGCCGCCGACGCTGGCCAATGGCCGGATTTACTGCCGGAACAACAAGGGCGACTTGGTTTGTTTGGACGTTACGGCCCGCTGAACACAGCCTTTGGCGATGGCGCATGCCCTCCGCTGCGTGCGCCGAGTGTGCGCCCCATCGCCCAAGGGCATTGCATTACAACTGGTTCAACTTTTCTCTTGCTTCATTTCGGAAGAGCAGCTACCTTTCGTCAGCAAGGTAGCTTGCCGCATATTGAACCATGAGCCTGAATGAAAAGTTTTCCGGGATCCGCAAGGGCCTGCTCGAGTTCCTCTTGCTCCTGATCATCGCGGCGGAAAAGGTCTATGTGGCCGACATATTGAAACAGTTGAGCGCCACAGAATTCGCCACCCAGGAAGGCACGCTCTATCCGTTGTTGAGCAAGATGCGCCGCGAAGGGCTGCTGGATTACGAATGGAAGGAATCCGAGGCCGGGCCGCCGCGCAAGTATTACATGCTCACCGCCAAAGGCCGGGAGCAACTGCGCGATACCCTGGAGTATTGGGACAAAATCAACGGGACGGTGAAAAAACTGCAACAACCATAAAACAGAGAATCCCTGCCATGAACAAAGTTATCACAGTCAATCTCGACGGCATTGCCTATCAGATCGAAGAAGGCGGCTATGAGGCGTTGCGCGCTTATTTGGAAAGCGCGGCCGCGCGGCTGGAACACAACCCGGACCGGGAGGAAATCCTCTCGGACATCGAACGGGCGATCGCGGAAAAGTTCCGCGCGTTTTTGGGCAGTCACAAGACGGTGGTCGCCACCAAGGAAGTGGCCGCCGTGATTGCCGAGATGGGGCCGATCGAGGCCGACCCGGGCGAAGGCGCGGAGCCGGGTCAGGGCGCCGCCGGCACCCCGCCCGGCGGGAGCGGACACGGAGCGGCGGGAGAAGCCGGCGCGGCGGCCCGCGGCGGAACCCCCAGGCGGCTGTATCGAATCCACGAGGGCGAGATGCTCTTCGGCGTCTGCAATGGCATCGCCGCCTATATGAATTTTGATCCGACCTTTGTCCGGCTCGCCTTCGTTTTCTTGACGTTGCTTTGGGGCACCGGCGTGCTCGTGTATCTGGTGATGGCTATCGTGGTGCCCGAGGCGCGTTCGCCGGAAGAAAAAGCGGCGGCGTCCGGCAACCCATCCACGGCGCAGGAATTCATCCGGCGCGCGAAGGAAGGGTATTACGGGGCGATGAAGGGCTTCCCGGACCGCAAGGCGCGCCGCGAATGGCAGCGCCGGTTCACGCAGCAGATGCGGGCGAACGCGGATCAATGGCGGTATCATTGGCAGAGCTATTGGGCCGAACAAGCCCCCATTCATCCCGGCCTGGCTTTTACGCTGCCCTTCCTCTCCTTGCTGCACGGCGTGGTGAAGCTGGTGTGGATCTGCGCCTTCATCTCGCTGCTGGCGACCGGCGCGGTGTTCGGGCTGGCTCTGCCGCCGAACGTGCCGGTCTGGGTCGCGGCGCTGCTGCTGTGCATCGCCTACGGCATCCTCGCCGGGCCGCTGAAACTGGCGCGCCATGTCTGCTATCGTTGTTTGGGACGGCCGAGATGGACCTGGTCCTTCGTGTTCCTTCTGGACGCGGTGGTCTGGCTCGCGGTTTTCGTCGCCCTGGCGTGGCTGGCCCTGCATTTCTTCCCGGAATTACGCGAGGCCGTTCGCGCCGTCCCTTCGCTCACCCATCAAGCCGCGGACGACATCCGCAGTTGGTGGCAAGGGAAATGAGGGGCTTTTTTGGGTTTTCTTTCTTAATCATAATCTTAATCATAATCTTAATCCTGCTCCTAATCCTTACTGAGGCAATTTCGTGAAACCCACAGGGAGAAGAGATCAAGATTAAGATTAGGATTAAGATTAAGAGGGGAAACCAGGAATGTGGAATGCGCGCGGAAATGAGCCGGGCGCGCATTTGGCCTGTCACTCCCGCCTTTTAGAGTCAATAATAATAGTGACAGGGCCGTCGTTGGTCAGGCTGACCTTCATATCCGCGCCAAATTCGCCGGTTTGAATGCTCCTTCCTAAATCTGCCGTCAGCCGGCGGATAAACTCCTCGTAAAGCGGAACCGCCACCTCCGGGCGCGCCGACCGGCTGAATGAAGGGCGGTTGCCCTTTTTCGTGCTGGCGAAAAGCGTGAATTGGCTGACCAGCAGAATCCCGCCGCCCGTTTCCTGCACCGAACGGTTCATCAGGCCCTGGTCATCGTTGAAAATTCGCAGCCGGACGATCTTCCCGCTCAACCATTCAATGTCCTGCGCCGTATCCGATTCCTCAATGGCCAGCAAGACCAGCAGGCCATGTTGAATCGTGGCTGTAACGGCGCCGGCGATCATCACGCTGGCCTGGCTCACCCGCTGAATGACAACGCGCATGGCAACTTGATAATCGCAACGCGTCGAAACGAAAGCGATTTCTCAGATTCACGGAAAAACCAGCCGGATGGAGGGGGTGGCGGGGACATGGCCGGCGGGCCAGTTGTTGGTTCCTGCCGCGTTGCGCAGCCAGTTCTGGTTGAAGCTGGCGCTGGACATTTGTTGCCCACTGCCATCGCCGAGCAAAATGTTGCCGCCCCCCGCTGGGTTTCCGGCCGAGTGCATCTTCAATGACCAGCAAACAGGGCCGGAGATTGGGATGATCACATCATTCCCTTTTCCGTCTTTGGGGGAAAAGCCGTAACCGGGGTCGGGGACCGTGCCAGGGCCGAGATTTCGATCACCGCCCAGCATGGACTGAGGATAGGTGTCGTTGGCGTTCACACCGACAAAATAGGAGACATGAGTGTTGTCGAAGCCGTTGGTGAAAGCCAATGCGGGCTGCCGTTCGTCGGCTGGGCACACGACTAGTTTCGGAGATTGGCCAAGCTCGTTTTGCATGATCGCGTAATTCATCCAACACCGTGCGCCTTGATTGCCATTGGTAAGAAAATCCCACCATCCGTTACTGGCAACCGTTTGCTGGGAAGGAACCAAGTCCCCATTGTCGCCTGCCCAGAGCCGGTAAGCCGTGCCGATTTCTTTGAGATTGTTCAGGCAACTGATGCGTTGCGCACGATGCTGGCTGGACCGAGAAGTGGCTGGCAAAAGCATTGATGCCAGCACCGCAAGCAAAGCAATGACCACGCACACTTCGATGATTGTGAGACCCGTCCGCCGTTGATTCAGGTTTGTTTTCATAGGTTAAATGGTTGATTTCGACATCAATATACACCATTCACTATTATTTGCAACTCTTTTCTTTCAATTTAAATTATTCCACAGTGTTCGATAGTATATGATAATCCGGCAATGCAAAAACCCCTGTCCATCGGCAGTCCTTGCCGGGAAGCTGCAATATGAGCAGAATTGCGTGTCGCCCCGGGTGCGACTTAAATTGTCGGTCAGTCAATAGTAGGGCGGCGCTGCCGCGCCGTATGTGTTTAGCGGGGAGGCGACTGCTCCGGAGGCAAAAGCGGACGCGACCTCTGGCCCCCTCGCTTTTGGCAGGCTGGCAACGCAAGGAGGCCGCGCTCGTGCAACTGGTTGAGAGCATGGCGCACGGCCCTGTCCCGCAGTTGGCCCGTGGCCGTGCGCCAGTTCCAAAGGGAGGCCGCTTCGACCGAAAGTCGGCGTCGGC